>LUMJ01000286.1_pt1 | contig 15286 bp, 20 predicted proteins | sample 729631 | NCBI WGS metagenome assembly LUMJ01 (sample SAMN03860266, study PRJNA289734) | marine metagenome | biome: seawater column; feature: ocean; material: water; isolation source: Red Sea water column Station 22 - depth 500m | place: Saudi Arabia: Red Sea | collected 2011-10-15 | depth 500 m | reverse complement strand
ATTTATGTATTCTTTAGGTATTGGGCCCGGTCTAAACATATCTTGCCAAAATTTAACTGCTTTATCCGTTCCACTTACAGTAGCTTCATTTACGGATTCTCCAAATTCTATTGTATGACCACCCTTTTCTATTTTACCATCTTTATGTAATTGTACCATTTCTTCTTTAGTAAATTTAATATGATCTTCAACTACAGATTCAACTCTTTTCTTTTTAGCTAATACTTTCATTACTTTTACAGCTTCTATAAAACTTTTCTTATATCCTATATCTCTTAGAAACACAGCCAACTGACCAAAAGCATTTGCATATCCTACACCTGTACCTTTATGTAAATTTGCATGATATGCTATTCTACTCGCCAACTGACTGTCTGTGAACTCTTTACCTTCTTTCTTCAATCTACTTTTTTCAGCTCGTCCACGATTTTTTGATTGTGCTTCAATTCCTACATTCCATCGAGTTCCTTCTTTAATTAAACTTGTTTCTTCTTTTACTAATTTTTTTAATTTAATCATTACATTTTCCTAAGTATACCAATTAGACGTTCAATCATCTCAATTGCTTTTGGAGCACTTCTAAAATATTTTTCTGCCCACCCTTCTGGGCCCAATCTTCCTTTTTCTGCTTTCTTTAAAGCGGCGGATAACTCATCTATTCTATACCGCATAACTACACCTAATTCATCAGGAGTACGATAAACTTCCGAAAGTTCTTCTTTAACCATTCTTCGTATCTCTTTTTTCAAACGACTTTTTTCTGCTCTACCTCTATTTGTAGATTCCTCTTCAAACCCAGCTATCTTACCACCTTTATGTGAAGCATCTTTACCATCACCATTACCATAAGTACCTCTTTTTCTATTGTATTGGTTTAACTCTGCTCTATACTTCTTTGCTTTATCAGATGACTGAAATTTTTTGTATTCTGCTTTGTAATCTCTTTCTTCTTTCTGTACTTTTTTCGGCAGTCCCTTTCTATCTGTATCAGCAAAATCTTTAACATCTTTCTTTTTCATAGTTTTAGCTGCTTTCTGTGCAGATTTAGAAAATTTAGATGCCGGAGCATCTCCTTTTTGTATAGCTCTAACTATACCAAAAAATTTCTGTTGTTGTTTAGATACTGCTGGCATTCTATTTCATCTTCTTAACAAGTGATAACATATCTCTCATAAACGCCGTTACGTTCTTTCTATAAGACACTCTTAATGGTTTTGATAATTTTTGATTAGGAAAATCTGCATTAAATCTATCATCTAATTTATACATAGTATTACGAAACTTGCCCTCAATGGTTTGTAATTTCTGTACCAATTTTTTAGCTTGTATTATATCTCTTGCATCTTCATTTACAGATTTTGAAGAATGTCTCCTAGTAGTATCTTCAATGGTAGGTAAAGACTCACCAAATTTTCTTTCCCATGCATAAGATTCTTTAATTATATCTTTTAATTTAATCATTAGAATGCTCCCATTATTATACTATAATCACTAAATACCTTTTTAGCTTGTGCAAATAATTTTTTATCCAACCTATCTCTTGCCTTACTCAAATCATTCATATCTCTTAAATACGTATGAACTGTATCTATACCTTCATATGCTTGTACTAATTTTTTATCACCAACTGCTCTAGCTAATACTAATCTAGCTTCTGTGTGATTATTTTTATCAGTAGCCATCTCTATTTGATGAATTCGGGCTCCCCCAAGTTCTCTCTTTTCTATTAACGTTTGGTGTTTTTCCATTACACCTTTAAATGTAGGAAGTGGTTCTCCGAATTTTCTATCAAATGCGAATTTACTTTCTTTTATAATTTCTTTTAATTTAATCATTTTATCTCTCTAATTTGTCCTCGGTCCATCTTTCTTACGCCACTTATCATTAATCTTTTGATATGTTTTCCACATACTTTCTAATTGTTTTGAAATACCTTCAACTTGTTTACCAATTTTCAACATCTCTTTATTATATTCATCATTCATCTTTTTAAAATTATTATAATCATTCCAACCATATTGATCTGACTCTGAATATCCCCAATTTATTGTACCTTTTGCTACTATACCTTTAAATGCATCAAGTAAACTGTCTTGAACTGTGAGTGGATCAGATCCAGCCTGAACTTTAACAGCTTCGTTTACGGATTCTTTATCTTCCTCTTCAAGTCTCCAATCCTTCCACTTCCGATTTATATTCATTATAGTTTTCTTGTCCATTTTATTCTCCACTATGAGCTATATCAGTTTCTAAAAACCCCTTTAACACTTCCCTTTTATATAAGACAGCAAGTGCTTTAGATGATTCGCCCTTTTTCACATATTTATTCACTTCATTTACATATCTCTTAATAGACTGTTGAAGCTGTTTTCTTGTCATTACTCCATATCCAGGTATTTGAATTTTTGCATCTAATGGTGTTTCCACTCCTCTTTTTGGTGGAGTAATTTTTGCTTCTCTTACTGTTTTAAGCAATGACTTTAAACTTATCAATTTTTATACTCCTCGAATAATATCATTAATTATATGTTCTACTTTACACCATTTCCCACACTCATGCGGTTTTCTTTCTACATCAACCGACTCGTTCATAGGATACATAAAAGCCCCCTGCGTAGATGGATTAGATACAAAATCAAAAGCAATCAATTCAAAATCAGGTTGAACTTCCTGTGTTTCACCGTCTCCAGCTTCAGTAATATCTTCTACTGAACCTAAACCGCGAGAGCTAATTCCAAGTTTAATTCCACTTCTAAATAATTCTTTTAAAATATTTCCAGCAGGAGTTCCTAATACTTCAACAGTTCCAAGTAAATCATTATTATTCCACCACATTTTCTTAATATTGTGAGAGGCGTTCTGTAAGTTCACAACCGAACTTTCTGGATGATCAAGTTCTCCAAGTGCTCTACTCTCTTTAATGAAAGTGGTCGCGTATTTTTTTGATTCACGAGTAAGAACTTCTTTCGGATAAACCCTACCATTTTGGTTTTTTGCTTCTGCCCGCTGTAAAACTCCAGTAACGATTAACTTGCCATTATTTTCTTTAATGGACTCGTCAATTTGTTGTGGGGTGATTTCAAACGGCAATACATCTACTATTAATTGTCTCATTTTATCCCTCTGTCTTTAATTTATTTATTTGATGGAATGTTCTCACCACTCCTATCTTTCCAAAAGTTGTTTCCATTTTTGACGTATGTGAAGGTGGATGTTCTGGTAGGCCACCCGATTGTGTTCCGCCGTGGTGTGGATTAATATGACCACCCTTTCCTGTAACCGTGTATCCGTTAACATCAAATGATTGTGGAGATCCATATTTACCTACTTTATGTGGTGTGTTAGCATCCAATCGAATAAATTTTGTTTTGTCTTCAATTAAATCCTTTAGTGCCATTTTACCTCTCCTTTATTTAACTTCTCATCCTTATAATTTCATCTCTCACTTCTTTAAGATGTTTAATCCAACTGTCAATTTTTTGTATAGCTCTCACTTTATCAAGCTTCCAAATTCCCCTCAACCATTTTTTTTGTAGCCAATTGGTTTTCAATAGTCGAGATGCTACGGAATCCCGCTCTTTTTTCCATTCTTTGCCCATGACAAAAATATAATTTAATATAACTGACCAATCTTATTAGCTAATTTTACTAATCTTTCGCTTATCCTGTTTAAAGCTTTATGGGTGTTTTTCCAATAATCCTGCGGAGATACTCCCATTTCATTTTTAAGTTTTACATTCATTTTTACAACTCTTTCTAATTCCGTGAGTTGATTTCTAACTTCCCGTATTGAACTTCCAATTTTTTGTCTTGGATTTGTATCAGGGTCATCTCTCCATCGATGGTACTTCCCCTCTCCAAGTCTTTTCTTCCATAGTACTTTAGCTAACTTAGGATCAATTGATCTTAAAAAAGAAGTTCCCACTAATGGATCAGCATGACCTTCATCATACCCCATTTTATTTTTCTTTTTTTTCTTTTTAGGTCTAAATGCGCGAGGAGTTTCATATCCAGCAATATTAGCTGTAACGGAGGCTTCTTTTAATTCCTTCCGAATTAACTCTCTAAGTATTTCTCTTAATTTTTCAAGACTAACAGACATTTCGTAGCTCCTTGATCAATTCATAATATCTCATCAATGCTACAACCTGTTTGTCTTTTACAATTCTTCCCGCAGTTAATGAATCTGTTTGATTTATAGCTTCAGTTAATTTAATCTTAGTAACTTTATCATCAACTTTCGGAATAAACTTTTTAAGAATCTTTGCTACATCTGCAACTTCATTTTTAATAAATTCATTTAATTTATTTGTATTAGAAATATTGCTAATATATTCTTTCAACAAATTCTTCTGCATAGAATTCAATGTTTTATATTTTTTATTAAACTTATCAACTAAAATTTGATAGCTTAACAATCTTAAATCTTTTTCTTGTTTTTGGTAGTGTTCAACTAATTTATTATCAGTTGGTTTTGAAACAATTTTTGTCCTAGTTATATGTTCTACAACACTATATCTACCTTGAGTTATTTCCTTTGGATCTAATTCCCTATTAGCAGATTCCATTTTGAATATTTTGTATATGGAAGCAAGAACTCTAAAATTAGGAATTCTTGCACGAAAAAAATCTTCTAAAACAAATTGTTTCTTAATTTCCCTTAAAAGATTATATTTTTCCCTTCTTAATACACTCTCATTAAGTTTCTTTCGTGTTTTTAATACTTCGTCAATCAGATAATTTGCTTTTGCCTCTGAACTATAGTTTTCTTCCATTAATACACGGTATAATTGATGTTCCTTTCCAAGTTCTGTATCTTCTTTAAAAAACTTTTTAAATAATTTAACCGCAACCGGTAACTTTGTATCATTGAGCACATCAACAGTAATCTGTCTTGTCAACAATTCAAATAAAAGTCCTGTGTTTCTTATCTTTTTGTGCTTTATATCATTAGACATTTATCCACTCCAATATACTTATTCATTTATAAATATAAAAACTTCTTAAAATCAATCACCTGAACCTTCACTTATACTTAAATCTGATACTTCATTTTTATATTCTTCCTCAACATCTGCTGTCTCAAAAATTATTTTTTTATCTATTTTTCCAATTTTTCCACCAAGGCTTTTCTTCAAAGCATCATACTGAGCCAAAGCTATTCCACGTCCCATATATCCTTTAAATTTTGGAGAACTACTTCCACCCTTCTTTTTATCATGAGCTCCTAATGGATCTCTACCCCTTGCTGAACCATCTTTACCATATTTAGGACCTTCTTTTGGTCTTCCACTTCCTGGCCAACCGTCTTTTGGTATTTCTATATCCAATTCCTTTCCTGTACGAGCCATTCCAAACCGATCTTTTTCTGATTCTAACTCATCTGAAGACATTCCACCTAGTTCTTCACCACCGCCCATCATAGCTCCTTGAGTTCCAACCGCCTGATGACTCTGAACTGGATCGTTTCCTTCACTTTCTATTTGGTCCCATCTAAACTTGCGCTTCTGGTCTTTAATAATACCCAATCTTACCTTTTCTTTTTCCTCACCTGTAAATTTAAATACGTTCTCATAAATCCACTCCGAATCCACTATTTTATCACTCATAAGACTTGCTGCAAGACCTTGTTTAGTACTCCAAAGTTCAAGTTTCTCTTGCTCATAAATCGTAGATGGATTTGTAAGATTTAATTCAAAATCTACTAGTTCTTCATTTTTATATCCTTGTGCAAATAGATGAACGATAGCTATTTTAGTCAATTCACTAATTGTTATTCTTTGAATTCTTTCGATAGTTCTTGCAAATCTAACATCTTCTGCTGCCAAAGTTGCCTTTGAACCAACTTCCTCTTCATATCCAAGAAACGCTTTAGGAACTCTAAGAGCCGCTAGCAATTTATTTTTAAGATATTCAATATCATCTATAGCATCGTAAGTCAAACCTGGTAGTGAATCAACACTTGTTCCACTATCTCCACCACGAACTGGCATGAAGAAGTCTTCTGTTACATTTTGTATATTATATCTTAAATTATACTCACCTGAAGCATCATCAATAAACGGGGCCTTCTTCATCTTAGTTATAATTTTCTGCATGAAATTATCAACTTCAGCGGGTGGAATATTACCAACATCAACTTTGAAAACTCTCTTCTCTGGTGCTCTCATAATTCTATGAATCAACATAGCATCTTCCATCAACATTAACTGTTTCCATATCTTACGAGAAGATTCTATTGCAGATTTGCCATACGGAATAAAATTTGCATCAGATAAAAGTCTGAAGTGTGCAATTTCATAACTTTCAAATTCATTTTCATGAATACCAGGTTTGCCTCCATGCCTTCTTTTAAGGCCGCCAAACCTATAATCTTCTGCTTCAATCGCAAATTTCACATAATAAGGATTTTCTATATCTTCACCTTCAATTCGAGCTACATCATATGCGGAAACTGGAAATACATTTATAATTCCATATTTTTCTGCTATATCCAAATGTAAAAAGAAATCACCATACTTACACATATTGCGAACCCATGGCCATAAATTAAATTCTATATTTAATATATCATAAAAAAGATTATGTAAAATATCGTGAATATTTTCATCATCAGTATTAATTTCCAAAACATTTCCATATTCACTTTTCATAGTACTTTCATCTGCATAAATGTCAAGTGCAGATGCAATAATTGGATCTTGATCCATTTGCTCATAATCCTTAAAAAGTCCAAGTCTCTGTTGTGCTTTATACTGTTGTTCTGCACGTAATGAAGATGATTGTATATTTGAATATAACTTTGTAAATCTATCTACAAGAAACCTTCTTGACAACGCCTGAGCTTGTTCTGTATCAGCAATTTTTAATCTTCGGCCTCCAATGTTCCGAACAATCACATTTGTTGAAAAAAGTCGTTTTAATCTACTGTAAAAATCTTTTTCTGCCATTTTTTACCTCTTATTTAATTAACCAAGTTAAATCTTCTCGTTCTCTATTTGGACCAACCTTCATCTCCCAGTCTTTTCCATAAGAAAAGTCTTTTGGAGTATAAACTGCTTCATTTACCGCAATATTGCTTACTGTCTTTTTCATTAATTCAATTCCTTCTGACCTAAGCCTTAATGCCGTTTCTCTTATCCACAAACCTATTGCAAAACTCATTACAAGATCATCATTATATCCTTGCATTGCTTCGGCTCGCTGTCCATTATAAATAAACACAAACAGTTCATCAATCAATCTATTTGAATGAACTATTACAGATTTTTCACGAAAAAATTCTTCTAATTTTGCCACAACCAATGGTCGTGTCTTCATTGACATTGTAAATCCAGGCACCATCTTCCTTTCAGCTGACCTGTGTTTATTTGTCATTTGATTTTGAGTGTCTACATATTGTAAATCTTTACTCATATAAAATAAATTTTTGTAATCTCTATCAATCGCCTGTTGTATTGATGCCCAACCAATAGCAGCATTTTCTATTACTAATAATGCATCATTATATTCAGTAGCTGTATTAACACAAAGGTTTCCAAAATCACGAGTTGAAATTTTACCTTTATATTCGGCCACTTGTTCCATGCTCTCTACGTCTATTACATGAAGTGCCGAAAAGTCCGTTGCATCTCCCCTACTAACATCAGCACACACTATATAATCTTTTGTATAATTTGGTGGTGCCCAAACCCATAAATTTGCATCAACTCCTCGTTTTTCTAAAGGTTCACAAACTTGAGTTTCTTTATATTCTTCTAATACAAGACCATCAACAACTGTGCGTCCAGATGTAATAAAATCACAATCACATTCCTGTGCTGCAAGAGACGGTCCAAGTAATTTGTCTTGTTCTTTTCTCCACTCCTCACCTCTTTCTGGATGTAATGACCAGTGTAATTTTGTAAAATTAAAATCATTTAATCCATCTTCCGCATCAACCCACATTTTATGAAACCAATTTCCAACACCATTCGGTGTAGAAAGAACTAAACATTGACCACCTGTTGCTAATGTTTGTTGTGCAGCTGCCCAAATAGAATCCATCTTTTCAATAAATGCCGCTTCATCTAATATTAATAATGACAACGCCTCTGAACGGCCACTGTCTTCACCACTTGCAATTGCTTTTATTTGAGACCCATTTTTATACCTTAATGACAATTTATTATCTTCAACACATCTTTGTTTTAACCAACTTGGAAGATTTGAATGCATCACTCTTACTTTTGTAACTAAATTTTTTGCTGTATCTTGTTTAGTAGCAATTACCAATATATTTTTATCACTATGAAATGTCATTAACCATAAAGAATATCCAGCAGTTAATGTTGATATTCCTAATTGGCGAGCCTTCAAAATGATATTATTATTGTGATCATTCATTTCATTCAACGTCTTTTCCTGATAATCAAACAAGGCAAATGGAATTTTACCCCTTATCGGATGTTGAATTACACAATATTTCCTAAGAAAATGCGTTGGATTTTGAACACACTTAACATATTCAGTTTTGATTGCTTCTTTTAAATCAGGACGCTTGGTCATTATTATTTATACAAAACGTGAACTATACCAGATGTACCAGAGACCACTCTAATAACTCCAAGTTCATATAGAGTTCCTTGATCTAATGATCCACTTGCGGTTATCTGACCGCCACCGGCCGTTTCAATAACTGCATCCATCACATTTTCAACAATAAAAGCAGCTGCACCAGCATTTGATCCTGTGGCATCAAATGTTTGTCCCGCAGTAACGCTATGTACTTTATTATACTTACCTAGCTCTAACGAACCACTTGCTTGTGGCTGTTGTCGGTTGTGCCATCCCGCATCAGTTCTAGCGTTTGCATTTTGAACAAACTGTCCGCCTGTATCATGTATAATTGGCATTTAACTTCTCCTTATTATATATATGTATATACTAAGATTCTCTCTTGGAAAATTTTCGTAGGAATTCCAAGGCTTCTTCCGAATCTTCTTTAATAATTTTTGTTTTTTCAATTTCTTTCTGTATTCTATCCAATTTATTCTTTCTAAATAATGTAATAATATTTAAAATCAACCTTTTCACAAAGCCCATAGTTAAATTTCTCGTTTTACTTTTTGTGCATATCTTTGTAAATCAGACTTACTAATTCCTAAAGCTTTAATAACTCTCATTAAAATAGCCAATATTCTCCTTCTGTTTAAATTTGCATCCTTGACAGCCGAAATGAATCGTTTCATAAATCTTTCAACTTGAGCTGGAAGTTTTGCGCTTTCTGGATCTACTTCATTCAAAACATTATTTATTTCTTCTCTAACGATTTTTCTTAGTTGTTCCTTTGCTGTCATTATCTATCTCCTTTTGATATACTTCCCTATTCATAAATATCATTCAATTCTTTTTCAACTTCCGATTTCATATTTTCATACAATTCTAGAGCTTCATCTGCCATTTTATTTATGAAATTTTGATTTGAATTCCATTTTTCTTCATCAAGTGTAATTCCATCAGCTGATGCTTGATTATAATATTTAACATCTCCCGCCTTTTCTTTCCATTCACGAACATTTACAATTTGTTCTATAATCCACGATTTTCTATTTTCCAATACCTTTTTTCTTTCAAAATTTCCCCACTGTCCTTCTATTCTCATTTTATTTTCAACTTTTATTTGACAATCAAAACAATATCCATACAATCTCCAAAACTTGTCATCCAATCGTTTCTTCATAACCGCATCACATTTAGGACAAAACCAAGGCATTCTTGCTTCTTTAGTTGCGTCTAATTTCTCTTCAATTTGTCTTTGAGCTTCCTCAAATTCTTTTTTAGCTAATTCTTTATCACCTTCATATCCAAAAAATACGCGTTTTTCTGGTTCTTCACCTCTTAATATAGACTGCATTGCTTTATTTTGTCTTTCTATTTCTTTACTCATAATAACCTCCCTAAAATGTCATTAAACCAGTAATCTGATTTATCGGCGCAAAAGCGCCCGTAAACTTATAAGTTTTACCTTTATACTTAAAAACTAATCCCTCTGATGGAACTACTGCTTTAAATCCACCTATTGCATTTAATTTAGAAAGTTGTTGTTTAAGTTTATTCAATTTATTTAAATCTCCACCTTTTCTCACATCATTTATTGCCTTACTAACATCTTTTCTAATTTTCTGAACTGCTTTCTTTGGACTGGCTGCTAAAAATCCATCTATATTTTTAAGTATATCTGCACCAAGTTTAAAAAATAATATCTCAAACTGTTTCATATTTTGTTTTTGTTTCTTTTCTACATCTACTTTATCTGTAGATAAAATCCAATCTAAAAACTTTTCATTATCTACATCGTTTCTTATCTGCTGTATTTTATATGATTTATCACCAAATGCCCAACGTTTTGTTAAATTCACTAATACTGTATTGGGCATAGTATACTTATATTGTTTTGTAGCATTGTAAATATATTCTTCCCAATACCTTTGATGATACATACCTAAAGTATCAATATCTTTCAAGCCATATTGTTTCTTCAATTTATTTAATTGACCAAAGTAAGAACTTCTTTTTGAAGAAAAGTCTTGGTGTTTTGGAACTTTTAAGAATACTGGTTTCTCTATCTTAAAATGTTTTTGTATATGTTGATTAACTTGTTTAATCATTCCTTGTAATATTCTACCTGAACCAGGAACAGTTCCTATTGATGTTCCACTATCATCATATTTAAGTGCACCATGAAATTGTAAAACTGTTTTATCATAATCTATTACATTAGCTGTAGTAGGATAAATGATTTCCAAATTCATAAAGTTACTTCCTTCGTCAAAAATCTTTTTCCTTTGTTTGTCTGATAATTTACCTATAGCTTTCTCTAAATCTTTCATTGCAAAAACAAACGCTTTCTTAATTTCACCACGACCACTAAACTTTCTAGCAACTCCAATGGCAGACATAGCACTTTTTCCTTTACTTTTAATTTGACCTTTATTTCGAGCTGCTAAAAGTTTACCATCTCTCCAAGTAATCATCAAATTTTGACCATCTGTTTTCTCTGTTACTGCTTCTTCTCTATCGAGATTTCCCTGTAATCCTAAATCTATGATTGATTTCAAATCTCCAAAAGTTAAATCCTTATCATCAAAAGGATGATTCATATGACCGTATGCTCCACCTTCTGCCAATAAATTAACATAATCAGATAGATCTACCATTTCATTTACATTTACTACAAAATCATATTTGTCTATAAAATCTTTGCTCATTAAAACTTCTGTATCATTGCCACTTCGGTCAGCTAATGTAAATCTAACAGATGAATATGTTTTTTTACCTAACTTCATAGGAAATTCAACTACAACCCTGTCTTCTATATTTTTACTACCAATATCTACTTTCTGTTTTCCTATTATTTTCTTTTTGAGGTGTTTTCCATTTATATCAAATTCAACCATGCCATTAGATTGTTTTATATTATCAGCATGTAATGCACTATACACTTCACTTCCAGTATCAAACTTTGCTTTTAATTTACCTATACCCTTTATTTCTATATCTTCTATAAAACCAACTTCATTATACTTTCCACCATACTTAACATCTTCTTTAATTTTATTACCTGATATCAAACTAATATAATCAGACAAATCAATCATTTCTTCTATACTATGAAGTTTACTGCCTGTTAATTCATCTCTTGCAGCTCTCTGTGTATTTGAATCATCTCCATCTACACCAAATGCAACTGGTGCCTCAACTTCTACTCCAGTAACTCCGCTAAAATCGTCTTTAAGACCCAACCACTTAACAACTTCCCAACCAACAGTAGACAAAATTCCTTCTAACCTTTCTTTATACTTTCTAATAGGTTCTTCTACACCAAATCGTTCACCATATTTTCCTGTATGTTTTCTACCATAAGCTACCGCTGGAACAGTCGTATATTTCATAGTATAATCAAAATCTGGATCGGTTGCTCCTTTAGACAAAATATATTGAACTACTTTCCATCCTAAACCTTTATACATATTATTTATCCACTCTTTAGTAACTCTTTTATAATCACTAAATCCTCTATAGTATGTGGGTGGACCATCATCAACTTCAAAATTAACACTAGTGCTGGATTCTTTTATAAGTTCTCTCATATCAATAGTAGTTAAAAAATCACCTATCTTATCACCTTCAAACTCTCTTATTGATATATCCAATCTTTCATACAACTTTCTAAACTTATTAGTCAACATATTAAAAACTCCCTGGTCAAAATAACCAAACATTTTTTTAAATAACTCTTTTCGTTTTCCACCGCCCTCGTATTTAGGGTGACCTAAAAGTTCTCTCATAGAAGTTCCACTTACTTCCAATCCACCCGCTCTCATTGAAACGTGAGGTGCTACTAAAACATATCCATGTTCTTCATAACCAACCAAATTATTCTTATTCTTCTTATAGTCCTGAAAATATTTACCTGTAGCTAATCTACCAGCGTCTTTCTTTCCAAATGCAAAAACAACTGCAGTATCTTTTGGTAATTTTTCAGTCAGTTCTTTTGCTACATACGGATTTTTTACTTTGATAATTCTATTAGAAGGTATTCCCATTTTCATCATGTGGCGTTTCTTCTCTTTAAAATTCATTGGATGGCGTGAGCCTCCCTTAATATCACTCGTTACAATATAAGCATTACCAAACTTCTTCTTTAACCACTCATAGGTTTTCTTATGGTGTGGACCAAATGGTTGAAATCGACCCGAATAAATTCCTATTGTATTTTTAGCTTTTACCTGTTCTACTAAAAATGGTTTTATAAGATGTTCTGTTAATCTAGTTGTCTGCATCTATACTATAGCTCCTGCTACCAATAGTCCACCACCAATACCACCATAAAGTAAATTTTCTTTAAATTTACTAAGCTTAATTACCCAACCTAATAGATGATATTCTGTTTTATTTTCATCCCATACTTTACCACAAAATACATAATTAAGCGCTCTTTCATATATCCATACTCCAGTAAGCCAAGATCCAGCCAATATTAATGCAAAATTCAATGGTTCAGCTAAACTCAAAAATGCAAACACTATTGCACCTACCGTTCCTATATTTTCTCCAAGCCTCCAAGCGTGGTAATCTACTTTAGCAACTCCTTCACCTATACGACCACATATAAGTTTATTTTCTTTTCTTCTCTTTGAACTAGCAAAAGTATATCCTTCAGTACAACCTTCACTAAACCAATAGACCCACATACTAATAATAAATGCTATATCCCACATAATTAATTCTCCTATTGTTTTTTAAGGACCTTCTGTTTCTCAATCCACTTTTTTGCTAACTTATTTTTAATTGGTTTCTTCATAAATTTACCAACTCCTTTAGTAACCAACATATTAAATTTCTTCTCTGCAGCTTTTTCAGATAAAAATTTAGAATTATCTACAAGTAAGAAATTGGAAGAACCAAATAAACCTTGAAAATAAGCCATGTTATTTTGAACCTCTTTCCACGACAGTTCAACTAATTCAGACGGAAGCTTTCTCGGTCTTTCCATATTTCTTTTTTGTGCAACTTCTAAACTTGTATTTACAAATACCATATAAGTATCATATCCTATATCCATCAATTCTTTTCTTTGAGTTTTAACTGCCTTGAATTTATGTCCCGTACCATCTACAATCATTCCTAACCTACCCTTTTTATATAAATTTAATCTTTGTTTACTTAATTGTTTGGCATGTGTTCTTAGTCCAGAATAATCTTTATATCCTGGATCTGTAAGTTGTCTAAAAACATCTGTAGGCATCTTATCTAGATCAGCTCCAAATCCAAATTTCTTCAAGAAATATTCAAGTTCAGCATCTTGGTTAATCATTTTAAGACCAAACGGTGAAACATTTACTCCAGTTGGAATACCAAATAATTTACTTGCCACATACGTTTTACCACTTCCAGGTCCGCCCGCTAAAAATACAGCTTTAAATATACCTGGGTCGTACATCCCTTCTTGTATTTTTTGTTTACTTTCACTAACCCTATCAATATTTTTTCGTCTATCCCAAATATTAGTCTTATATCTATCACTTATCCATACATTTTTATTTCTATCTAATTTTTTAATGACTGCAGGTAATTTTGCCAAACTTGAACCACTCATTCTGAACTTAATATAATCTTCACCTAAAGCATCTACCTTACCACCAACAACTTTAATGGTTCTTTCTAATCTTTTCTTTAATTTACTATCAAATAACCCACCCAAACGATATTTATCAAATTCTAAAAGTAAGGATTCAAATACCTTTTCTTTCTTTGACATTTTTTTTGTATACTTAAAAAACCTTTTCTGATTTTTACTTATATCCTCGCCAGATTTATAATCATTATAAAAACTTGCTATTAACTGTGGTATTTGACTTCCAGGTTTCAGTTTCCGACCTAAAAATTTAACAATTTTATTAACATCACTTATTTTATTAGGATTATGTTTTGGAAACTTCTTATCTAAATCCGAATATATTTTACGGAGTGGTGTTAAATCTTCATTTATCTTATTCATTACCAATCCCAACCTACCATTGACTTTGTTTTCTTAAAATTATCTGCTGCTTCTTTAGCTGAGTAAACTTTTAGATTACTTGGTGAATAGAATTTATAAAATTCTTTTTTAGGCCACCCTTTCTTTGCATATTTACTCATTCCCAATGTCATTGTTTGCCAATCTTTCACTTTGCCTTTATCTTCTACCCACGCGTGCCTATATCTTTTACCACCACTAATCCATTTACTACCAACCATACCAAATACAATTTTCATCTTTGGATCATCTTGATTTATCATAGCCATTTTCCAAGCATACGAAAGACATTCACCACAAGCGATAGTTGCTTCTATTAGTAAATCTTTTAGTTTAATCATAATTTATCTCGACAATCAATACAATTCTCCTAAATAGAATAATTCAATAATAAATATAGAAGTGTATAATTTATAGATTTTTAAATTTAGTTTGCAGGTTCTGGTGGAGGATTATGCCGCGTCAAATCTTCTAATTGTACCGGCCCTTTCCAACTTCCACTAGCAAGTTCATCTTTTCTTGTGCCCATCAATAATACATCATATGAACCACTTTTTTCCATTGTTATTATCATCTGTTTTAATGAACTACTTACTTCACCATAAGCATGAGCAAACATTCCACGAGCCTGTATCCACATTCTTGGATTTTCATTTAAATATTGCCAATAATCAGGCAAATCGGTTACTATTGTTTGATTATCAGTAGAAGATGATACAACATATG
>LUMJ01000472.1_pt1 | contig 15323 bp, 11 predicted proteins | sample 729631 | NCBI WGS metagenome assembly LUMJ01 (sample SAMN03860266, study PRJNA289734) | marine metagenome | biome: seawater column; feature: ocean; material: water; isolation source: Red Sea water column Station 22 - depth 500m | place: Saudi Arabia: Red Sea | collected 2011-10-15 | depth 500 m | reverse complement strand
GCCATGAGTTTGGAATTAGCAATAACCTGTTTTTGATAGCGAACAAAATCTGGGTGCATAGCTTCTAGAAACGCAAAAGCTTTTGCCGCAATTACGTGCATCAATGGGCCACCTTGCGTACCTGGAAAGACTTGTTTATTAATCGCTTTTTCAATATCTGCATTGGCTCTGCCTAAGATCAGACCTCCTCTTGGTCCTCTTAATGTTTTATGTGTAGTAGACGTTGTAATATCTGCAATCGGAACTGGATTTGGATAACAACCAGCGGCAACAAGACCTGCAATGTGTGCCATATCAACCATCAGATATGCACCGACAGAATCTGCTATCTGTCTAAATTTATCCCAATCTGCAATGCGAGAGTATGCAGAAAAACCCCCAACAATCATTTTTGGCTTTTGCTCTTTAGCTAAGGCTTCAAGACGTTGATAGTCAATCATGCCTGTTTTGTTATCCAATCCATAGCCGAAAAAGTTATACAATCTACCGGAAAAATTAACTGGGTGCCCATGTGTCAAGTGGCCTCCCTCAGCAAGGCTCATTCCAAGAATGGTGTCTCCCGGCTCAAGCAAAGACATATACACAGCCATGTTTGCTTGAGAGCCTGAATGGGCTTGAACGTTAACAAAATCAGCAGAAAAGAGTTGTTTGGCTCTGTCTATTGCTAGATTTTCAGCGACATCAACATTTTCACAACCGCCGTAGTATCGACGTGATGGATATCCCTCAGCGTATTTGTTGGTCAATACAGATCCTTGAAGTGTCATAACACCTGCACTTGCATAATTCTCCGATGCTATTAACTCAATGTGCTCTTCTTGTCTTTGCAGCTCAGCTGCTACTGCAGCACTAAGTTCAGGATCTAAATCCGAAATTTTTTGATCTATAGTCATTCCCTTAACCAGAATATTATCATTGGTACTGTGATTTTACTTACTTAGAGAAAATAGATCGATTTTTTTATGGATGATCTACAAATGCTTTTACCACCTGCGTCCATGCTCTGCCAATATTGTCTCTGTTATAGCCTCCTCCACCTAAGGCAATTATTCGTCCTTTTGCATGCTTTTCAGCTAATACTGTAAGTGATTGGGCAGCAAGGTAATGTGACCTCTCAGACAGAGCAAGATTGGTTATGGGATCACCCAATAAACTATCAGCACCACACTGAAGGATAAAAAATTCCGGTTCAGAATTATCAAGGAAAGCCTGAATGTGAGTCCAGTTCTCCTGAAATACAACATCGCCATCTCCGGGTTTTAGTGAAATATTTTTTTTCGTTCCTTTAGCAGGCCCAATGCCAATCTCTTCTGGAAAACCGGTTCCAGGAAACAAAAAACGTCCGTCTTCATGTACATCCACAAAAATCAGATTTGGATCTTCTTCATACGAGTAATAAACACCATCTCCATGGTGAGCATCGATATCAATATAGGCAATTCTATTGACCCCATGGATCTTCCTTAATGTTTCGATGACCACACCAATATCATTAAAAACACAGAAGCCACCGGCTGAGTCTCTTTTGGCATGGTGTAATCCGGCAATAGGAACGAATGCCCTTTTAAATCGTCCAGAAATTATTTCCTCTGTAACAAATAAAGAAGCTCCAACCACAGCTAAGGAAGATTCATAAAGTCCTTGAATCGCAGGTGTGTCTCCATTATCCAAAAATCCTTTGCCCAACTGACAATGTGCAATTACTCGATCAATATATTCATTGGTATGAAACCTCTCTATATCCGCCCTAACAGCTTTGTAACCTGAAGCAGCCAAATGGACCAGACTGGAAATACCAGAATCAGTCAAATACCGGTGGAAAGCACCGTGTCTGTCTGGACCGAACGGGTGATCATCGCCAAACCCATAGGACGAAATGTTTTCATCCTTTACTACCAATGTTTTAGAATCAACCAATCCAATCCCTCGCATTTTGAAACATCTTCAACCATGGTCCATATCCACTCCATTCACGTGGACACCAAGAGTATTGAATCGAGCGTAACACTCTTTCTGGATGAGGCATAATTATGCTCACTCTTCCATCAACGGAACAAAGACCAGCTAAACCTCCTTCGGAACCATTCGGATTTGCTGGATATAGAGAGGCTGGATTTTTGAAATTATCAACATATCTGATACAAGTTTGTTGATTCTCGCTCAAAGTACGATGATCTGCATGGTCATAGAATTGAACCCTACCCTCACCATGGGAGGTAACAATAGGTAAAAAACTATTCTCCATATCGGTAAAAAAGAGTGACTGATTTTTGAGGATTTCAACAACATTTAATCTTGCCTCAAATTGTTCTGAAAGATTGGTAACAAATTGTGGCCAGTGTTTGGTGCCAGGAATAATGTCTCTTAACTGAGAGAACATTTGACAACCATTGCAGACGCCAAGAGCAAATGTATCTTCTCGGGAAAAAAATAATTCGAATTCTTTTCTTGCTCTTGAATGGAAGAGGATTGTTTTTGCCCAACCACCCCCTGCACCTAAAACATCTCCATAGGAAAAACCACCACAAGCAACCAAACCAACAAAATCATCCAAACTGTGATTGGCATCAAGAACATCAGTCATATGAACATCATGAGCTTCAAATCCTGCCACATCAAAGGCTGCTGCCATCTCAATATGACTATTCACACCTTGGTCACGAAGTATTGCCACCTTTGGTCTTTTTTTGCTTTTCTGAACTTTGGATTTACAAAGATTCGACATATCAAAACTAACTACAGGCTCAATGCCTGGATCTGTTGCATCGAGCAAGGTCTCAAAACCCTCTCTTGCAGTCACTGGATTGTCCCTTAAAGACTGCATTTTAAAGGATAGCTCAGACCACATGCGTTGCAGATCAAATAAGCTGAATGTTTGAGTATCACCGTATTTTGAATTGATTACTATTTCATCTTTCTCAGTAACATCTGCTACCACTGAAACGCATTGATTCAATTCAAAATCATCAAATATCTTAAATACCTCAGAACATTCTGCAGCATCAACTTGAATAACAGCGCCCAATTCCTCACTAAACAAAAGGACATTTCACATAATGTTGCAAATAATCCACCGTCGGATCGATCGTGGTAAGCCAAAATTTTCTGATTTTGTTTTAATGTTGTGATTGCAGAAAAAAAGTTTGCGAGTAAATCTGGATCATCTAAGTCAGCTGGCTCGCCTGCCGCAACATTGAAAACCTGAGATAAGCATGAACCACCCAATCTATTTCTACCACGGCCTAAATCGATCAGCAATAACTTGGAGTCTTTTGTTTTTTGCAATTCTGGTGTGATGGTAGCTCTTACATCAAGCACAGGAGCAAAAGCGGATATCACCAGAGACAAGGGTGCTGTCACTTTTTTTGAAGCGCCTTCCTGTTCCCAAGTTGTTTGCATTGAGAGTGAATCTTTCCCAACTGGTATAACAAGACCCAACTTACTACAAAGATCCAAAGTGACTGCTTTGACTGTTTCATACAATGCCTGCTTTTGTGCATCCGTTTCGATGGACGACATCCAATTTGCTGAGAATTTGATGTCACTCATCTTGTCAATGGAAGCAGACAAGATATTGGTAATGGCTTCTCCAACAGCCAATCGACCAGAAGCCGAAGGATTCAAAGTTGCAACCGGTGTCCGCTCACCAATCGCCATGGCTTCACCTCGGAAAGAACTATGGTCTTTAATTGTCACCCCAACATCACTGACCGGAATCTGCCAAGGTCCAACGAACTGATCCTGTGAGACCAAACCTCCTACAGTCCTGTCGCCAATATGAATGAGAAAAGTTTTATCGGAAACGGTTGGAAAACGAAGAATATACTCACAAGCCTGTTCAATGATTATAAAGTCTAAATCTTCCTTTTTAATCTGTACTTTACTCCTATTTATATCGATCTTTGTTTTGAGAGGATTGCCAAAAAGAACCTCCATGGGCATATCTATAGGGTTGTTATCATAATGATCATCATGCAATTTAAGATTGCCGTGTTCTTTGATTGCGCCAACAACTGCATATGGACATCTTTCACGTTTACAAATACGATCGAATAGAGTCAGATGCCTAGCATGAATTGCCAGAACATAGCGTTCTTGGGCTTCATTGCACCATATCTCCAATGGTGTCATGCCCGGTTCTGCATTAGGAATACTTCTCAATTCTAGATCTGCACCCATTTGGCTGTGATCCACTACTTCAGGGATGGCATTGGATAAACCTCCAGCTCCTACGTCGTGGATCAAAAGTATTGGATTCCCATCAGAAGATTCATCGATGGACATGGCAAAACACTGGTTAATTACTTCCTGAGCTCTTCTCTCTAGTTCTGCGTTGCCACGCTGTACAGAAGCATAATCCAAATCTTCTGTACTCATACCCGATGAGAGTGAAGAAGCCGAACCTCCACCTAAACCAATCAACATGGCAGGACCTCCCAAAACAATCAAAAGAGACTCATCCTCAGTGTCACATTTATCAACTGATGAACCAGAAATATTGCCCAAACCACCAATAATCATTATTGGTTTATGATATCCCCAGGCGTAGTTCTCATGAAGTTGATTCTGGTCTTCAAATGTTCGAAAAAAACCCAATATATTGGGTCTACCAAATTCATTATTAAAGGATGCTCCACCAATCGGGCCTTCCATCATAATCTCCAGAGAGGAAGCAATACGGTCGGGTCTGCCAATGCTCTTTTCCCAAGATGGGGTAAAGTCAGGTATCTGAAGGTGTGAAACAACAAAGCCGGTCAAGCCAGCCTTAGGAGTAGCACCTCTGCCGGTAGCAGCCTCATCCCTAATTTCACCACCCGATCCAGTTGCAGCTCCGGGAAATGGCGAGATGGCTGTGGGATGATTATGAGTCTCTACCTTCATCATTGAATGTATATTATCTTCGAAAAATGAATAGGATTTTTTTTCAGAATCCGGCATAAACCACTTGCCAGCACCACCCGTCATAACAGCAGCATTATCTTTGTAAGCAGATAAAATACCCTCGGGAAATGATTGGTAGGTGTGCTTGATCATGTCGAACAGAGTGTGCTCTTGTTTGATCCCATCAATGATCCAATCAGCATTGAAAACTTTATGTCGGCAATGCTCGGAATTGGCTTGGGCAAACATCATCAATTCCGCATCGGTGGGATCACGTTTTAGAGCCTCAAAATTCGCAATTAAATACTCCATTTCCTTTTGAGATAAAGCCATACCAAGTTCAGCATTTGCCTGTTCTAACGCCTCCAATCCTTGAGACAAAACCGGTATGGTACGTAGCTCTTTAGGAGTTTGCGACTGAAACATCAATTGAGCATCCTGGTCACGCAGTAACACCGTTTGTGTCATGCGATCATGGAGTTTGCCAAATAGAGATTTCAAATCCTTATTCTCTAGACCACCGCTGTTGACAAGGGTATAAATAATCCCCCTTTCAATACGCTGAATTGTCGATAATCCAGACAATCTAGTAATCTCCGTTGCCTTGCTTGACCAAGGTGAAATGGTTCCAAACCTTGGTATAACAATGATCTTTTGCCCATCTTCTGGACCCATGTCCCAATCTGGACCATAAGTTAGAAGAACCTTGAGTACCTCGAGTTCTTTTTGATTCAGTTGATTAGAGGCGTCAATAAAATGGGTATAACGTGCGCCCAGATTCTCTATTGAATCATTGAGTTTCCTTAATTCTTCGAGAAGTTGTTGCAGCCTAAATGGCGAGTGTGAGGGTGGGCCTTTTATTTCAATCATAATTTGCCCTTCATACTAGCTTCAACTATTCTTTGGGCTTATCTTTTGGCAAGTAAACAGTGCCGGGTAAGTGGGTAACATTGTCTCCATCAGCTCGACTGATTTTACTGATGCCTTGTTTATCAACTTCGTCAATTCTCAATACTGAATGCATAGGAATGTTGGTTTTGGTAACGCCACTAAATTCTGTCTTAATTTTCTCCTCAGAGGGATCAACAACAATCGATGTTCGTTCACCAAAGACAAGGTTCTCTATTTCAATGAAACCCAATATGTTACTGCTGTTAACATTTTTGGCATAAATTTCATAAATCTTGCCTTGATTTGTAAATATAATTTTATAGAGTTTTTTTGAAGGCATGGATTCTGGATTGTGGTGTAATCAAAAAACTTTGTGAGAATTATAACTCAGAACTTTTATCGGTTGGTATTATTGTTTTCCAAATACAAGGATGGTGGGAAAATAATTGTTGGAAATGAGAATGATTATCATTATCATGTTTACTGACTTAGCTTGGAAGTAAAGTAATTGTGAAATTTTTAGACAAACTTAAAGACAACAGATTGAAGATTTTGAATTACACCGTTAAAGGATCGGTGATATTTTTCATAGTAAAAGGAACTATCTCAACAATAATCATCCTTTTTGGAATCTTTTATTTAGCCAAATAGGAGTCGGGTCTGTAGCAAATGCAAACTAATATTCTAAATACAATCTTATTTGTCAGTTGGTTGTTACCATTCAAATTATTTGCTCTACCGGAAATGATCATTGGGGAAGCAAATATTGACCCTGGTATACATCTGATTTTTGAATGTGGAATTAAAGATGACATTGCGCCCAATACTGTTTTTCTTGCTGAAAATGAAACCGATGTGCATATTGAAATGTTGGCAAATTGGTCGGAAAATGCACCCAAAGGCTCTGTTCCCGGTGGCCATGTTCCCTATCTAAAAGTTTCTGTGCTTATTATAAGTGAAATCACAAACACTTCAGTTTCAGTGAATTTGGACCCGCATCTCAATCTATCAGATAATTTTCATTACGCCCAAAACATTAAACTACCCGGCAAAATTGATGAAAAGTACACCCTTAAATTCGTCATTGAACCTCCAATTAATGGGTCATTAGGCATGCATTATGATTGGCGTCAACAAGTTGGGGAAGAGCTCTCACCAGGCGGTAGTTTTACCTTTGTAGGTCTTAATTTATCTAAAATTGCCAAGGCTACCAGGCGCTAGGGTTTTTGCCTGACAACAATTACTATTGTCGCTTAGATAGAAAAAATTCTTTGAGGATGGTTTGACATTTTTTTTTCAAAATACCTTCTACCACTTCAATACGGTGATTCTGGTGAGGAGACTGTGCTAAGTTGTAAACTGAAACAGCCGCTCCAGAAACAATGTCGTGAGTACCAAAAACTAGTCTCTCAACTCTGGCATGTATCATTGCACCTAAGCACATAAGACATGGCTCAAGTGTTACATACACAGACCCTCCCAATCGATAATTTCCCTTTAACTGAGCAGCCTTGCGCATAACCATGACCTCAGCATGAGCGGTTGGATCACTGAGTTCTATAGACGCATTAGCAGAAGCTGCCAGTACCTTGTCTTCCTCAACAAAAAGCGCTCCAACGGGGACTTCGCCCCTTGCTTGCCCAATAACAGCTTGTTCAATTGCAAGTTCCATAAAGTATTCATCTGAATGCGGCACTTTATGGTTTCCAATCACTAAAATAACTCTCCCAATTTTGTTCAATCAGATCAAAAGTATCTGGGCTAAGTTCTTGCAGCATAACTTTAGAAATTTCTGGCCAAATAGCTGGGCCCCCTTCATCAGAGAATTGCCGAGTAGCATCAATGATTATTTTACTGGTAAAAAACCTTTTCGGAGCGCTCGCGTCTAAAGGCATCCCTTTGGTCTCTTCAACAATTTCTGCAGCAGGATAGGGTTGCCATCTTGTGCCTAAAGCCTGAAAAATTTCAGCTTTATCATGCACATCAACGTCCTTATCAACAACGATAATCACTTTACCAAAAAAATCTTTTTCAGCCAGTATTCTCCCAGCAGTTATACCCTCACCTGCATGTTGTTTATCAATACTGGCTAGAAGCACACCTGTACTCTCTGCAGGACGGTAAATATCCAAGAGATTGGGTATTGCTTCTTTATAATCTATGGAGTTAATAACAGTTTGCAAAATACTTGGGGAAATTTTGGTCACCCCGGCAAATGAATTGACGATCCAAGGGTTATTTCGATGGGTAACTGCGTTAATGTTCATGAAAAAATTCTGGTTTTTTTTGAGTCCCATAAACCCGTACATCTCTCCATAAGGTCCCTCTTCTTCCATTTCACCCAAAGGTATCTCGCCTTCGAGTACAATTTCACAATGGGCGGGCACCAATATCTCACTTGTCTCGCATTTAACCATCTCCACAGGCCTCCCTCGTAGACCACCAACGTACTCAAGTTCGTCTTCTCCTAATTTCGCTAATTTTGAAGCCCCCAAAGTAAAGGTAATGGGATCCACACCATTAACAACAGCGATGGCTGCTTTCTTTTTTCCCTGTTTTTGCATCTTCATAAGAAAATTCCAAGCATTTTGGCCGATTTCCGTATTCACTCCTATTTTGTCTTTGCCTTTGACCTGACAACGATAGGTGGCTACGTTTCGACCCAAATCAGGGTCTTCAATAAAGATGGTTGCTGCATTGATATAGCTGCCTGCATCTGCAGGATTCGTCTGCAACCAAGGAAACTTTAAAATGTCGACTTCTTTACCAAGCAAAACATTTTCTTTGCAAGGACTTTGATCTGAATCAATTTCTACCGGAGATAGTGTTGGCCAACTTTTCTTATCTTTAAAAAGATTTGTAAGATGCTGAAAAGTCATTTGACGAGCTACCTGCTGGTTCCGACCCAGTGCATCAACACCGTAGATCAATGCTTCCGCATGCCAACCTCCAAAAAGATTACCCAGTATGGGTCCATCCATCCAACGATTGTTTATTTTTATTTTTTCAATTAAAAACGCAGGCGCTAAATCATAGCTAAATTCTTTAACCAACTGGTATGCAAAGCCTGTCGCTTCGTATTTATCCTGGTCCATTTTAGGAATGCGAATTAGGAGATCTCTTGACTCCAAAGCATTTACATATTCCCTTAGTGAATCAAATGGGCCGATCATTACTAAAATTTAACCAATTACGATGTCTAATTTGTCTGTTTGTATACTTTTCCATCTTTCATCACCAAAGCAATACTTTTAAGCAAACTAATATCTTCCAAAGGATCGCCATTGACTGCAATGATATCGGCTATTTTACCCGCTTCTATGGATCCTAAGGTGTCATCAATTGTTAGCAGCTTTGCTGTTTCCACTGTGGCAGATTGAATGGCTGCCATTTCAGACATTCCATTCTTAACCATGAAGACAAATTCTTCCCAATTTGTTCCGTGAGGCTGAACACCTGCGTCAGTCCCAAAAGCTATCCTGACCCCTTTTTTATAGGCCTTGGAGAAAGTATCTGCTATTTGAGGGCCGACACTGGCTGCTTTTGGTCTGACTATTTCTGGAAAGTAATTATCTATTTTAGATTTCGCAGCAACAAACTCTCCAGCAGATATTGTTGGAACATAATAAGTGCCGTTTTCAATCATGAGTTCCATGGCTTCTTCGTCCATGAAGGTCCCATGTTCAATAGAATCAACTCCAGCTCGAATAGCACGTTTCATTCCTTCTGCTCCATGGGCATGAACTGCTACCCACATTCCATAGTCTTTAGCGGCACTGACAACGGCATTAACTTCTTCTTGAGTAAATTGTGGATTACTGCCTGATTTAGCTTCACTTAAAACGCCGCCCGTAACTGTGATTTTTATGCCATCAGCCCCATCTTTATATCTTTGTCTTACCGCTGTATAAACCTCATAAGGACCGTTAACAACACCATCTTCTGGTAATGGATAGTCATACTTACCGACAGCCCTACCGTTGGTGGGGTCTGCATGGCCGCCTGTTGTTGCTAAGCTCTTGCCAGAGGTGAAAATTCTCGGGCCAACAACCTTACCTTGGTTTATGGCATCTCTGAGACTAATAGCAACCATGCCACTATCGCCGACTTGTCTCACAGTTGTGAAGCCAGCAAAAAAAGTAACGTATGCGTCTTGAGTCGCAAGAATAGCCTCCATCTCCTTCTCAACTTTAGAGGGTCTCTCTGCTTTTGATTGATATTCACCACCGAAGTGAACGTGCATATCCATGAGCCCTGGAAGAACTGTATAGCCTTTCAGATTTAGGTAGGTCTCATCGTCCTTAGGGTTTTTATAGCCCTTAATCACATCTGTAATAAGATTATCCTTAATCACAATAGTCATTTTTGTCTGAGCTTGATCTGACTTGCCGTCAATCAATTTTCCAGCGTGGATCAGGGTTGTTGCTTGAAGAAAAAATGGAGCAAAGGCTATTGCTAATAATAGCCCTGATTTTAAAGTCCTTGAACAATTCTTATGTATCCCTCTCATATTGTCTCTCCCAATAGCATCAAGATTTCTGTGTTTTCTTTATAACATAACTACTGAAGGTTTTCTGTTAGTATGTTGCAATGAAAAGACAACACAATCATTTTTTATTAGCGGGCTTGTTGTTCCTGCTCCTTTCTAATTTTAATGTTTATGGTCACGATTCTGATCATGGGAAAATCACCTATACCTCTAAAAACATCATCGGCTTTGAGAATATTTTTGACAATGCCATAAATACTCAGCCTGACCAAGAGGTGTTTGGTTATTTGAGCTTTCCTGATGAAGAAAAAGAAAGCTATCCCTTGATTATCGCATCACATGGTTCGCTCAATTGGCGGGAACATCATCTCAAATACCTTGAATTAATGCGACAGGCTGGTTTTGCCGTCTTTGCGATGCATCCTTTCGACTCAAGAGGCACCAAGTCCACCGTTGGTGACCAGATTAATATGACTCTCGAGACAGTGGTCTGGGACATGGCTATGGCTCTGAAAATGCTTTGGGATGACCCCAGAATTAATAACAGAAAAATTTTTGCTGCTGGGTGGAGCTTGGGAGGCACTGCAGCATTGTATAACGCGTGGATACCCTTTCAACAGGAAGTATTTGAAAAAGGAGAAAGTTTTACCGGGTATTTAATGTGGTACCCCGCTTGCATGGCCATACCCGATGTTGATGATTGGGATGAAGACTTGATGCAGATCTATATGGGCGCGGCTGACAATTGGACTCCACCAAAACCTTGTATTGAACTTGTTTCTAGAATCAATAAGATGGGTGGCAATGCAAAGATTGAATTGTACCCAGGAGCGTATCATTCCTTTGACAGTCCCTTACCACTGAAATTATGGCCTGATGCTTACAGTTTTGCAGAGTGTCATTTTTGGGTATCTGCGGAAACAAAAACGGTGTATAACACCGATGGAGAATTTGATTTCAGCGACCCGCAAGACAGAAGACGAGCCTATGAAACATGTGCAATTAAAGGTGAGGTGATGGCTGGATCAAGTCCAGAGTACCAAAATGCTGCGTATAAGCATTTAGCAAACTTACTAAAAAACTAAGTATTCTCTATCTTATAAGCTTTTAAAGCTCCTGATATAACGGATAAATCGTTCTCGTTCGCCTGGTATTTTATTCCATACCCACCTGCCTCCTGCCACTTGTGAATGTTGTTTTCACGATCATCAATCAAGATATTTTGAACACCGTTTAAAAGTGCATATTGGCTTTTATCTCTGACAATAATTGTAGTCGTAGGCTGTGGATATAAATTATCCATTACCCATACCCGTTTGTGTTTAGTACTGTTGGCAATATCTCCTCTCAAGGGTGAAGATAAAATGGAATAAGCTCCTGCAAAGTCTATGATCATTTCTACAATACTATCGCAGGCATTGGTTTTCGGAAGTTTAGCAAAATAATCCGAGCCGACAATCTTGTCCAAAACTCCTTGCAACCTTTGTGCATCCATTTCTTTCCAGTGTTCTACGTTAGCAAGTTTTGCAAAAGCACCAAAAAAATCAACTAGTACGCCATCCATATCTAGAAAAACAGTTGGTTTGTTTGTACTCATACCTATGGAACTATTTTTTTACTCATTATTTAGTTGAGATAAGAACAATTTCTCTTATTTAATTGCATGTAAGGCTTTTACTATAAATTCTCTTGTCATTGCTGGATCAATGACAGCATCAATCTCCAAGTGTGATGCCATCTCGGTTGCCTTGCCTGCATCGTAGCTCTGAGTCACCAGTTTTTCGAACAACTCAGCCCTTTTTTGCGGATCTTTCTCTGAATCAAGCTCCTTCTTAAAACCAAGCCTTACTGCACCCTCAAGACCCATTGCACCAAATTCACCAGTCGGCCATGCAGCAGAGTACACAGGATCGAGGAAACTACCTCCAACCATTGCCATTGCCCCAAGACCATAGCCTTTGCGCAGAAAAATTGCCACCACTGGAGAAGACAAGGCCGCACCTGCAATAAACAAAGATGCCATCCTGCGCACAGCACCCTCCTCCTCACTGTCAGGACCTACCATAAAACCAGGCGTGTCTGTAAGTGATACAACTGGCAGTTTGAAAGCACTACAAATGGTGAGAAACTGAGCCGCCTTCTCAGCTGATACAGCATCAACTGCACCACCCATCTGTTGACAATCGTTTGCGATTAATGCCATAGGACGACCCTCGATTCTAACAAAACCGGTAATAATGTTGCGACCGTATTTGCGTCGAAGTTCTAGAAAACTACCTTCATCAGATATCGTTCTGATCACATCACGAACGGAATAAGCCCATCGACGATCTTTGGGAATTATGTCTCTAAGTATTGACTGGTCTGCAACAGACCACGAGTCTATTGGGCCTTGGAAATATGACAGGAGTTGCTTGGCAAGTTGGGTTGCTTGTGTTTCATTCTCAGCAATAATATCAATAACACCATTATGTTCTTGCATTTTGGATGGCCCGATCTCTGTTGGCTCAAATTTACCAAGCCCACCTCCCTCTATCATGGCAGGTCCTGCCATCCCAATCCAAGAATCACGAGTCGCAATTTTAAAGTCGGCACATCCAAACAGAGCCGCATTTCCAGCAAAGCAAAAACCATTGTTTATTGCTATACGGGGAACTTTGCCTGCCAGTCTGGCCCAATTGGTAAATGAAAGTACATTCAGTCCTGCAATCTGAGTGGTTACATCCGTATCACCGGGCCGACCTCCACCTCCTTCGGTGTACATGATTACAGGCAATGCCAAACGTTCAGCCAAATCACACATTCTGTCTAATTTTTTGTGGTGGAAAAAACCCTGTGTACCAGCAAGTACGGAGTAATCATTAATGATAACAATCGCATTAGCTGAATCGGACCCCACCAGTTCAGAGTTGATGGTACAAAGCCCGGTGATAATGCCATCAGCTGCGGTACTTTTTTGCAGTTCTTCGTATTCTCGACGATTACGCTGTGCTGCCACAGCGAGTTGCCCATACTCCACAAATGAATCGGTATCGGCTATGTCTTGGAGGTTTTCACGGGCTGTACGATAACCACGTCCATGGCGCTTGTCACTTGCCTCTTCTCTCTGTTCATCCAATGTTTTTGCTAGACGCTCGGAAAGCTCTTGCAATGCAGATTTTTCATCCCCTTCCACTATCTTTGACTTCCTTGGTTAGTTGGATGACGTTCTCGACGCTTCCCTAATTGATTTGAACTCATTGCCCTCATACCATTCCGGCCAATCTTCTGAATTGGCAAGATCAAGAACCATTTCAGCTGTTATTGATAGATACTCTGCTATACCGCTGAGATCCCAAGCAATAGAGTATTCATCAGAGGGCTGATGATAGTCATTGGTGACATAGTATAGTGACGATTGCTCGCCGGCTTCGATGCCCCCTTCAACTTGATCAATGCCTGCATCAGCATAAAGCATTGGTACGCCCCTCTAGAATATCTTCCAGCTCTGATGCTCCATAACCAATAACAACCACGTCTTTTACTTTTCCTCTTGGGTGCATGGCATCAAAATTATATCCTGCGACTACTTGGGAAAGATCTATTGGTGGATACTCAGCAAAATAGGCCGATCCAAGCAAACCCGATTCCTCTGCGGTGACCGCAAGGTAAAGCAGAGATCTTTCGTTGTCATAGTCGTTTAGGGTTTCCGCCAACTCCAAGATTCCAGCAACTCCGGTAGCATTGTCAACCGCTCCATTATAGATATTGTCTCCTGATTGTTCTTCCTTGATACCTAGATGATCCCAATGGGCCATCATGAGAATGTATTCATTGGGTCTGAGTGAGCCTTTTTTAACTGCCGCCACGTTGTGGGAGCTTGCGAATCTTATGGTGTTATTTAATCTCGCTTTGAGACTCAATCCTTGCATAATCACAGGTTTAAACTCGGCATTCAGAGCTTCCATCTTTAGTTCTTCTAGATCCAATCCCGATTGTTCGAATAGACCTTGAGCTATGGAGTGAGTAATCCAAGATTCCACGTTAACTCGGGCTAAACCCATATCTTCTCGCTTTAAATCAATCTGCTTCCCTTGCCAGCTGGTTTCAACAACTTGCCATGGGTAAGCTGCCGGTGCTGTTTCATGAATAATAATCACAGCATCTGCACCTTGTCTTGCAGCCTCCTCATATTTATAAGTCCATCGCCCGTAATACGTCATGGAATTGCCTTTGAATAAAGCATCATCTTGGGTAGCAAATCCTGGGTCGTTGATCAGCATTACAGCAGTTTTTCCCTTCATATCAATGCCTTTGTAATCATTCCATCCGTACTCAGGCGCAACAATTCCGTAGCCAACAAATACCATCTGACTATTATCGACCGAGACGTTTTCTTGAACTCTTTTGGTCCAAAAAACAGTTTCACTACCTTGTTTAAGCATCTTTTCACTGCCGTTTTGAAAAATAGAGATATGGGACCCTTTATTTACGGATACTTCTACTAGGGGAACATCCAAAAGATAATCGCCGTTGATTGTTTCTAGCATTAATTTTTGGAAAGCATTCACCAGGTATTGTTTTGTTTTCTCACCACCCTCGCTTCCAGGTGCCCTGCCACCGAATTCATCTGATGCAAGCGTTGCTATATGCTGATGGAGATTTGTTTCTTCAATTGTATTGCCCGAGAGTATTCGGTCGTTTTCAGCTGCATTGCAACCAATTAAGACCATTGAGATTAGAGTTACCAAGTAAATTTTTTTCATATTCATCTCCATATTAAATCCAAGATTGGCTATTTGTCCTAAAACTTGACAGGCTTCTTCGCCAGAAAACCTTCTATAGCCTTTTTGTGATCTTCTGTGCTGGCACTGAGCATAAATTGCTCAAATTCCATATGCATAATCCCCTTAAAAAGATTCATTGCCAGTTCATTGGAACTGCGTTTGATCATTTGTGCAGCTAAAGGGGATTTTGCTGCATATTTTGTTACCCATTTTTTCAGACAAAGTTCTTGATTTGTAGCTGTGAAAACCTCGTCAATAAATCCCCAATCAGCCAATTGTTCAGCGTCGTGAAAATC
>LUMJ01000628.1_pt1 | contig 15366 bp, 23 predicted proteins | sample 729631 | NCBI WGS metagenome assembly LUMJ01 (sample SAMN03860266, study PRJNA289734) | marine metagenome | biome: seawater column; feature: ocean; material: water; isolation source: Red Sea water column Station 22 - depth 500m | place: Saudi Arabia: Red Sea | collected 2011-10-15 | depth 500 m | reverse complement strand
TACTAAATATTCCATCTGATGCTAAATTACAATCGACTGAGTTTCCTATGGGAACAATCAAACTTGATGGTGAAATATTACAGGTGCAAATTGCAGATAATGATTCATTAAGAATGAGAGGATTGATGTTCCAAGAGGAACTTCCGTATGATCAGGGAATGTTGTTTGTTTTTGACAAACCTGATAATCGTCCTATGTGGATGCTTAACATGCAATTCCCTATTGATGTTATTTGGTTTGATGTATCTGGAGATGTTACTAATATTGAAAAGAATGTTCCTCCTTGTCTAACAACTATAGAAGTTGTTACATGTAGAGAAAATGGTGTTTCAGGTGACAATGCTAAATACGTGTTAGAAGTGACTGCTGGCTTTGTTGATAAATTTAATATTTCTGATCAATCTATTATTGAATTTATTTCAATTTAATTACTATGCTATAATCAATTTTTTTATTTTATCTAATACTTTTTGGAGAAAAATATCAACAGCCTTCATCATGTAGTGTAGTCATAATGAATGCAATTTCCTGAGCAAAATGTGGTTCGTCACAATTTATTACATAATGGTGTGCGTCTATCCAAAATCCATGGTCATTACAATTAGCAATATTTTCAGGCATTTTGAATCTGATTTTTATTTTAATTTGTATTATAACATCAACTATGCCTTTTTTGATTCACATATGTATTCAAAAAAATTAACCAATATGTACCAATGAAACGTTAGTCATACATTTTATTCTATTAATGTAAATCGTATATACCGTTAAATTCATTATTTTTTATGATAAAAATCAAACCACTTGATGTTATATTATGGACATTTAGAAGAAACGAAAACGATATTGTGAATCTCTATAATGTGTTATCACCCGTGATGCAATTAGCTAGTGGTGGTAATATGCTAAATTTTGGTTACTGGGATAAGAGTGATGTAACTCCAATCATGGCACAAAATAAACTGTGTGACTTAGTAGGTAATATGGCAGAGTTAGATTCAGCAAAATCTTTACTTGATATTGGAAGTGGCTTATCATCTCCTGCATTAAGATGGGCTTTGTCATATCCAAAAATTGAAATTTTATGTGTAAATATTAACTATTTTCAGTTACAAACGGCAAAAAATCATTTAAAACAAGAAATTCCAAATTTTTCAATTTATGAAATTAATTCTACGTCTACGATGTTACCCTTTCCAAAAAATTCTGCGGATAGAATTATTGCTTTGGAATCGGCACAGCATTTTAAACCATTTAAAGATTTTATTTCTGAATCGAATAGAATTCTGAAAAAAGATGGGATTTTTACTTTCGCAATTCCAGTTACCGGGGAAAAAAGCAACATAAAAAATCTTGGGATGTTATCATTCACTTGGCCCTCTGAGCATTATGATAAGGATTTCATAATTAGAACAACATCTAAAAAATTTGATGTGATAGAAAAAATGGAAATAGGCTCATATGTTTTTGAGCCATTAACAGATTATTATGTAAAAAACAGAACAAAACTACAGGATACTATATTAAAACAATATCCATCTTATGTAGAAAACATTCTATTCAAATCATTATTAAAAATGAAAAAGGCCTCACAGGAAAAATTAATTGATTATTTATTAATAAAATGTATTAAAATCAAATAAAGAAGAACAAATTATATAGTCTATATTTTGATTCGTTCGTATTGAATTCTTGATCTAGAGGGAAATATTTTGGAAGCAATTATGAAAGAAAAAAAGACATCATTGGAATCACAAAAGATGCAGGAAAAATTCTGTAAGGATGCTGCTACGGCAAGAACTATGCGAGAAGTTTATGATGACTCATTGGGTAGAGTTAGGTATACTCATACAGAACGAGAGAATGTGACACAGATTACAGTTTATCCTAAAGCATGCACAATTTTTGTTACAATGGAACCTGAATTAAGTATTAAAAGAAAGTTAGAAATTGTAACAAAAATTAAAAAAATGACTTATCATCTATGATTTCTATTAAAAACCAATAAATCACTATTAATTAATTTCTATGAATATGTCTAAAAAAGTAATAAAAATTTTAGTTGATGAAATGGATGATGGGCTGGATGAAAAATTACGAAGCATTGGGTATGACGCATTTAGTGTGAAAAAATTACGGGCTAATGGATTAAAACTCCATACAGATTTTTCTATAATTAATTTTTCTATAATTAATTATGCTATGGAAAACAAAATGATACTAATAACACGTGATACTGAGAGTGGTCAGGCATGTGAAGAAAATAATATTCCATGTATACTGCTTGATAGCGAAGAGATTTTTAAGATAGTTTTAGGGAAATTAAAGGATTATAACTAATTTAATGGCAGAATTTTAAACTAGTTTTTTACATAATCTTGTTTTATTTTTTTTGCGATAATTATTGGTGTCAGTAAAAGTATAGGTATTGTTATACCGATAAATAGAGTTTGAAGATGTGTTAGTAACACAGTGAATGTAACTGCAGTGGTAGAACCAACAAATACAGTAAAGAATGCACCTGCGCATGTTGGGCAAGCAATAAAGAGACCTGTAATTGCACCTATGCTACTTAGACCACCGCTTTTTTTTGTAATGGATATAGCATTTATTGCCAGCGAGGTGTTTAGGCCTACAAGATATGATACGACTACAACAAGTACTAAGTTAATTGGAATGATCTGTAAACCAACATGTTCTGTTATGTATACAATAATTTCAGGCATATATCCGGGTTCACCACAACACGCATTCAAATGCGCTGAAGGGACAATAGCATCATAATGGTATGAAAATACAACATCAGGTTGGTATACAATTATTCCTGATGTAAATGCAAAGAATATTCCATATGAAATGAATGCCGCAACAAAAATTTTTTTTGACTTCTTATTCCAAGTTGTACTGGCAATAATTGATAATATATTACTTAGGTTTTCCATCATTTTCCGTTGATGGTATCGGTACAAGCCATATGCAATTTGAAAAATCGTGCATTCTAGAATATAATAAAAACAGTATTCCAATTGTAACAAACCCTAGCAGGATAAATAATCTATCATTATGGTTTTTTTGTATCTCATGTTTTTTCATATGTAAAAAATTCTTACGTAGATCAATTTATGCTTATTAGAAGGATATTACTAGACAAACTAGGTTTTCAACTTGAAAATTGACGATGCCCAGGAACAAGATTATGAAATAGTAAAAATATCTCATATTGGTTTTGTGGACGAATATGGAATTGAAGGTTTGATGTTGCTATCAGCCAACGATGGAAGAGAATTTCACATGAATGCTTTTTCTGGTGAAGTTGCTACACATATCTTGAGCTTTCTTAAAAATGAGCAATCTGTTCCAACAATTTATAGAATGCTTGAAGAAATTTGTGAAGAAAATGAAACAGTTCTTGTCAAAGTCAAAATCTATGAAAGTGGAGCCGCACTCAGAGCAAACCTGTACTTTACTGGAAAGAAAGAAATGGTATTAAGAAATTATCGTGCTTCAGATGCAATAGCACTAGCCACGTATTATAAGATACCAATTTTGGTCAGGAATAATTTACTTCGAGAGATTATGAAAGCCTAAGTAACAATTTTGGCTAATTTTCCTTCTTCTTGAGCAGTTTTAATTTCCATAGCAATTCGACGACCAATTCCAAAGGTCTGACCATATTGGTATTTTGTATAAGGACTTGTTGTAGCTAGAATAGGATTTCCCGGCACTCTAAGTGATACATCATAAACAATTATCTCTAAATCTTTTGTAATTACACTTTGTAATGAGAAAGGCCCAATAATTCCAGGTGGATATTCCTTTTGTACTGCAGCAACAAATTTGTCACCCATAGTAATTACCTTTTCAAGCAAAGATTCACGAATACTGGCGGGCATATGGCCAACTTCTATATTTTGTAAGTCAACATCCAGTTCTAATTGTTGTTTTGCTGGAAGTGCATTGTAATCATGTATGTTTGTCTGAAGCCTTCTTTCTATTCCAACAAAGTCAACATTCTTAGAAATCGGAGTGTGGAAATAATTAAAATTAAGATATGTTCCTATTGCAAGCTGCTCGATTACTGCATTTTGTAAGTCATTCTTTGCAATTATTCCCTGTTTAATTTTATCCGCTGATTTTTTTTTATAATCAGAAAATGATGATACAGTAAAAAATGCCCTTTCTAGCTTTCGTTTTTTTTCTTGTACTTTGACTATTGCAGGTTTGTTGATATCTTTAGGATTTTTAAAAATTTTTGGATATTCTATTCCAGCTTTTTTCAGCAGATAATATTGATTCTTTTTATTGTTTCTTTCTTCGGCCTGAAATAGTGCTCTATTCCCAAATATTGGTACCTTGAGAGAATTCTCAATTACATCGTAACCAAGATATGCAGTTAAGGAACGATGTGGAACTATTATTGTGTTAGTATCCCTTAACATTTTTTGATTTTTTGCCGCTGACATGTCACCGAATTTTTTTAAAATCTTAATTTCATCAGCAATTCTATCAAATCGTTGGTAAGGTGTTTCTCTTCCTTTCTGACAAAAAACAATTGTACTTAAACCCTCGTCCTTTGCACCATCCATTATCTCTAGCGCAGAATGACTTCCAAGCACAGCTATTCTAAGATTATCATAACTATCGACAATTTTTTGAATCTCTGATTTTTTAATCATGTTTTGATCAAGTTATAGCCATAATATGAAGTTGAGCATATTTTTAACTATCACTGCCTGTAGTATAATAAAATGAACACTGAGATGGTTCTTGTTGGGGTTATTTTATTTTCTGCTATGGTTGCAGGCGGTGTAAAAATTTGGTTGATTAAGCGTAAAGAACAAAAATCTGATGAGTTTGACATAGATGCAGAATATGATTCTACTACGTGATATCTGAGATTACGGATTCCTTAAAATTATGTAATGTCATGAGTAGATGCATGAGGTTAGTAGTAGGAATAACAGGCAGTACTGGTGTCATTTATGGAGTTAGATTGCTTGAAGTACTAAAAAAACTAGGAATTGAAACCAATTTGATTATGTCAGAGTGGGCTCAAAAGTGCATTACGATGGAGACAGAACATGATCTAAACTATGTAAAATCACTTGCAACAGAAATTTCTGATGATGTAAACATGGCTGCCAATATTTCCAGTGGTACGCATAAGACTGATGGAATGATAGTTATTCCGTGTAGTATGAAAACACTGTCTAGTGTTGCAAATGGTTATGATGAGACATTGGTTGCACGTGCATCCGGTGTAATATTAAAGGAATCACGAAAACTAATTCTTGTAGTTCGAGAAACACCTCTAACTGCTATAAATTTGGAAAACATGCTAAAATTGGCTCGGCTTGGAGTTGTAATACTGCCACCAGTAACGGAATTCTATACAAAGCCTAAGAATATAGACGATATGATAAACCATATTGTAGGTAAGTGTTTAGATCAGTTCAACATCGAGCATGATCTTTTCACTAGATGGGGTTCTAATTAATTTTAATAACTAAAAATTAAGATGTTTTTTCGTCGTTTTTTTCTTTGAAATCTTTTAATTCTTTATCGCCTTCAATCTCACCCTTTTTGTACTCAGCTTTTGCCTTACCAAACGTCTTTGCAAGTTTGGGGATTTTTGCAGCTCCAAAGATTAAGACACCGATTATAATTACAAGTATAATTAATTCAGGTCCAGCAACAAAGAGTGTCAACGATTCAAACATTTAATCACATTTCCTAAACTCTAGATTTAAGTCTTCAGTGTTTGTTTTTCTTTACGTTCTACCAGAGCCATGCCTGCTAGATATAATCCAATCATTGGTCCAGCTATGAACCACATTGTTACACCACTACCGTCAGGGGTTATCACTGCGCCAAAAATCACGATTACAATAATCGCATACCGTATGTTTTTTCGCCAAAATTTTGCATCTGTCATACCAGCCTGACTAAATGCATACATTATCACTGGTAACTGAAATGATAATCCAAATGCCAAAATAAACTGTAAAACAAATGTGACAAAATCCATTATATTCAAAAATGTAACAAGTCCCGCAGAAGCACCGTATTTGTACAAAAATTCTAGCATGAATGGTACTACTACAAAATATGCAAAAAGACCACCAGAAACAAAAAGACTCATGATAGGGACGGTGATAGTCCTACCAATGTTTATCTCGTTTTCCTTCAGTGCAGGTTTTAGAAAATTTACAACTTCTCGAATAATCACAGGTGTCCCAGCAACAAGCCCAACTAGTGCAGCAATGTATACTTGCGCAAAAAATGCTTGACCTGGTGCGGTTTGAATTAATTGTACACCTTCTGGTACTAGGTTAATTCTAAAATAGTCAGTAAGTTGTGCGGCTATATTGTTAAGAGGTTCAGGAGTAGGGTAGTAAAGCATAATTCCGCTATATGTAACAGATTCAAGATGAAACGTCATTAGGAATACAGCAATTACACCAACAACAATTGCTATCCGTAAAACACGTTTTCTAAGTTCGTTTAAATGAGTATAAATTCCGTTTAGTTCTGACATACAGATTCTCTGTTAGATTTTTTCATATTAATTATTTGCCAGGAATAGGCAGCAGCTTAGAGTCCGGATACCCCCATTCCTTAAGCTGTTCCTGTGTGACATCCTCCAATTCGATTGATACAACAGAAGTCGTGTCAAATTTTTCATCAAGTGCACGCGCAAGTTCCGCAATATCTTTTCCCGTATAGATTTCCTTTGATCCATCTAGGAATATCCTCTCACCTTTTTCAATTTTTTCACCACCATAACGCTTTTCAAGAAACTTTGTGATTTCTGGAATTTCCTTTCTGTCTATATTATTATGATAATATACAATTCCCTTTTTTAGCTCGTAATCAAGCGGTGTCCCATTACGGTATGTGAAAACACCAATAAACTTGGCTTCTTCCTCTGGTTTTCTTATACCCTTTATTTCCCAGTTTAAAATTTTATCAGGATTGTGTGTAAGCTGTTCAACTTCGTCTGCTGTCAGTTTCCAATATCTAGAACGGCTCATTCAAGCAGATTCAGCCAAACTGTTACAAATACTTTCGCGTTAAACATATTATGTTTTAATTAAAAGGATGATCATGCCAAAATATAATGTACACGTCATAATAGAAAATAAACCTGGTATTAGTGATCCTGAGGGTGATACAATTCTAAATGATTTAGTTTTAAGAGGGAAAAACTCTTCTGTAAAAAAAATTCGTTCCGGAAAAATCCTTAAATTTACGATAATAGAAAAAAACAAAAAATCTGCAGAAAACACAGTTGGAAATATTTGTCAGGAATTAAGAATTTATAATCCGCTTGTTAGTAAAGTTCTAATCGAATCTAAACCTAGCTAGATTTTTGAATGTTTTTTACTGTTTGATCAACCAGTAACTTATTTCTGAGAAATTCTGTTAAATCAGTTTGTGTTAATACCCCAACCAGCTTGTCATCATCTAAAATAAGCAATCTTCGAATATTATTATTCAACATTTTTTGTATAGCATCCTCTATTTCGGTTTCCGGATTAACCCATCGGAATTTGTTTGACATTATTTTAGAAATAATAACATCTGAGGCCTTTTTGTCCTTTGCAGACAATCTTTTGACAAAATCACTCTCCGTTAATACTCCAATTGGAATATCGTCTTTCATGATTACCAGAAAACTGATATCTTTCTCAGAAATTAAGCACGCAGCATCATGAGCAGTTTTGTCATGTTCGATTGTGATTACATTTTTTTGCATTATATCTCTGATCTTTGCCATGCGGTGAATGTTATAATCCGAAATAAAAACATGGTCATGTTAACCAATTTTATAGGCGTAGTTTTTAGTGGAATTGTGAAAGTCGGGGTTATAGTTTTTCCTGGCAGTAATTGTGACCGTGATATGTTTCATGTTTTAACTGACGTTTTTCATCTAGACACACAGTATTTTTGGCACAAAACAGACTTACCATCTAATATTGATGCTGTTATTTTGCCTGGCGGATTTTCATATGGTGATCGTTTACGTGCTGGTGTAATTGCTGCAAATAGTCCAATAATTAATGATGTTAAAAAATTGGCAGATAAGGGTATTCCAATCTTAGGAGTTTGTAATGGATTTCAGATCTTGGTAGAATCTAACCTTCTGCCTGGTGTTCTGTTAAAAAATGATTCGTTAAATTTTATGTGTGAATGGACTAATTTGATTGTAAAAAATAACAAAACTCCATTTACAAACAAGCTTGAGCTTGATCAAAGGATACCAATTCCTATTGCAAATGGTGAGGGACGATATTATGTTGATAAAAAATTAATGAGCGAATTAAAGATAAATAATCAAATAGTTTTTGCATATGAAAATTATGTTAATGGCTCTGTGGAACAAATTGCAGGCGTATGCAATAAAGATGGTAATGTTGTTGGAATGATGCCACATCCTGAGCGTGCTGCTGAAAGTGAGATTAACCCAATTAACAATAAACCATCATCATTAATCTTTGAATCATTGATACAAACATTAGGTGCTAAAAATTGAGCTTGCAAAAACATGAAAATGACCATATAAAAAATATAATTCGTAGGAAATTAACAAAGACAGAGCTACAAATTGTTGCAGCTGAATGGTCAGAGCATTGTTCATACAAATCTTCAAAAAAGCATCTTAAGATGCTGCCTACTACAGGTCCAAATGTAATTGTTGAGCATGGATACGACTCTGGTGTATTAGATGTTGGTGATGGCTATGTTGTGACAGTCCATATTGAAAGTCATAATCATCCATCTGCCGTGGAACCATTTGGAGGTGCGGCAACTGGCGTAGGCGGGGTGATTCGTGATATTTTATCCGCTGGAACCCGTCCCATTGCAATTCTTGATGGATTACGTTTTGGTGATATTGAAAATGATACACATGCCAGATGGCTCTTCAAAAATGCAGTTTCTGGAATAGCAGATTACGGAAACTGCTTGGGCATTCCCACCATTGGAGGTGAAGTAGAGTTTGATGAGTGTTACAAAAATTATGCACTTGTTGATGTTGCTGCAATAGGATTTGGAAAAAAAGACAAGCTGATTAAAAACCACGCAAATGTAGGAGATTTGGTCGTTTTAATAGGAGGTTCTACAGGTCGTGACGGTATAGGCGGCTCACAGTTTGCATCTGATTCATTGGAAAATGAAGATAGATCAGCTGTACAGATTCCTGATCCTTTCATTGAGAAATTAATTATTGAAGCAATTCTTGAAGCGAGAAATGAAAAATGTATTAATGCAATGAAGGATCTAGGTGGAGGCGGTTTGTCTTGTGCAGTTTCCGAAATTGCTGAAAGCTTGGAAATTGGAATTGAGATGAATGTTGACCATGTTCACACCAAGGAATCTGGACTTTTTCCTGACGAAATTATGATTTCAGAATCGCAGGAAAGAATGTTGATAATTACGGATAAGAAAAAATTGCAAAAATTAAGAAAAATTTGTGATAAATTTCGAATTATGTGTTCAACAATTGGTTATGTTAAAAACGATAAAATGTTCCATGTAAAAAAAGGCGCAAAGACATTGGCATTACTGCCAGCAGAATTTGTTGCACGTGCACCATTACTTGACAGAAAAGCATCTAAACCAAAATACCTAAACAAACTCAAGAGAGAAAAGAAAACAAGAAAAATCGTAAACCATTCAAAAACAATACTTAGATTGTTGTCTAGTCCAAACATTGCAAGCAAGCATTGGGTTTTTCGACAATATGATCATGAAGTTGGAATTAGAACTGTTGTAAAACCTGGTTTTGATGCTTCTGTTTTAAGATTAGATAATGGAAAACTTCTTTCCGCAAAAATTGATGGTAATCCTAAACATTGTTACATTGATCCTAGGCAAGGTGCAATTGGCTGTTTTGAAGAAGCATGTAGAAATGTTGTTTGTACTGGTGCAAACCCCATTGGCATGGTTGACCATCTTCAATTTGGAAATCCGGAAGACCCAGAAATATTTTGGACATTTATGGAATCATTGAAAGGATTATCTGAATATGCAAAATTTCTTCGGGTGCCTTGTGTTGGTGGTAAAGTAAGTTTTTACAATGAAACTACATCAGGGCCAATCAAACCAACTCCACTTATTGGCGTTTTGGGAATTATAGATAAAACCCCACTTTTACCAACTGCTACAAATTCTGGTGACTACATAATGATTATCGGGAAAACAAAAGATGAACTTGGCGGTTCTGAATATTTTGAATATATTCATAAATTTATTGGTGGCATATGCCCAACTGTTGATTTTAAGGATTCAAAAATAAACATGCTTTCAGTATTATCACTCATAAAAAATAAACTTGTTAAATCGGTACATGATTGTTCAAAAGGCGGATTTGCTATAGCATTATCAGAACTTTCAATTTTTGGAAATATTGGATGTGATATTAATATTGACAAGTTGCCATGTGAAAAAAATCTTAGTCTTGAAAAATTATTATTCTCAGAAAGCCATTCTCGGTATTTGTTAACGGTTGATAAAAAAAACATTGAATTGGTTAAACAAGTTCTTTCTGAGAAAAAAATTTCGTTTGCTATATTAGGAAAATTTTCTGGCGATCAGATTAAGATAATGTATAAGTCAAAATATGCCGTTGAGTGCACTATTGATATAGCACAAAAAAAATATTTCAATACATTAGGGGATATATTAAAACATGGTTAAGGAAAATTGTGGTGTTGTAGGAATTTTTAGTCTAGATGGAATTAATGTAATTCCGATGCTTATTGATTCATTGCGTGCACTTCAACACAGAGGTCAGGAAGCTTGGGGTATTGCCATACCTAACAGACCTCCTTTAAAAAAATTAGGTCTTGTTTCTGCATCTTCTTCAGAATTTAAGAAAATTTCTAATGAATATTCATCATTTGCAGCTATAGGTCATGTCAGGTATTCTACTATTGGTAAGAGTAATTTGGAAAATACTCAGCCGCTAAAAGTGAAAGATCTATGTATTGCCCATAATGGAACAATTTCTAATGTGGAAGAGTTATCTAACATGGTTGGCGGTTGTTCGTTTACTCCGCAAAATGCAAGTGATACTCTAATAGTTGCACAGAGATTAGTTTCCTTAATATCTGAAAAAGGAAAATTGGGCAGTGCGTTATCAATTTTAAAAAATGAAATGGTTGGTTCATATTGTTTCACATTTCTTTCTGATGATTCATCTGTTTTTGCAGCACGAGACCCCAAAGGTTTTAGACCATTGGTTATAGGGAAAAAGGAAGATGGTGGGACACATATAGTAGCGTCAGAGTCATCTGCATTGTCTGCTATTGGAGCAAAATTAGAACGAGATGTTACTCCAGGCGAACTTGTGAAATTTAGTAATAAAGGAATTGAAACTGAATTGTTTTCAACCGATACATCTAGGGCTCACTGTTCTTTTGAATTCACCTATTTTGCACACCCTTCAAGCAGAATGGAGGGCTCTAACATCTATCTGGCACGCAAAAGAATAGGTCAATTTCTTGCAAAAAAATTTCCTATAAAAGACGCTGATTTGGTAATTCCTGTTCCTGATTCCGCACGACCGGCTGCATTGGGATATGCGCAAGAACTTGGTGTCCCTTTTGATGAGGGATTGCTAAAAGATCGTTACAGCAAAAAGGGTCCTCTTAGAAGCTTTATTGAACCTCATCAAGCGGATAGGATTTACTAATAACATACCCTCCGATTAAATTTCCATGTTATGCAGGTATTGATTTTCCGTCACAAGAAGAGCTTGCAACTTTTTCTGATAACAAAGATTACTCTGATGAACAAGTCATAGAAAAAGTAAGACATGATATAGGCGCAGATTTTCTTGGATACAATGATCCTGAAAATCTTTCTCGGGCTGTGGGTATTTCATTAAACTCAATGTGTTTCACATGTACCACGGGAGATTACAGCTCACTAGGAATAAAACCAGTTTTCAAAACTCGGAAAGAAATGAAGGGTGATTAAAATGAGTATTGCATATGTTTTGGTTCAATGTTTAATAGGACGTGAAATGGAAGTATTGAGGTCTCTTTTAGAAATTAACTTTGTTAAAGAAAGCAAAGGCACTTTTGGTTATTATGATATTCTTGTTAAAATTGAGGCACCGTCAGAAAAACAAATTGAAAATGTTGTTAGTGTTTCTTTTGAATATTCTATTCCATGTATTTCACTAGTGTGTTTTCCAAATTCTTCAGCAACTTTTTCAATATCTCCCTCTACGGAATAATCACAATCATATCCATAATCTCGGCAAACTGCTTTAACCATAATACTACGAATAATTGGGCGCATATCTATCTTTTCTTAGAATATTAGTTACCGTAAACTATGATATTATAGATTATATGTGCAAAATTTCCAAGTTTTTCATGGCGAAAACTTGGAAAGATTCTGATATTAGATTAGACCCAATTAAGGATCAGACAATTGCAATTATTGGATACGGTATTCAGGGAGATGCGCAGGCAAACAATCTCAAAGATTCTGGTCTTAAAGTAATTGTTGGTTTGAAAGAAGGTGGTTTAAGCTGGAATAAAGCAGTGAGTGATGGACATGAAGTAATGTCTGTTGCCGAGGCATGTAAAATGGCTGATATTATTCATATTTTGATACCTGATATGGTTCAATCCCAAGTCTACAAAAATGAGATAGAACCAAATCTTTCTGAGGGAAACGCACTGGCATTTTCTCATGCTGCAGCAATTTACTGGGGATGGATTAACGCACCTGATAATGTTGACATTATTATGGTAGCACCAAAAGGTCCTGGCTCCAAGGTAAGAGAGACATATCTTGATGGATTTGGAACACCATCAATTGTTGCGGTTGAGCAAGATAAAACTGGAACAGCATGGGACAGAACGCTTGGAATTGCCAAAGGGATAGGAAGTGCACGTGCAGGATTGATCAAAACTACATTCAAAGAAGAGGTTGAAACTGATTGGTTTGGTGAGCAAGCTGATCTTTGTGGCGGTTCTGCATCAATGGTTGTAAATGCGTTTGAAACATTAGTTGAAGCTGGTTACCAACCGGAAATTGCGTACTTTGAAGTTTTACACGAGTTGAAGCTAATTGTGGACATGATTCAGAAATATGGAATTAATGGTATGTGGAGACGTGTTAGTGAAACGGCAAGATATGGTGGTCTTACTCGTGGTCCAATGGTAATGAATAACCAAACCAAAGAAGAGATGAAAAAAGTTCTTCAACAAATACAAGATGGTACATTTAACAAGGAATGGTTAAGTGAGTATGAAAAAAGTGGCAAAGATGCCTTTGATAAATATATGAAGCAATTAGATGCACATCAAATAGAGCAGGTTGGCAAAAAAATGAGAAAAATGATGTGGCCTGACTCTACCGAATAATCAAAATTTTCTTAGTTTAGAAACGCCTTTTTTAATATGATTAACAACATTATCAAGTGGAGTTCCCGGCCCAAAATTTCCAGTAACACCAGACTTTTCAAGTGATTTTTTATCTTCTTCTGGAATTGTTCCGCCGCCTACTACAAGAACATCATTGATTCTTCTTTTCTTTAATTCTTTAACAACTCTGGGAAATAGTGTTCCATGTGCTCCGTTTAACAGGCTAAGTGCAACAACATCAACATCTTCATCTTCAGCAATCTGTGCAACTCTGTCAGGTGTGGCAAAGAGACCAGAATAAATTACTTCCATCCCCGCATCTCTAAATCCACGGCATAAAACTAGGGCACCTCTATCATGGCCATCTAAGCCAAGCTTAGCAACCAGAATTTTGATCTTACGGGATGCAGTTTTCTGCCTCATAATACTATATTCACATATTTACCTTAAAATCTTTTGAATTTTTTTTTTCTTATCTTCCAGAGTCTAAAGACAACAAATGCGCCAATAACTGCTATTATTCCAGCTATAATTGGGCTAAAGGAATGGTCATTCATAATACAGTTTATAATTTCATCATTAATGCTGTAATAATCAAGCAATATGCCATCAGTGGTCAGATCATCTCCCCTTTCTCTTAGATATTGAATTCTATCTAGTATTTGATTCTGAATTGATTCGAGTTCTTGCCTGTCATTCGGCCCACATTCATACATGAGTTGTAACTACCTCAATAGCTCATTATCTTTTTCTGTATTATGAGCAGAAACTCCAGCGGTCACTCTATCGTTCATTGGAAACTTTATTTGGTATTCCCAAATAAACTTACATAACGTTTCAAATTATTCCACAATATGGGAAATGTGATTCTAACCAATTACGATCTTGAATTTGAACCATTATTCAACAATTTTACGTTTAACGGAACAGAAACTATTACAATAAATTTACAGAAATCCACTAATTTGATAGTTTTGGATGCTGCAGAATTAAAAATAAAAAACTGTCATGTAACACAGAATACAAAAACTATTCATGCAAAACCATCTCTGAATGATAAAAATGAAAAACTTACAATAAAACTTGCAAAAAAAATCAAAGGCAAGGCAAAACTTTACATCGAGTTTACCGGAATATTAAACGACAGACTTTTGGGATTTTACAAAAGTCAGTATAAGGACAAGAGGGGGAAAACAAAATACTTAGCAACAACACAGTTTGAGGCTGCTGATGCCAGAAGGGCATTCCCATTTCATTACTAGTTGACAAGCATCTTGACGCAATTTCAAATATGCCTATAGTGTCAAAAAAAACTGTAGGTTCAAAATTTCTATGTAAATTTGGACGAACCCCAATAATGTCAACTTATCTTCTATATCTTGGTGTTGGCGAGTTTGAATACCTACATGGGAAACTACGAAATATCAAGATAAGAATAGTTACCACAAAGGGTAACAAAAACAAAGGAAAGTTATCTCTGGATTTTACCAAAAAGTTTCTTTCTGAATATGAAAGATACTTTGGCATAAAGTACCCGCTTCCAAAGCTTGACATGATAGCGATTCCTGACTTTGCAGCTGGTGCAATGGAGAATTGGGGCGCAATTACATTTAGGGAGGCAATATTACTATATGATCCGAAGAAATCTTCAACTAGAACAAAACAGTATATTGCTGAAGTAATCTCACACGAAATTGCACACCAATGGTTTGGCAATCTTGTAACAATGAAGTGGTGGAATGATCTTTGGTTGAACGAAAGCTTCGCAACATTCATGGCAACAAAAATTGTAGACAAGTTTTATCCTGAATGGGATCTTTGGGACCAGTTTCTAGATGATGCAATGTTACAGGCAATGAGCTTGGATTCACTCAAAAATTCTCATCCGATAAACGTAGACGTAAAACATCCGGCACAAATCAGGGAGATATTTGATGTCATAAGCTATGATAAGGGCGGCAGTGTATTACGCATGCTT
>LUMJ01000629.1_pt1 | contig 15514 bp, 8 predicted proteins | sample 729631 | NCBI WGS metagenome assembly LUMJ01 (sample SAMN03860266, study PRJNA289734) | marine metagenome | biome: seawater column; feature: ocean; material: water; isolation source: Red Sea water column Station 22 - depth 500m | place: Saudi Arabia: Red Sea | collected 2011-10-15 | depth 500 m | reverse complement strand
TATATCAGATTTTTCAATACTTCAAATCGAGTGTCGAGAGTATGGATCCTGTCATAAATGGTTTCTAATTTTGTGGCTTTATCCACTACATATTCCGGAGTCGCTACTTTGCCACAGTCATGGAGCCACGCTGCGATCTTTAATTCATACATTTCTTTATCAGTAAACTGTATATCCTTGAATGGCCCGTCAGATGCATCATTCACTGCTTCAGCCAACATCATGGTGATCTCTGGAACTCGAGCACAATGACCTCCAGTATATGGAGATTTAGCATCGATAGCAGATGCGATCAGCTTGATGAATGATTCAAATAAGACTTCCAAATCCTTGATCAGATTTTTGTTCGTAATGGCAACTGCTGCTTGACTGGACAACGCCTCCACAATTTCCTGTACTTCACTGGAAAAAGGAATGGATTCTCCCGATTGCTTATCCTTTGCATTGAGAAGTTGAAGTACACCAATGATCTCATCTTCATGATTCTTCAAAGGAACTGTTAAAAAGGACTGTGACCGATAACCTGTTTTTTCATCAAAAGCCTTTGTTCCTGAAAAGTCAAACCCTTCCGCTTCATAAGCATCTTTAATATTGACCGTTTCTCCCGTCAAACCAACATAAGCAGATATCATATGGTTATTTGGTTTTCCATCATCATCATAAAGCTTTACAGGGTAAAAGGGAATGTCCTGCCCGGATGTTCCGCCCATATGAAATTTGAGAGATTCAGTCATCATGATCTCAAAACGCAAACGATCGTCATCTGTTTTCATGTACAACGTACCGCCATCAGCGCTTGTTATACGTTTCGCTTCCAGCAGAATATTTTCCAAAAGAACATTCATATCCTTTTCCTTGGAGAGAGAAAGGCCTATGTCGGCCATATTCTTGACTTGTTCTTCCAAGTGTCCAATATATGCCTTGATGTTCTTAGGCGCTTCTTTGAGCATCTTCTTTATTTCTTTCTGCGAGAGATCAAAATGTTGTCCATTGGAACTGCCATTTTTCGAACTCATAATAATTACACTCCTAATAAAATTTTATGAACTTACGGCAATGATGTTAGATGCTCAAGTGTAACCTTTTCTTGCAATCAATTTCCATGGTGTCTATTTTTTCATACACCAAGGAGACTTATCATGAGCAAGAGAATTATTTTTCTAGCCATTTTTATTGCCAGTAATTGGGTCATTGCAGGTGAAACAGGGAAACTCGTCGGTAAAATCACTGATGGTTCAACAGGCGAACCATTGATCGGTGTAAACATTATCGTGAAGGGAACAGCCCTAGGAGCCGCATCTGATGAAATAGGCGACTTCATGATCTTAAATATTCCAGCCAATACTTACACAATTTCAGCATCTTACATCGGCTATAAGACCACAAACGTGACCGATGTCAGGGTGAATGCCGATAGAACAACCACTGTGAATTTTACTTTAGACCTATCGGTTGTTGAAGGCGATGAAGTCATTGTTGAAGCAGAACGACCTGTTATTGTTAGAGATCAAACTGCTACGACCACCACAATTGAAGAAGAAGATTTTGAGAATATGCCCATCAATTCCTATGCAGATATTTTAGATAATGTCGCCGGGGTCATCGAAAATGATAATGGTGGTGGTGATGACGGAATCCACATTAGAGGTGGACGTTCTGGCGAAACTGCATATTTGGTTGACGGATTTTATGTAAAAGATATTATAAACGGCGGAATGGCCACTGATGTAGCCAGAGGTGGTATTTCTGAATTATCCATTATCACAGGTGCTTTTAATGCTGAATATGGTCAGTCCATGAGCGGTATCATTAATATCATTACTCAAGAAGGTAGGGCTGAATATGATGCTGAATTTCGTACATCTACAGACAAACTCATAAATTCATGGGACAGCGGTCGTTTTGAGGGGACTTTTAGCGGACCGGTGATCCCAATGATGCCAAATCTGGCAACATTTTTTATTTCAGCTGACAGACATCGAACAAATGGACGATATAAATATCTTACACTTCCCTGGGATGTGCTTAAGGTAGATGCTGATGGTGATGGTGTTTATGATGATGGTGAAGATGAATATGCATTGGCAGATATCACCTTTGATGACATAGACAATCCAGAAGAATTGAAAAAGGGTGCACAGGAGATCACTGCAACTTATAACTGGACCGATCGAGTCATGGCTAAATTAGTGATTAGGCCCATCGATAATCTTAAGATCACACTTGGATCAAATACACAAAGCAATGAAAGTCGTGGTTTCAGTATGAGCTATCGTCAGCTCCCAGATAGAAGTGCGGTTAATTGGCAGGAAAGTAATCTGCTATATGGAAAATTGAATTACACAATTAGCGAAAATATGTTTGCAACGGTTAAGGTTTCCCAATACACTGTAGAAAATTGGACTGGACCAAAAGTTGAAGGTGAAAAATATCTGAATGACAAACACGAATTATATTCAGAAAAATTTATCATCCCAGATGATTGGAATAATTCTATCCTTGAGCCAGGTTCCCAATTTGAATGGTTAAGTTATTATGCAGAACCATTTAACTATTTAGACTCTTCAGGAAAATATACACACGGTGTTGATGTTTATGAAGATCTGAATGGAGATGGAGAATACAGTTGGGGTGTTTTTACAAACCTGCGTGAAGGTGATGCTTATGACAATACATCCAATTACGAATTTTATGGTAGCTACCCTATCATAGATTTTAATGGAGACACAGTTCGGTTTGGCCATTCAACGTATCACAGTTATTCCAATGACCGATTTACTACAACACAATTAGAAGGATCATTGACCTGGCAGATCAATAAATCTCATCAGGTTAAAACAGGATTTTTAACCAAGAAACATGATCTTTTCAATTTCTATGGTTCAGGAATTGGTGGTGGTTATTATGGAACGAGCGCAGATCCATCGTTTATTCTTTGGGAGAAAAAACCAGAAGAAATGTCCTTTTTCATTCAAGATAAGATGGAATTAAAGGATCTGGTGATCAATCTGGGACTTCGTTATGACGAATTAGATCCAAAAAGTGTATTTGCTGATCCGACACAAAACCTAGGTTATGAATATAATGGAGAAGTATATGAAACCAGTGATCTCAATTCCATCCCCTTTGAAGCATTCGATAATGGTGATGTGAATTGGGGATATATAAATGAAGATGGATCATTTAGTCAATACTCAATGATCTATCATCGATTGGATATCCTGTGACAGATAATACAGCATTTCACTTCAATTATGGTCAATTCATCAAATATCCTGATTATGATTATATGTATGATTATTCAAATTCTAATGGAATTGGCGGAGAAGGTATCCCATCCAGTATCAACAATTTATTCAGCGGTAATAGTGAAACATTTGCAAGTTTGATGGGAAATTCAATGTATCCGTTCCCCTTCAATTTAGGTGACTGGTATATCCCTCCTGTCGGATCACCAAATATCAAACCTGAACGATCTGTTCAATATGAATTTGGATTGCGGACATTGTTGACCCAGGACTATTTGCTGACAACAACATTATTCTACAATGATCGATACGATTATATTTCTGCAAATATCTATGATGCCGATCCTACAGAATATGCGATTTATGAAAATATGGATTATGCAAATTCAAAAGGTTTCGAGATCGGAATGAGGAAACTCTTTACAAACAATTACAGCTGGGAGATCTTTTATTCTTATTCTCGTGCTGAAGGTAACACTGCCCATGAAATGTCCCATTGGTATGAGGCATACCTTTCCTCGGTCTATGGCACTCATCCGGTACATCGAACGATTACAATGGCCTGGGATCAGCCCCACACGTTGAATATGAAATTTGATTATCGTCATCCTTTAGGATTTGGTGTCAATGTTTTAGGAAATTTAGGAAGTGGGCTTCCTTACACACCACAAGATGCTAGAGGACGAAATATCGATGAAGAAAATTCAGGAAGAATGCCTTATACTGCCACATTTGATGCGAAAGCATTTTATGATTTTAATTTAAGAAATTTGGCAAATGTGAGGATCTATATGGATGTCACTAACCTATTTGACAGAAAGAATATCCTGAATGTATTTAACAATACTGGGAAACCTGATGAAAGTTTAAACCCAAATAATTCACCAATGTATGTTTTCAGGCCATATTATTTTAGCGCTCCACGACATATTGAACTTGGTATTAGTGTAGGATTGAGGTAGAAGATGAAAAAATTAATTTGCTTCGGACTGATCGTTTTTGGATTCCTTCTTGGAAATGAACCAGTCAATATGTCAAAATATGATTATTATAATCGAGTTATAGCTCCAACGTATGATAAAAAGCCCCTTCCCCCTCGTTTGGACAAACTTTCATCTTATGATGATCGTAAACGGAGTGTGTTGAATAAAGGAAATATGGTACTCCGCCTATCCAATGCCGCAATATATGGGTACGATAGATGGGGATTGAACCACGAATTTCCTGCTGGAAGCATGCTAAAGGATGGCTGCTGCACCTATTACTGGACCGCCTCTCCCATGGTAGGTGGGATGATCAATGGTGAACCATCAGTAGCCGTAGGTGTCCGAGGATCTGTTCGCGATCATGAAGAGGAATTTGAACCACTTCCCGGTTACGATGCAAACTACACAGACACAGAAGCAAATATTGGGATTGCATTTAGCGACGTTCCTGAATCCTGGCCTGACTCCTGGCCCATTGAGGATGACCCTACAGGCACGTTCATGTCCGTTATCTATGACATTGAAAACAATAAGGATACTCTATACTTTCCTGGAGTTGAACCGGAGCTGGGCCCAGATGGATTTCCGGATGCCCCATGCGGTGTGGGTGTACAAGCAGAACGGGAGGCATATTTTGTAGTAACCGACAATGATCCCACTGAAGGAAATACGTTTGCCAGCAATAACGGCGTCGGGCCCTTAAACGTTCGATTTGACGTATGGGTATTGAATTATTCACTCTCATTTGGCAATGATGGTTTAATCTTTATTCAACAAATGACAAACGTTGGCAAAGACACTATCAAGGATGCATATGTTGGTATAGCTGGTGATCCTGATGCTCCCGAGCAAGGCAGTGCTGAATGGACAGATGATATGGCACTCTTTATCGAAAAAGATGATCCACTAATTGCTGAAAAACTTGTTGACACAACTGATGCCCATTTACTATCAAACTTTGCTTTAGTCTATGATCGAGATGATGCATCATTGGGTTTTAAATCTTCCGGTATAGGCTGGGTCGGTTTAAAATTTCTTGAGTGTACAAAATTTAATAGCGACGGAACCGACTCTTCTTACGATGTATCAAATTTTTATACGTACGAGTATAGCATGGATTCACAAAGTGATGCCCAGGCGTATACAGAGCAAATGCAGCATGGTATACAAACGCCACAAAATATTACCCCCAATGATTATGATATTTTCCAGAAACCGTATTCCTATGGACCAGACATTACCTGGGTCATCAATGCGGGCCCATTTGATGTGGCACCTGGAGAAAAAGTTATTTTTACATTTGCAGATTTTGTAGGTATTAATGAATCTGACCTGATTCGAAATGCAAAGTTATTTCAATCCCTGTATGATAATGATTGTGCAACTCCGAAACCACCTGAACAACCTCTTGTCCAAGCCATAGAAGAAGACGGAAAAGTTACCCTATTCTGGGATGATCGCAGTGAATCATCTGTTGATCCAGTAACGCTAAATAATGCTTTTCAAGGATATCGTGTGTACCGGAGTATCGATAGGGGGAACACATGGGGAAATGTAATCACGGATTTGAATGGAGACCCAACGGATGTGTACCAACCATTAGCTATATACGATGTTTCAGATGGTGTCACCGGATCCCACGCTATGACAGATCCCCTTATCTATTATAACCTTGGATCCGATGCCGGATTAAAATATTCCTATGTGGATGAGAATGTGATAAATGGTTATGAATACTGGTACGCTATTTCTGCCTATGATGGTCCTGATGATTGGGCAGGTTCCCTGGTGGATCCATTAGAGAATTCCAGGTCAAAGAATGCCTATTCAAATGAAAATGATAATACAGTCGCTGTTATTCCCCAAAAAGATCCTGCTGGTTATAATGCAGGAACCTTTACAGTGACACATACTTCCGGTGAATCAGATGCAACATTGGATGCCATCACCGCCGACCCCTTCACATTGGATTTTCTGGGTCAAGAACTGACGCCTGATGATTTTGAAAGCAAGGGTCATACATATTCTGTGACATTTAGCGACACAATTTTATATGATACGACAGTGGTGACTACTGATAGTTCGGTGATCGATATCATCGAAACCAATTATTGGATGGTATACGATCAAATGTCAGCAGACATGGTTGTAGAAATGGATACATCGGATATTACTGCTGGAATATTGACTCATGTGATCGACGGTTTTGTACCTCTATTTTCAGATGCAAGCTGGTCTATCAGTTCATTTACATCCGCAGAAGCCACAACAGATGCTGATACTAATACATCAATTGTATTTGGTGGATTGAATCCAGGATCGAATGACGGAACCTTTGCCGGATTCCTAGAAAATCTCCCGGTAAACCAACCAGATGGAAAACCAGCAGTGACAGAATTACAGAGAGATCTGGAATTCAGATTTGGTGAAAACTCCATAGCCTGTTATTTCAATTCCACATTGTCAACTGTGGATACTATCAGTCTTCCGTTCACACTCTGGTCAACAGAAGAGAATAAACAATTAGGTTGTTTGATCTATCAAGCAGCTGGGAGCAAACCGATTATTGGAGAAGTCGAAGACCAGCCAGGTGTATTTGAATTCACAAAAAATGTGTATATCATGCCCATTTATGAGGATTACAATTCTGATGTTTCTCATCTCCAATCCTTTGATTATGCTGAAGATGCGGGTTCCTTTGGATGGATGATGTTTTTCAATAAGAATTTGACCATGTTTGAAAGTGGAAATATATTTTTATTAACATTCCAAAATCCCTTGTTGCCGGGTCAAGATGTGTATACCATATCAACTGTTGCTGATGACTATACAGTAGTAAAAAATGATCTGGATAATATTCTTGTTGTACCTAATCCATACAAGGCTACTTCTGCCTACGAATCAGTAGCATTTGAAAGAGAACTGCAATTCCATAATTTACCGGAGAAATGTGTGATCCGAATCTATAATACGGCCGGTGAATTGGTCCAGATCCTTAATCACAATGAGAATAGTGACGGGTGGCGAGGACCTAGTATCGAAGCTTGGAACCTGCAGACCTATAATATTCAGGAGATCGCATTTGGAGTATACATATTCCATGTGATCTCAAATGATGAAGAAAAAATCGGAAAATTCGCGGTGATCAAATGAAGAAACTATTACTTACTTCCACCCTATTGGCCGGGCTGGCCAATGCACAGTTTGATAATGTCGGCACGTCTGCTGCAAACTTCTTAAAGATCGGAGTTGGAAGCCGTGCCGAAGGAATGGGTGGTGCGTATACCGCCCAAGTTTCCGATGCAACAGCAATGTATTGGAATCCGTCTGGATTGGCTCATATCAAACAACCTCAAGTTGTATTTAACTACTTCGATTGGGTTGCCGATATGAAATATAGCTATATGGGAGTGACCATTCCTGCTGGAAGGACCGGTACATTTGGTTTGAGCTTTATCTATTTCGATATGGGCGAAATGATCAAAACAACTGAATTAGAGCCTGAAGGTGAAGGCACATTCAATGCCAGCGATCTGGCAATTGGATTTGCTTACGGTACCAACATTAGTGACCGTTTTGTAGTAGGCATTCAAGCAAAACTCATTCGAGAGACCATTTCATTCTCAAATGCGTCTGCTTTTGCTGTTGATGTTGGTTCTCAATATTTGACCGACTTTTATGGATTAAGGATCGGAATGTCAGTTTCAAACTTTGGTACAAAAATGAGACTTTATGGAACTGACAATAAAGTGGATGTAGATGCTTATGAAGACTTGGATGCTAATCCGGATGTAGTGGCTCATTTGAATACAGATGACTGGTCTTTACCTATGGCTTTTCGTTTTGGGTTATCCATGACTCCTGTTGGAAAAGAAGGTATTATCAAACAAGATCTGGCAGAGGTGACTGTGAACTGGGAATATTTTGATCCAAGGGACTTCAATCCATATTATGTTCTAGGTTTTGAGGCCAAGGTTATGGATATGCTATATTTACGAACAGGTTATCAGTTCAAATTTAGACGATTTAGTGAATCACTTGATGATAATTCATCTGATGAAGATTTTCAAAGTGCATTGGATGATGAAAATGGAAATGGTTATGCTGACCCCAACCTTTCATGGGGAGTTGGATTCGATGCTGAAAAGATCTCATATGTGCCTGTAAAGATGCGTGTAGATTTTTCGCATTCTGCCATGGGCCTATTAGGAGATGTACAGCGATTTACTATCTCTATATCATTTTGAATAATATTATTAATGCATTAAAGGCCTTCGCAAGAAGGCCTTTTTTGTTTAAATCCATTCTTCTGAAATAATCTATCATCTGTAATTTTTAATATGCCTCCAGATAGAGATTCAATTCTAAATATCATAAATGACATTGAGAACGGCAATATAGATATTGACACTCTTTTCATAATTGCCAACTCAATGCTCAATGAGAAAACAGAAAGAAAGATTATCCATGCATTTTTAGATATTGGTCATTTACCGTTTGTTAATACTTCCATTTCCAAATTAAACAGGATCGATGAATGGCTTGAACTTCTTGTACAATTGATCATTCGTTCGAGATATACCCTCGGACATTTAGTATATAATCGTTCAAAGAAATATTTGCAAAAGACCTTATTTCAAGAAATTGTAAATGGAAAAATTGTACATCATTCTTACGAGATGATCTGGAAAGAGATGATGAAAGTTGCATCGGCATTAACAAAGTTGGAGGAGAATTGTGGTCAACCGATACGGGTGGGGATCTTGACACCAAATTGTCTTCGTGGTGCGATCCTAGATCTGACATGTTTATCATTTCATTTTCAAATCATTCCTGTACCTGCAAACGCTTCACAAAAAGACATGGCTTTTATTGTTGACCATGGGGGGATCACACATTTATTCATTGATCCAGAAATTAATCATGAAATAAATATAACTTTTTCCAATGCAGCAGTGATCTCCATCAATGAAAAAGAATGGTCTTAATTTATTCAAAAAGGTTAGCAATCTGACCCTTTGACAGTATTAAAACGAATTGGTAATGTGGACATGGATGGCATTGCAACCATTATGTATACTTCCGGAACAACCGGTGAACCAAAAGGGATCACATTCACTCAAACCAATTTGATCACTAAGCGATTTGCTCGTGCATTGGCATTAAGCGAAATTGGACCAAATGATATTTTTCTCTCATACCTTCCCCTGTATCATACGTTTGGACGATTTCTAGAAATGCAGGGAGCGCTTTTTTGGGGTGCAACGTATTCATTTGCTGAAGATTCATCATTTGATTCATTGAGAAAGAATTTTCTAAAGACGAAACCGACAGTTTTCATTAGTGTTCCAAAAAGATGGACTCAATTATATGAAACGATCCAATCACTAATCGGTGACCATACTGATGACGATAAAAGTGTAAAAAAAGCGATAAAGAAAGTTACTGGAGGAAATTTGAAATGGGGTCTTTCTGCAGCAGGTTATTTGGATCCTGACATCTTTCAATTTTTCCAATTGCACAAAATTAATTTATTAAGTGGATATGGCATGACGGAAGCAACCGGTGGAATCACTATGACACCTTTTGATGATTATCAGGTCGATTCAGTGGGTAAAGCATTGCCGGGGATCGAATGTTCTTTGATGGATGATGGAGAATTAAAGATCAAAGGCCCATACGTTTCCTCACATTATTTTAACGATCCTCTGATCCCCAGTATGGAAGATGGTTGGTTTCGCACCGGAGATATATTTCAAGAAGAAGACGGTCATTATTTCATTAAAGATAGAAAAAAGGAAATATATAAAAATGCTGCAGGTCAAACGTTAACACCACAAAAGATCGAGAATATGCTTTCGGAATTTGAAGCTATTCAATCTGCATTTCTCATTGGTGACAATATGAATTTCAATACTGTTTTGATCTATCCTGACCCAAGCTATTTGCAAAAACATATTCCAGATAATGATCCTTCAAAAATTCGATCCACTGTCAGCGCGTTAATCCAATCGGTGAATGGTTTTTTAGCGCCTTTTGAACGGATTGTTAATTTTGCCGTGATTCCCAGAAATTTTTCTTCAGATCATGATGAACTCACTCAAAAGGGTACATATAAACGAAAAAATATTTTGTCGAACTGGGAAAATATTATACATCCAATGTATGCACCAAATCACGCACACTTGGAGTCCAATGCGAAAATCATCATTTTCCCCAATTGGTTATTAAAGGAATTAAACATTGTATCACAGGATATCACATGGACGGGGAGGAATTTAAAAATTGTACCTTCAGGGAAAATATGTAAATGCATCTGGAAGGATGATCAATTGTATCTTGGCGAGTATATTTATAGGGTTGAAAAAGACAGTTTAAACCTGGAATCCATAATCCTTGATCCAAAACTTTGGCTAGGAAATAGTTCATTTGTCAGTTTTGTGGGTGAAAGTCTTTTTCATCTCATACATTATAAAAATTCCGAAAAAATTACTTTACAGGAAATGAATACAGATCAACCTTTTATCTCGGATGTTGATTCATCTGGATTTGAAGACAGTTCAGAATTGGAGCAGTTGCATTTAGGAACTATAATGTTGGTTCAATCCAATTTAGAAGGACTCAAGATCTTTGATTTGATTATGGAACAAAAAAACATTCAATTGAAAAAAATTGCGATGGATGTTTTGATAAAACTCATGATTTTATCTGAATTAAAATTTAGTAGAATGATCTTCAAATTCATGATCCCAACCTTACAAAAAAAATCATTTATTAAGTCCTTATATATCTTATTTGAACGACATCAGATCAATAAAAAGCTCCGATCGTTCAACATCCAATCCAGTCGTTACGAGATCCATCATTTAGATGAATTACTTATAGAATTATTTAACAAACGTCTCGCATTAGCAACAGATGGTGTAAATGAAGTGTATGTTAGAATGTTAATGAATTTATCTACAGAAATTTCTTTTTCTCATCCTTCACACTACCGATTTGTTCGTCATGAACTCATGTGTTGGATATTGCTGTCTGATCATTCATCGCTAGCACTTTCAGCGTCTCATGCCTTTTCACAACTGGAGAAACAATTTAAATCCATGATCGGAACTGTTGATCTTCAAGGTATAGAACCTGATTCAAATTTGGAATACTCATGGAAAGATGTTGTTCAATTTGACAAAGTTATTACTAGTGAAGATCAGAAAACATTATTAGACCTGATTCAATCAAAACCGATCATTCGTGAGGCAGTTTTCATTCTATCAGGATTCAAACAGGTTCATTTGGAGAATATCCCTTTAAATGGTATATGGGTTACACCAATGAACACTGATCTTCCTATCAAGCAATTCAGATTTCTGATCAAACTTCGTGATGGGAATGCATATAATTTTGTTATATACCATTTAATGGAATCAGATGTTGATGATATTGAACATATATCAAAATGGCAGATCGTAAAAAGTAATGGGATCAGCGAAAAGGGAAAAACCAAAGATCTAATATGTACTTCTCCTGAACATAAAGTGATCATCTCTGATTATGAGACAAGGTCAAATGTCTATTCTTATTTAATAAATCATGTAGATGAAATTAATGATAAAAAATTGAGAGATAGATGGGATATGCGATGGCTTCACTTCGGTTGGAGCGCTTTAACCGGATATATTCAACACTGGGTCCTTTCCAAGAATACTTTTTCTATAAAGAATCCCACCCTTAAAAATGTAATAATCTCTGAATATGATAATGCTTATGATGTGATCTTGACTCACACACTATTTCATGAGCCAACACATTCCAGTTTAGAATTCATCTCCCGAATCATGTAGTTACATGGGAGATCGTATTCACTGCTGTTTTGCAAAGTGCAGGAAAAATTAAGGGGTTGGAATTATTAAAAAACATAAGTGAAGAACTAGTTGATAAAACTGTGTTTGACCTCGATAAAAACAGGATCGATGAATATATTATTGAAGTTGAATCATACGGTTATATTCCGAAACCGGTTATTTTCGCAGCATTACGTTTTCAGCGCTGGTTAGATCTTAACCCTAATGCTTCTATCCAGTCTCGTTCAGAGATTCTACAGGAATTGTACGACGATTACAATCTCCACTTAATTTACACTCTTCACCCAGAGATCAGGATCCGTTATTATCTTCTTACTTGCTTTATGAATCATAGCACGATTGTGGCGAAACGATTATTCCAGCTTGCTTCACATCTCCATCATAAAGAGATAGACGTTTTAGAATTAGAGGATCATGTTCATGAACTGGCTAATCATGAAGCATGTAGCGAAGAAGAAAATTATTTTTTAACACGACTGATATATCAACACGTTGAATCTTCAGATTATGCAGAACTGATCACGCAAGCATCAGGAGATCGTAAGTTAGATCTTGCTGTCAAGGTGAAAAATGATCAAGAGCAATTTTTCACGATACGCCCACCTTTCAAACCAAAAGAAATTGCACAATTTCACGACCTGTTGATCTCTTATGGTCTTGCAGCACATTTTACTGATGACCATGAATTCTTGATCATTTTGTCTGAAAATAACAATATTGTAGGTGGAACATTTTGGAAATGGATCGATGAAACAACGATTCACCTTGAAAAGATCGCTATCCATGAAAAATTCACAGGAACTCGATTAGGTAATATTCTACTTAATGAGATGATCCAACGAATAAAGAAAACGTCCGCAACACATGTAACAGTTGGATTTTTAAAACCGGATTTTTTCCAGAAATATGGATTTAAAACGGATGAAAGTTTTGCCGGTTTGGTAAAAGAACTTTAATAGAGCATTAAATAGACCAACACACCTGTAATAGATACATATAACCATATTGGTAATGTGATCTTTGCGATCTTACGGTGTTTTTTGATCTGGTCTGTCCAACCCCTGTACAGAGTGATTAAGGCCATAGGAACAATAGCCATGGCCAATAAAATGTGGGTGATTAATATAAAATAATAGAATTCAGTAAAATCCCCTGTATAGGGTTTAGGTCCACTTTTGAACCAGTGATAAATAACATATGTCACCAAGAATAATGATGATGTCCCAAATGACACCAGCATGACATATTTATGGGTTTGTCTTTTCTTTTGACGGATCAATATATACCCAATGACCAATAAAATGGTTGTGATCCCATTTAATAGTGCGTTTACAGTCGGTAATAATGAAACATCAAGAGCCCCTTCCAATCCTTCAGGACGAGGTCCTAAAATTAGGAAAGCTACTGCTGCAGTGATCACAACAGAAATGATATAGATAATCTTTAACCAAAAAGAATCGTTTTGTTGCACTATAGACATTTATTCACTCTTCAGTTTTTTTATATCATCAATCAGTTGATCAACTTCTTGTGGTTCCGTTCCAGTATAATATCCACGGATATTCATTTCACCATCTACTAATGCAAATTTTGTACTATGGAAAACAATATCTTCAATATCTCCCATCTTGAAACCATTTTGAATGATGAATTGGATTTCTTCATATGGAGCTGTCAAGAAGTGCCATTGATCTGTATCAGCATTAAATCGTTCAGCATAACCTGACAATACTTCAGGAGTATCATAGTCAGGGTTAACCGTATAGGTCACAGTTCGAACTATTGGACTATTAATAAACGTTTGATGGATCTTGGACATTTCTGTGGTCATTGCAGGGCAAGGTCCGGCACAAGTCGTAAATATAAAATCAGCTATCCAGATATTTCCATTTAGATCATTGCTGCCAAATGGTTCATTATTTGAATTGATCATTTCAAATTCCGGGATGCTACCCAAAACAGGTAATGGCTCTGAATTTTTGGAAATCCAAAGTAAAGCAATAATTATAGCAACTATGCCATAAACAATAAAACGTGATCTTTGACTAATCATAGTACCTTATCAATAATTATGAGTAATAATAACATGGGTAAATAGAAAACTGATGATTTTAAAAGTAATCGAGCGCTCTTATTTGATCTATTTTTTGCCATAGGAACGGCTGATAACATAAATATACCCGTTAATACAATAACACCGATTGCATAGATCAACCCTGAATTTCCTTCTATATATAACAGTATAGAAGCCGGAACCAATAATGTCAAATGCCAAAATATCTGTCTGATCATCCGATTTCCATCCGGCTCTAGCACAGGGAGCATCTTAAAGTCAGCTTTTGCATAATCGTCCTTACACATCCATGCGATGGCATAGAAATGTGGATGCTGCCAGAAGAACATTATAGCAAACAAGATCCAGGCTCCTGCTTCTAATTCTCCAGTTGCGGCTACCCATCCACCCATAGGTGGAATGGCACCTGGTATCGATCCAATGGATGTATTCAACCACGTGATCTTTTTCAAAGGTGTATAGACCAAGACATAAAGGAATGAAGTTAGAATAGATAAAAATCCGGTTAATAGATTGATCTCTTTTACCAAGATGACTGTTCCTGCTAAAACAAGAATGATCCCAAACATCACTGCATTCCCTGGTTGAATGATCCCTGCAGGAATGGGACGATTTTTTGTCCTATCCATCAATCGATCTGCCTCACGTTCAAGATAATGATTCAATGCTCCTGCACCGCCTGCTGTTAACGCTGTTCCGATCAATGTGATCATTAATCGTTGGAATGAATCAATGCCGTTTCCACCTAAATAATATCCCAAAACAGTGGAAACCAAGACCAGAGATAATATATTCAATTTCATTAATTCAATATATGCCCCAAAGAGAGTAGCTGCCGGTGTTTTATTTAAATGCATTTTCTATTTTAATATTGAAAGAGATGACGACCTTAATAATAATTGAAAACTTAAGCCCATTACAGCTGCTCCATTCACAACATGGATACTGGTGATCAATGGATCTTTCACTGACCAGATCGTGACCATTCCCAGGATCAATTGAAACAGAACTAAACTGAACAACAACCAAACATTCAATGATAATGTTCGATGAGTTTTATGCCTCTTTACATAAAACTGATAACCAATAATAGAAGTTAAAATGAGAATTAGAAATGCTGTAATTCGATGAGAAAAATGTATCCACACTTGATAAAGCATCACTTCTTCCATATCCATATCGAAACGCCAATCATTGATCGTATTTAATGAAGATTCATTAAAGAAAGGGATCCATTGACCTGCCATTTGTGGAAAATCATAGATCGCTAAACCCGATTCTGTATGTCTCATCCATGCTCCAAGGACCAATTGAATAAATACAGCAGCAAATAAATAATATATAAAC
>LUMJ01002196.1_pt4 | contig 15515 bp, 18 predicted proteins | sample 729631 | NCBI WGS metagenome assembly LUMJ01 (sample SAMN03860266, study PRJNA289734) | marine metagenome | biome: seawater column; feature: ocean; material: water; isolation source: Red Sea water column Station 22 - depth 500m | place: Saudi Arabia: Red Sea | collected 2011-10-15 | depth 500 m | reverse complement strand
ACAATAGGCCGAGTCATAAAATTTTTAATGCTCCCTTGCAAATTGGTTAAAGGCTGTTTTTTATATCGAGCCTTCTGAATTTGAAAACTGCTGTTACCCTTATCCATTTTAAAGATCCCTGTTACTTTTCGTAAAGGTGGCAGAGGACTCTGCCAGTCAACATTTTGCATCTCGATTTCACTGGTAATCTTTTTATGATTTTTGGGTTTGGATATCTCTCTTAGTTGATTGACTGTTCCATCAAACTTAAACGAGTTTAACTTTATTGATCCATTCTTGAAGGTTTTCTGGAGTACGTGGTGATATTCCTCTGGAAAGATCTTCAGAGGGAGATAATCGATACCCCTATTAATCTGAAAAGCATCCGTTTTTAAATCAACAAAAACGACAGGATCTTTCGAATAAATATTATTTAAAGAACCACTTGCGTTAAATTTAAATGGTCCGGTTTCTACCTTCAACTCTTCAACATCGACAATATCTTTATCTATTGAAATTTTATACTCAAGTTCGCCTTGATGCGAAACGCGAGCATCTCTTATCACTGCTCGTTCCTGTTTGATATCAGAAAAATATTTCAAGGCCCCTGCTGTTCTAAAAACACCACCTAAATTCCATGAAAAACTTCAAAACGTACCTCGCAATTGCAGCTTATACTTTATTACTATCGTGTCTGGTTTTTTTAGTAGCAACGATCTCGATGTACCTTTAAATTTAATCAAGAGACTTTATAAATTCATAACTGATCTTGGCTTTGGTGTGGCCATAGGGCTGTAAAAATTCTTCTGGGACTCCAAGCTTCTCACCAATATCCTGAATAGGTTCAGTCGTTGCAGCACGGGCGATTTCGATATCACTGCCAGGCGTCGACATATTTTTCTCCAACTGGTAACTGTTACTTCAAGAGGTCTAGATGAATACCTAGATGCCCTAAAACATCCAGCTATCGCGAGACACTAAGGGCATGATGCAAAATTAACATACCTTATCAAAATCCATGGTGCTGCCCGTATATTCTGTAGGACTCGACAAAGCACCCGCTCCCTCGCATCACCAAGGGGTTGTGGCATGACTTATTTTCGGCGAACAATCTAGAACTTAGCGTAGGCCTTACGCAAATCAACCATCGGGTGACGGGGCGACATCTGAAACCGTATAAGCAGTTCACGAGCAATCATGTCACGATCCTGCTGATTATCAGGCAGTTCCATATCCTCTGGAATCGATACCCATCCATTAATGTTACGATCAAATACGGCCGGTCGGCCGTCTTCATAGCCCATATGTACATCCTCGAGCCAGTTTAAATCCTGCCAGCCCATCGTATCCATGTACTTTTGAAGGAAGGGTGTTATCCGACCATAGTCTGGCACCAGATTTACATCGTACCGATAACCGATGTGCTGACCAATGGTCTGCTCTCGTTCTGTATCTAGCCCATCTGTATTGATGAAATGATCAACATCGTTTTCTTTTGCCATAATAAGTTTCTCCTCAGAACCGGGTCATGTCAGGCCGGCCAACTGTATGCTGGGAACCAGCCAGCGGCACCTGAGCTAAAGCTGACGCTTCCATCGTCAACGCGGCTAAATCTTCGGGCTCCAAAGAATGTACGTTGGTCTTGCCGCATGCCCTGGCCAGCATCTGACATTCAATGGCGAGCGTGTGCAAAAAATTATAACGTCTGGATTGAGCCGCTTTCTGAGTTCCGGATCCTGGGTTGCCACCCCTACTGGACATCGGCCTGTATGACAGTGATAACAATGACCTGCCTCTACACCGATCTCACGCTCATAATCAGCTTCTGGGATATTCTTGTTACAGTTAAGTGCCATCAAAGACGAGTGACCAATCGCGACCGCATCGGCTCCCAGCGCCAGTGCTTTTGCGACATCCCCACCGTTTCGAATTCCACCGGCATACACCAGCGTGATATCACCGGACATACCCACGTCCTCGAGTGCTCTCCTGGCCTGACGTATCGCTGCTATACCTGGGACACCCGTCTCCTCGGTTGCCAAGTGTGGGCCCGCGCCGGTGCCACCTTCCATCCCATCGATGTAGATCGCATCTGGATCCGTTTTTGCGGCCATTCGCACGTCATCATAAACACGCGCAGCACCAAGCTTGAGCTGAATAGGAATTTCCCCATTGGTCGCCTCTCGAATTTCTTGAATCTTTAACGCCAAATCATCAGGCCCCAGCCAGTCGGGATGGCGGGCTGGCGACCGTTGATCGATACCTGCGGGCAGGGATCTCATTTCAGCCACCTGATCAGTCACCTTCTGGCCCATCAAATGTCCACCCAAACCTACCTTGCAACCCTGGCCAATAAAAAATTCGCAACCATCAGCCAATTGTAGATGGTGTGGATTAAACCCATAACGCGACTGAATGCATTGATAGAACCATTTTTCGGAGTAGCGCCGTTCGTCCGGAATCATCCCCCCCTCCCCAGAACACGTGGCACTGCCGGCCATTGTTGCACCACGAGCCAACGCCGTCTTTGCTTCATACGACAATGCACCGAAGCTCATGCCCGTAATGTAAATCGGAATATCCAGCTCGATCGGTCGTTTTGCCCTCGGCCCAATCACGGTTTTAGTCAAGCATTTTTCCCGGTAACCCTCGATCACAAATCGCGTTAGCGTACCGGGAAGAAATTTCAGATCATCCCAACTTGGAATTTTCTTAAACAGCGAAAACCCCCGCATGCGATAACGACCCAGCTCAGACTTGATGTGTATATCGTCAATGACCTCAGGCGGAAAAATAAAACTCTGCCCGATGACATCTGTATTTCTATTGGTTGACATTGTTCTTTCCCTTATCGATTAGAGCACGAGTTTCTTTTCCGAAGGCTCGAGATTGTCGTAATTCCACAATTGTTTGCCTGAAACTATCTTGGTCATTTTCTCAACGCCGTTTGGCGCCTCCAGGCCATACTGACCGAGCTTCCGGGTGAGCCACTGCGCATCAAGAGGTGTCATCTCACCCTCAACCGCATCTACCCCCAGATCCTCAATCGCACCGCCCACATAGATCGTACCGTCGTACATTGAATCGCCCAGGTTTTTGCCGGCATCGCCCAGAATTACCATACGACCACGCTGCATCATGAACCCGGAGAAAGCACCCGCTCGTCCACCGACAATAATTGTTCCACCCTTTTGATCGATACCAGTACGACTGCCGACATCGCCTTTACATACCAGGTCACCACCACGAATGGCTGCACCAAATGTGGAACCGGCATTCTTCTCTATGAGAATTGTTCCTGCCATCATATTCTCGGCACAAGACCAACCCACCCGGCCCGTGACAACAATATTCGGACCGTCCACTAGGCCGCATCCAAAATAACCCAGACTGCCTTCAAATCGCAGATTTAAACGGCTCAATATACCCACACCCAGCGAATGCTTGGCTGCCGGATTCAGAACACTAACTGTTCCATATCCTTGCCCCATCGCTTCTCTGATCTTGAGATTTACCGCTTTACTGTCGAGGCCTTCTGCATCGATTTGCGTCGCCTTATCGAGGTCCACCTCATCGGCCCAAGGATAGGTATAGTTATCTTCCTCTTCCGAAGAGAAAAAGACCTGCTGTGTGCGTCCCGATAACTGCTCGGTGTGCATTCCCATCTCAAGAGATGAGTCAGTCGTTTTTAGCTCTGCCATACTTTTACCTCTCCCTCATAGGGGTCGTAAGTATCGATTTCATGTGGAAACACGCTTCGAATTGCGACCTCTTCTGATGCCAGAGCCACAAATTCGTCACTTTCATAAAGCACCATCGGCTTGGCTGCCATCACATCTTTCGCCATACCAAGCTTGTCTTCAGTGGCAACGACATAGGTAAAAACGCCATCCAGCTCATCTACAGAACGCGTCATCGCCTCTTCCAATTCATCACCTCGATCCAGCCGGTCTGCAATATAAACCGCGATCAGTTCGGAATCACAGTTGGACATGAACCGGTGATTCCGCCGCTCCATTTCACGACGAAACCCCCAATAATTAGTCAGTTGTCCGTTGTGCACCACAGCGATGTCGTTATACGGATAGGCCCAGTACGGGTGAGCGGATCGTATATCAACATCCGACTCTGTCGCCATCCGGGTATGTCCGATCGCATGAGTACCTTCAAACCCACCTAGTGAATACTGCTTGGATACTACCGTTGCGTCTCCAAGATCTTTGATCAGCTCAAGCGCATTTCCTAAAGAAAGAATCTCGACACCGTCAATATCCTCGACATAATCAGCGGTACGCTTCATGTCTCCGTCAAATGAAAATCGGTAGCGAAATGCATATTCCGTTGCCTCTAACTCCTCAGTTTTTCGCACACCGCTTTCCTCAAGGCGCCTGTCAACTTCTCCTTTTCTTTCCTTAACTTGATCGTGAATAAGAAATCCATGCCGCATATCTTCCTGTTCTGCAACTTTGAATCGCATCACATATTCGTCTTCCCGAGGATTACCGTAGAGGGCAAACCCAGTTGAATCGGGGCCACGATGCTTGAGTGCCTGCAACATGGAAGTCAGCTCGCTACCGACATCCGCACTCTTACCGCGATGAATCAGCCCGGCTATACCACACATAGAAAATCCCTCCAAAATGTAGTTGATCTATCAAACTGACCGAGTGAGCACTGTCCTGCGCATCAACTCGCTACGGAACAAATAGGTATTAAGGCAAACAATCCAAATACGTTTCCAGGTCCCATTCGGTCGTGGTGTGCATAAAGCGTTCCCACTCGTCGCGTTTGTAATGCTCGAACACCCTGTACATTTCACCAGGCATTGATGATTTGATGACCTCGTCTTCATCCAGTGCTTCCAGGGCTTCACCCAGCGACATCGGTAATTTCTTGACATCTTTTCCCGCGTCAATCGCTTCATAGATATTGCGTTCCTCGGCTTCACCAGGATCCAGATCGTTCTCGATACCGTCGTCGAAAGCTTTCAGCAACGCGGAACCCATCAAGTAAGGATTCACCATCGAATCAACCGAACGGTACTCGAATCGGCCTGGTGCAGATACACGCAATGCGCAGGTACGGTTCTGATAACCCCAGTCAGCAAAGATCGGTGCCCAGAAACCTGTATCCCAGAGACGGCGGTAGGAATTAACCGTAGAAGAACCAATCGAGGTCAACGCGCCTAAGTGTTTGATGACACCGCCAATCGCCTGTAAACCAATCGGGCCGGGCGCATGCTCGTCAATCGATGGATCGGGCATGAAGGGATTCTCACCGCCGACCCGGTAACTAAAAGCCCCTTCCATACCGGGTATCGAATCAAACCCGAGAGTATTGACCACATCTTCACCGCCGCACAGATCTGGCGGTAAGTGGTCAGCCGATCCGCATTCCGCAGCACATCATCGAACTGGGTATTCAACTCGAGTTGTCCGGGTGCATCTTCGTGATCACCCTGGATAATATCGAGACCCATTTGTTGCGAATACTCTATGACCTTCATGAAAGTGGGGCGAAGTTCTTCAAACTGGTCGATATGATAGCAATTGGGTTTGGTCACACCACCGTCTGGCTTGCCATCATCACCGCGCTTCAGCCACATCATCTCAGGCTCAGTGCCGCAACGCATATCCAGTCCATGCTTATCCTGGAATGCATTGTGAATGCGGCGTAAATTACCACGGCAATCCGAAGTTAATACACCACCTGGATTCTCGCGTTCCTCGCGATTGCGAAACAGTGTGCAAAATACACGGGCAACCCGTTTGTCCCAAGGCAATTGACAAAAAGTTTCGGGGTCTGGAATACCAACAAGTTCAGAGGATTCAGGGCCATACCCAATATAGTTACCATGGCGGTCAACAAATAGATTTGCGGTTGACCCATAAACCAGCTGGAATCCTTTTTCGGCGAGGCGCTCCCAATGTGCGGACGGAATACCCTTGCCGACGATGCGTCCGGTGACTGAAATAAACTGGTAATAGATGTAGTCGACGCCGGTTTCCTTAATTTTTTCGCTGACCTGCTTGACTAGATCGTCGCGTCCTGGCTGTGCTACATGGGCTTCTAGATCGGTCATTTTTCTCTCCTTTAGTGTTCAGCTGGACTGGTGTGTTCTGTAGTTATACCAATGTTGGACCTATAAAGGATGACGTATAGACCCGAATCCTCAAACATTAACTTGTGCAATAACTCAGTGTCAACCATCCTATCCCAACCTCAAATTTTCTTGAAATTCAGTTCAATACTGGTTAATCTCAAACCGATTAATACCAACTTAATACCTTTTAAACCACATCATGGCGAGTCTAACTGTTACACACCCCAGCCACTCTGCTCAAACAGTCTCGCGCATCCCCGATGCGGCCGACGTTGGCGGTTCCGCGGGCATATCAGCGCAGTTGCGGCGCTCAATTCTTGAAGGTGTCTATGAATTCAGTGACCGTCTACCCGCGGAAAGGCAACTTGCCGAAACGTTTAACGTCTCCAGTTGCTGAACAAGCCGCTATTGCCGACGTCACCAGCCCACTTGAACTGATCGACGTGCGTTTTGGTATCGAACCTCAAATGATAAGGCTCGCAATTTCGAACGCCACGGCAATTGATATCGAACGACTTCACAAAGCACTTGCACGAGTAGAATCAACACAGAATGACCCGGAAAGTTTCACGCTGGCGGACAGCGAGTTTCACCTGTCATTGGCAGAATGCACACGCAACCGACTAATGGTCTGGCTCTATCAACTGATTAATGAAACACGTACCCACTCACAATGGGCTTCCATGAAGGATAGGATTCTAACTTCTGAGCGTATCGCCAAATACAATGCCCAACACCGGCGACTCTACAATGCGATCGCAAGCCGTGATATCGATACCGCATTGGCAACAATATACGAACATCTCGATCTCGCACGCACCGATCTCATTGGCGCAAGCAGAAAATAGAATACGGACCGACCGTATATTGATAGTGCGGGTTAAACTGTGGTGCTCGCCTTGTTCCAGTCGGGTTTAAAGCCAAGAACAATCACATCCTTGGGCATTCGGGAATTGAATAACCGATTGTGCCAATAAGTTGCTTGATAGGCAGGGGTATCGTCGAACAGTTGCCTTACCGTACAGGGTAAGGTGTAAGCTGCACTGAACTGGGAAAACACCAGCGTGCAGGCCCGCTTAGCCAGCAACGCTCGAACCAAGAGGCCACCAGACTGAAACAACGCCGTTAACTCATCAGAGAATTCGTGTGGTCTCTGGTAGTGAGTCGCTGAGAGAAACTTAAGACCATTGGCAAATCGATCTGCCGGATCATGGGTTTTCTGTACCAGGTATCGGAACTGGCTTGCATCGCTTTCTGCCGAGCATCTATTGATAAGCACAGTAATTGAAGTGGAATAAAGACCATCTTCTCTCAGTAGCACACGAGGTTGCATACCCTCACTGGGCCGGCCCTCGCCTTGACGCATCGCGATCTGGCGCAAGCGGCATTGCCATCCTAAAAACCTCTGCTGCAATGCCTCCGCCTGAGTGTCCATAATATCTTACTGTGCACTTATACACAGTAATTAACAATAGACCCAAGAGCCGTGTTACCGACCCAAAATCTGCCCTAACGTTCTACTTCCGGTGTTCTGGCGTTAGACTAGCCCACCTTCAACACAACCCAGTAGATGAACAGTGGCGCAGCCCGATTTTTTTATCGACATCGACGGTGTACTTTGCGATGGCCCGAACCTGATTAACGGTGGACCGGAATCACTATCGTTTCTCCGCTCCCAAAACAGCAGGTTTTTGCTCGTCACCAACACCACAAGAATGTCTGCTTCAGATATTCAATACAAACTCAACGACATTGGCTACAAAATCAGTAGCGAAGAGATTTTCCCTGTCTCACAAGCTACAGTGGAATACGTGAATTCCCGGTACAGTCATGCGCACTGTTTCCTGATCGGTGATGAAAACCTTGATTCACTCTTTCGAAGCCATGGCCACACAGTCACTCGAAGCGACGAACCCGTTGATTTGGTAATCATCGGGCATGTGCAATGGGCCCATTTTGGAGAAATCGATATTGCCAGGCGTCTGGTCGAAGCTGGTGCAGAACCGGTGGCAATGCACAAGGATCCTACCTGGCCAGACGGAGGCATAACCCGGATCGGATTGGGCCCCATCGTTGCCGCGCTGCAATCAGCAATCGCTAGGAAGATCACACTGATCGGCAAGCCGGAAACCACTTTCTTTGAAACGGCTCTCGCACGGGCAGGCTACCCAAGGTCAAACACAATCATGATTGGCGACAGCCCGCAGACAGACATCGCTGGCGCTGCGGGTGCAGGGCTGAGAACCCTCCAGGTTCGCACAGGTAATGGGGTAAGCAGCTCTCTCAACGGCTGTGATTGGATACTGGACTCGATAGCGGATCTACCCCAGTGGTACAGGTCCAACTTCAACCGTTGAAGAACAATTGAAAGCGTTCCCAGCCCCAGTGGATTCTACTCCGGCGATTCAGACGCAGCTCGAGCCGATAATCATGTGCAAAGGCCTGCGCAAAGTATACGGCGACCTGGAGGCTGTCTCGGGACTCGACCTTGACATCCCACGCGGCAGTTGTTTTGGCCTACTGGGGCCCAATGGGGCCGGTAAAACAACAACCTTGCGTATGCTTCTGGGGCAGTCACCGAGAACTTCGGGGGTTCTAAGTGTCTTCGGTGAAAGTATTGAGAGCAATCTGCGTGAAATTCGACAACGTACAGGGATCGTTCCCCAGGCCGAGCTGGAACACCGTATTCCCAAGCTACTCAAACTGGTTGAATTGGATCACCGGGCAAAAGATCGTATTTCGACCCTCTCTGGCGGTATGAAGCGCAGGCTGATCCTGGCCAGAGCACTGATAAATGATCCCGATCTACTCCTTTTTGACGAACCGACAACGGGCCTTTATCCTCAGGCCCGGCACATGATTTGGTCCCAAATCCACCGCCTTAAACGTGATGGTAAAACTATTTTACTCACCACACACTACATGGAAGAAGCAGAGCGTCTGTGTGATGAAATCGTAATTATTGACCACGGCAAACTCCTCACTCAAGGCGCGCCTAAGGATCTGATTCGTATTCACTGCCAAAAGGAAGTTCTTGAGATCCGCGGTGAATTACCCGACCGACTGTTTACGGAACTCAGTTACAAGCGCAGCAGGTTCGAACAAGCAGGTGATACTTACTACTTATATAGTGACGACCCCGCTGAACTCTTACAAACTGCCGCTGCTCTCCCTGAACTCGCCTGCCTGCATCGCCAATCAGGACTTGAAGATGTTTTTCTCAGACTAACAGGACGGGAACTGCGTCACTGATGGACTGGCGGCTACCTATACCACGACTGGAGACACTGGCTGTCTGGCGACGGAATGCCCTAGTCTGGAGGAGGATGATCGGCGCGAGTGTACTGATGCACTTCGGCGAACCCTTTATCTTTCTTATTGGATTGGGATACGGTCTCGGCAGGTTTATAGGCGAGATGGCAGGTATCTCATATTTTGCGTTTCTGGCGTCAGGGTTTATTGCCTGGTCGGCCATGAACGTCGCCAGCATGGAGGCTATGTGGTCGGTTTATACACGGATGGTTCCACACCCACACGCGTTGACGATATTGTGATTGGGGAACTACTCTGGTGTGCCAGCAAAAGCCTGGTCAGTGGTTCGGCGATCCTCGTTGTCGCCACCGTACTGGGTGCCGTTGCTGACTGGAAGGCCGTACTGGCTTTGCCCGTAATTTTCCTGACCGGATTCTGCTTTGCAACGCCCGCGCTCATTATGACAGCGCTGGCTAAAGGATATGAATTCTTCACGTTCTATCTCACACTGGTCATGACACCCATGTTCATTTTGTGCGGTGTCTTTTATCCCACGACCAGTCTCCCTGCACCCATGCAGACATTCGTTCAATTTTTGCCCCTCACGCATGCAGTGGCCTTGATCAGGCCGCTAGTCGTAGGCCAACCCGTGACAGATGCTTGGTTACATGCCGGTGTACTGGCATTTTGTGGGTTCGTTGGCGCTTGGATAGCCGTAGCGCTGGTCAGACGGCGCCTGATTGTATAATCTTTCCACTAACATTGTTGTAAGCATTAAACTGGCACCACCAGACCTAAGAAACCCGAACCCAGACCCTTGGCTGAGCGCACCTTTTCTTCTCTAGACCGTCTGATCTGTGCTGCTGACGACACTCTAGCCGTTTTATTCGGCCACCGGGGCGGTACGAACCGGCCAGATCCCGCGGTCGGAATTGCCGAAGGGGATTTAACCCCAGCAGAGAGAAATCTATCCTCAAAACTGATGCGGGTTAACCACGTTGGCGAAATTTGTGCGCAGGCCCTGTACCAAAGCCAGGCCCTGACATCCCGTTCAGATAGCGTACGAAAAACCTTGAGCCTGGCTGCGCTCGAAGAGCAAGACCATCTACGCTGGTGTGAGAATCGCATCAATTCCCTCGGCGGACGAAAAAGCCTCTTGAATCCAGCCTGGTATCTGGGTTCATTTACGATCGGACTCGCTGCCGGCTTTGCCGGGGACCGAATTAATCTGGGATTTCTTAGAGAAACTGAAAAACAGGTTGAAGGCCATCTTCACTCTCACCTGGACCGGCTACCGAAAAAAGATCTCGCTAGCCGAGCTGTCGTCAGCGCCATGAAAGAAGACGAAAAACAACATGGGGAAACCGCGTATCGGGCTGGTGCCTCCGAACTGCCCCTACCTATAAAATCTCTGATGCGCCTTGCCAGTCGGGTTATGACGGGTACTGCACACTGGATCTAGTCGCACGCCCACACTGCTATCTGGTGTCTACCGTATCGCATTGGTTGGTCAGACTACTGCTCGTAGTCATGGTTCTCGTGGGTAGCAGTCCATTAATGGCTGAACCAATCTACGTCACTGATGATGCTGGAAATGCCATTACGCTGTCAGGCCCTGTCCAGCGGGTAATCAGTCTTGCTCCGGCACTGACAGAAATCATCTATCACGTTGGCGGCGGGAATCGTCTGGTCGGTACAGTTGAGCACAGCGACTATCCTGCAGCCGCACGCAAGATTCAGCGCATCGGTGCACACGACCGGTTTGATTTTGAGGCCATACTCGCACTCCAACCCGACCTCATATTTGCCTGGGCAAGTGGCAATCCGGCGGATCAACTGAGCCGCCTTGAGAAATTCGGACTGCTTGTTTACCGTGTGGAACCCGGCACACTTGAAAGCCTGGCAGCCACAATACAGCAGATCGGCAAGGTGGTCGGAAGCGCTCAGGAAGGATTGGCACGAAGTCAGGAGTTATTGATCGAAGCCAATGAGATTAAGCAAGAATTCGGCCGTAGACAAAACCTCACCGTTTTTTATCAGGTCTGGCATGATCCGATCATTACCCTTAACGGCAAACATATTGTCAGTCAGATGCTACACAGTTGCGGCGCAACAAACCTGTTTTCGGATCTCCCGGACATAGCCCCAGTGGTATCTCTAGAGTCAGTCATCAAATCTTTTTTCTGTAAATGCTGATCTGCTACATAGACACTCCCCACGGATCATCCTTGGCCTGAGGGAACTATGTGAGATTCTGGATCAGGCGCGACAGTGACCCCAACGGGAGAAGCTCACTTCTCTGCCTGATACTGTAGTCGAAGAAACCAGACCCGTCCTGGCTCACGGTAGTTTTTTGCAGTGGCATACACTTCATCCAGGAGATTATTTACCTCCGTTCTGATGGCCCAGGACCTGTTCAACTCGTACACAAAGTAGCCATGAATCAATGCATAGCTATCGAGTCTTGAACTGTTGGACTTATCATCGTACCGACCCCCGTGATACTGCAGGTTCAGGCCGTAACGTGACGATCGATGCTGACGATCTAGATCCAACCGGATAACTTCCTTCGAACGACGGGGCAACTGCTTGTTTGTGCTTCTATCAATGGGATCAGACAACGTCAGACTTGTCCCCATCTCCCAGTTCTTCAGCAACCCGGCTCTGACAGCCCCATCCCATTCAAACTCGAAACCGTTTATCCTGGCTTTATCGACATTGACTGACGCCCAGGTCACGGGGTCATAGCCTATTAAGTCTTCAATCCGTGTTTGGAAGCCTCTTATCGACCAGTGACCACGGTAACTATCCCCGCTTAATCCGATCTCAAAGGAGGATGACGTTTCGACATCCAGTGTCGGAGTACCGAAACCGGGATAGTAAAGGTCATTAAAACTCGGCGATTTGAACGCCGTCCCATAACCCATGTTGAGACGATGACCGCTTATTAGATCAAGTGCGTAATCAACGTTTCCAGTCGTATGCATACCAAACTGTTCGTTATCATCAATTCTTGTGCCGGCCACAAAATTTTGCGCCCCATAGATACCTTGCCACTGCAAAAACACACCCAGGTTTGACCGTTCATCGATATCGTAGGTTACCGAACTGTCAACAGATTCCTTAGAGTAGTCTGAACCAGCTGTGAGCAAGTGCTGACCGCTAACAGGCCAGTCTAATTGGCCATTCAACTGAAACCGCGTGGTATCAAACTCTCCGTCTGACACCCCGTCTGCAAAGGTCTCCGAATCATCCAGGCTTCTCCCGAACTGTAATTTGCCCTGCCAGCCTTCTTCATCCGCATGATCCAACCGGATATTCAGAACCTGCTGGGTATAGTTGGAGTCGTGGACAACGGACTCTCCATCCCACGCATTGTCAAACGCTGTATTGCCACCGGCGTGCAGCAGCGACACATTCAGATCGTTTTCAGCATCCAGATATCGTGTCCATCGAACTGTCAGGGAAGTATTGTCATAGCCGTCCTTATCTGGCTGAGCCCCCGTCTGACTGTCTATACCATCGGTATCGGAGTAACTCACATTCACACTGTAGCTGGAGTCGTCACTGAATCCAGTAAACCCCCCACCCGCAGTGAGTGTGTTGTAACTCCCGTAACCCACATCAGCGTGTGAACTTGTCTTTCCAGAACCATCCTTGGTGAATATCTGGATTACTCCGCCGACCGCCTCGGAACCATACAGATTCGACCGTGGGCCCCGGACAATCTCAATACGATCGATCTGATCCAGTGGCAGAAATTGGAACGCTGTTGTACCGACTGTTGCCGAATAGAGTTTGACGCCATCTATCAACGTCAGAACATGTCCGGAATTGGTTCCGCGCATGAATATGCTGGTGTTCTTCCCATAACCACCATTGCGCGTAAATTCTATGCCCGGAACCAGGGATAAAAGCTCTCCCAGATCCCGTGCTTGGCTATTCTGAATGTCCTCACTGCTGATGACAGTAACCGGAGCCAGCACCTGATCAGCTGTTTGCGCGGTTCGGGTTGCCGTGACTACAACCGGCTCAAACGCAAGCGCACCTCTCACCACGATTAAACATAGGACAGCAACCAAGAACTTCAGAAAGTAAAAACGGATCACTGTTTGTCTCCGGCACACCACCCGTGTACTGTTAAGCAGGGGGTAGTCGACCGGTTCAGTTAATGGCCCACAACCGCCCCACGCGGTCAATTCAAAGGGTCCACTACAGGCCGGTCTCCGGACTCGTGAGCGCGCGTCCTTAAGACGCTTAGGGCAACGCCTTCCCATGGTTAGCACCACAGTGGCTATGTGTTGCTCTACGTAACTCACCTACCGTTGCGGGGGCAGTGCCGGATTTGCTTCAGCTAGTGCTTACCGGCTTCCCATTTAACTGCGCAGCAATTGGCTGGCACAGAACCTGCAAGGGGCAGCGAACGATAAATAGAATTAACGTTTAAGTCAACCCACCTCACCCGGGGTAGAACCATGTGCCGTCAGAAGTATGAGCCATGCGCATGGTGTGGTTATAGACCCGTGAGAGGATCGCCTCAGTTGCCAGAGTTTCTACTGGACCTGACTCGGCACACCCGTCCCCGAACAACAGCAACAAATGATCACTGAAGCGCAGTGCAAGATTGATATCGTGCATCACGAGAATCACTACGCCGTTGCGATTGCGCCAATCGGCGATCAAATTCCCAAGCATAACGACCTGATAATGCATATCAAGATGATTACTGGGTTCATCCAACAAGAGAACAAGTGGCTCCTGGGTGACCAGAGCAGCCAGATCTGCTCGGCGACGCTCACCCCCGGAAAGCGATGTCATGCTCCGATCACTCATTTGATCGAGATCGACGAGTTCAAGCGCCTCCCGGGCCTTCTGAATGTCCTCGGCGGATTCTCCCTGAAGGGGATTCAACCAAGGATGACGCCCTGTCAGCACCGTTTCAAGCACAGATGCAGGAAAGAGGGTCTCATTTTCCTGAAACAAGATGCCCAGTCGTTGCGCCCGCGAGCGGCGATTGAGACTCGTGACTTCCTGATCATCCAGAATGATCCGGCCACTGACTGGAGTTCTCAAACCAGCCAAGGTCTTAAGTAGGGTGGACTTGCCTACACCATTGCGCCCAAGAATGGACCAGACTTCACCTGGATTGATCCCAAGTGATAGATCGTGACAAACACAGGTATTACTGATCTCGACCGACAGATCTTCTAGAGCCAGAACGGTCATGCCCGGCCCCCTGCCCTGTCGCGCTGCAATAAATAGAGGAATACCGGGACTCCGATGAATGCTGTAATTACCCCAACAGGCAGTTGATTTGGCGCCATGATCGTTCGCGCTGCTGCTTCGGCCAGCACCAGAAGCACCCCACCGAGCAATACTGAACCGGGCAGAACCAGTCGGTGATCTGACCCCCCCCAAAGCCTCACCATGTGCGGCACAACAAGACCAACAAACCCAATCGCTCCAGCAAGTGTGACTGCCGATGCTGTCAGTAGCCCCGCCATAAAAAATAATCCGGCCCTCAAAAGAGTTGTATTAACTCCGAGAGATTCGGCGCGCAACTCACCCAGCGACAAGAGATTCAAACTGCGAGCAAAACCAAACGCAACCAAAAGCGAGGCCATCAAAATTCCCAACCGAATCCAGCCCGGAAAGGTTTCACGGATATCCCCCATCAGCCAAAACAGCATCCCGCGAACATGAGCATCTGGGCTGACTGCAAGAATAAAGCTGACGACAGCACCCCAGCCAGCTGCCAGGACAACACCAGTCAGGAGGAGTCTGGTAGTCGACCAATCCCCCCGCCCCCGTGCAAGCACAAATACCAGAAGCATTGACGCCAATGCACCTACTGCGGCAGCACCTGAAATCCCGGCCATGTGCCAGCCGAGCAAAATGGCGAGCAGCGCAGCGACCGCTGCTCCGCCAGAAACACCCAACACATACGGATCTGCCAGTGGGTTTCGCAGCAGTATCTGCATCAGTACACCTGCCAGCCCCAGCATTCCACCAACAACGAATGCGGTAGCGGCACGGGGTAAGCTCAACTGAAACACGACCGCGTAGTCGACCGACAAATCTCTTCCCTTAAGACCCTCCATCACACCGGCCCAGTCGACAGATACGCTACCGACCGACAATGCTACTGCAAACGCGCCGATCGCCAGTAGTAAAAGGGCCA
>LUMJ01000277.1_pt1 | contig 15548 bp, 18 predicted proteins | sample 729631 | NCBI WGS metagenome assembly LUMJ01 (sample SAMN03860266, study PRJNA289734) | marine metagenome | biome: seawater column; feature: ocean; material: water; isolation source: Red Sea water column Station 22 - depth 500m | place: Saudi Arabia: Red Sea | collected 2011-10-15 | depth 500 m | reverse complement strand
GCAAAAATTTAAAATAAAATCTGGAATTGAGATTAAAATTAAGAAAGGTGTTCCAGCTGGATTTGGAATGGGAAGTAGTGCTGCTTCTGCTGCTGCAGCTGCGCTAGCATTCAACAAATTATTTAATCTAAAATTAGATAACAAAACTTTAATCAAATATGCAGGAATAGGAGAAAAAGCAAGTGCAGGAACTATCCATTATGATAATGTTGCAGCATCATTACTGGGTGGGTTTGTAGTAGTAAAAACAAAACCATTTGATGTTATTAGATTAGAACCACCAAAAGATTTGGTACTGTGTTTAGCTATTCCACAGTTAAAGGTGCCAAAGAAAAAGACAAAGATTTCAAGGGCTGTAATCCCGAAAACTGTCAAGTTATCAGATTTAACAGCGAATCTATCAAATGCTGCTAATATTGTTTCAGGGTTTCTGACTAAAGATTCAGATCTTATTGGAAGATCTATTCAAGATGTAATTGTTGAACCAGCTAGAAAACATCTGATACCAGGTTTTTCAAAAGTAAAGAATAATGCGCTTAATGCAGGAGCCTTAGGTGTTACTATAAGTGGTGCAGGACCTTCTGTAATAGCTTTCTGTAAAAAATCTCAAAATCTAAAGAAGATTGGAAAGTCTATGGAAAAAGGGTTTAATTCTGTGAAGGTAGATTCTCATATAATTATTTGTAAACCTAGCACTGGTCCTAAGATTAGAACTTGAAATGAAAAAAGCGGTAGTAGTTTTTAGTGGTGGTGTAGATTCTGTCAGTACATGTACATATTTGAAGTCAAAATATGAGATATATGGAATCTCTTTTTTGTATGGTCAAAAAGCAAACCAAGAAATAAAAAAAGCAAAAGCATTTGCTAAAATCCTTAGACTAAAAGAGCATAAAATTGTAAACATAGACTTCATGAAAGGGTTATATGGAAACACAAATGTTCTTACAAGTTCGAAAAAAAAGATTCCTGGCAAATTTAACTACTCGATTATAGTACCAATTAGGAATGGAATTTTCTTATCAATTGCTAGTGCTTGGGCTTTTTCAATAAATGCTTCATTAGTTGCGTATGGTGCACACACAGGCGACAAAAACTATCCAGATTGTAGACCGGCCTTTTCTAAAAAAATTGAATCTTCATTTAATGAGGGAGAAATTGACGGTATTAAATCAGGAATTAGAAAAGGAATACAAATTTGGACACCGTACAAAGCAAAATTATCAAAAAAACAGTTGTTAAAAAAAGGCTATGATGTTTTAGGAGATAAAATTTTCAATACTTGGAGTTGTTACAAAAATGGAAAAATACAATGTGGTAAATGTGAATCGTGTAATAATCGAAAGGCTGCATTTGTAGAAGCGGATATTAAAGATAAAACATCTTATCTTCATTAGTTTAATTTTGAGATAAACTTTCGAATTTCTTTTCCTTTCACAATAGCCTTTCCAAGTCGTCTTAGATCTTTTTCATCTATCATTAGCGGTGATCTGCTGAATCGTCCATGTGAATAGGAACAGAATCGTAATAATTTGTCACCGTTATCAAACTTTAACAACTGTATTGTTGGTTCATGATATTGAGAAGAAATTGAAACTTCATCTATGACCATACCTTTACCCCATGGCATTTTGAATGGTCTTGGAATTTTTCTCATTTCATATAGTGTGACAGTGTTTCTGATAAATCTGATCTAGTTATCTCTGTATAATTATCGATTTCCTAGAATTGGCTTTTTAAGAACAAATCCACGAATAAGTAGATACCATCCAATAAACACACCGCCTACAATACTCCAGTATATCCAATTTAGTAATCCCGTATCAGACATTTTTTCCTCTGATGGAGCACATTTAGACAGCCATGATACTTGCTCACAAAGTAAAAGATTCTTTTCTCCTATCATTACATCAAAGCTTGGTATTATTTGAAATGCAATTAGATTTGCAACTGCAAAGACTATTGCAAATTCTATAAGATACCAAGTGAAGCTTGGCCAAGACTCCTTTGGAATATGAGCATTATCCCGTCCTACCATAAATCCAATTTAATAAATTGCTTATTTATCTTTTCAGGAATTTTGTGCAAAAGATGATGATGAAGAATTTTTAATAATCTGGATTATGTTTTCTTTATCTTCCTTTTTCTCAAAAATACCTCTAAATGCTGAAGAAGTGACAGATGCATCATTTCTTACACCCCTCATCTTCATGCAAAGATGTTCAGCTTCCGTTATTACTGCAACTCCTTTTACTCCATGAGAATACAACTCATCAGCTATGTTTTTGGTCATTCTTTCTTGAATTTGTAACCTTCGAGAATATTTTTCAACCAATCTGACTAACTTGGAAATTCCAAAAACCCTACCGTTTGGAGAATACGCCAGTTGAATTCTTCCAAAGAATGGCAACATATGATGTTCACACATGGAATAAAATTGAATATCTCTTACTACCACTACCTCAGAATCTTCTGAAAATTGTACGGATAATTCAGAATTAGAATCATAACCACTAAAGATCTCTTTGTAGGCATTCGCTATACGTTCTGGTGTTTTGGTTAACCCTTCCCTGGTAGGATCCTCGCCTATTTCTATAAGCAATTCTCTAACAAGTTTCTTTATTCTTTCCTCATCCATGATAATACAAATTTGGAGAGTAGTGCTATTTATACCACATGGCATAATCCATACAAGTACTGAATAATGCAGAAATTTATGGAGCTGAGATTATTTTGTGTAGTTGTGGTACTACTCTGACTTCATCATAGTATGGATAAACATTATCATAAAACTTCAATAATTGTTCCAATGTTGGTTCAGAAAGACTAGTTGTAGGCTGGATTATAAACCCAGAAATATTTTCCTTGGAAACAATTTTGAAAATTTGTTCCAAAAGATCTTTAAATGATCCTAGCTCAGTTTTTGAGCTCACAACTATCTTGATGTAGGTTGTTTTTTTAGATTCTACTGATGCGTGAAGACATTCAAGTGTGTTTCTAACCAGATCAGGATAATGTTTTTTGTCAATAAATTCTGAATCTATTGTTTTGAACTCAATTTTAACAAAATCAATTGATGGCAAAACATGTAGAAATTTTTTTGAATCAAAACATGCAGATTCTAAATATGTAGGAATGCCTTGTGCCTTAACATATTTTGCAAGTTCGCTGACAGCTTCGTGTTGAATTAGCGGTTCACCGCCAGTAAAGTTTACCTTGAAAGTGTTATCTTGAAGATTGCTGTCTATCATATTACAGGCTTCGGTAATCGAATACTCTTTACCAGAATCTAACGGAAGGGCATCTAGTGTATCGCAATAAAAACACGAGTAAGGGCATCCTGCTAACCTAACAAATAATGTTTTAGTACCATACAGTATACCTTCTCCCTCAATGGAAGTAAAAATTTCAAAAAGTCTAACTTTCAAACAGATTCCTCTTACAATATTGGTTATTTATCTAATCTGATAAGTTGGGATCTAAATGATCAGGCTCTTACCGGTTCTTTGGTATAAAACAAACCAGATATGAACAAGATTACACCTATAATTCCGATTAAACTTCCAACGAACTCAACAGTATCCTTGACATCTCCAACAAGCGGTGCCCAAAAAATTGCTATTAAAAAACCAGTAACAATCATAGGAATTCCTACTCCAACAGTAATTCGTTTTGATGGCATGTCCTCAGTTCTTTTTGAAAATGTATATGAAGTTTATGATGAGGTGTATATTATTCTCTCAGCTTTTGCGAGTAGATCCTTTATCGCTTGAATATTCTTCCCGATTGTTAATTCAAAATACTTTGAATCATCACGTACTGTGGTTGGAGCATATTCCAAGTCACTCAAATCTTTCCTTGTATCTTCAATAAGAATAAAAGCCTGATTTAGGAAAGAATTTGCTCCCATATTTTCCCCTGCTTCATCAGCTAATCTTTTAGCCTTATTTTCAAATGAGTCAAGGACAGATTTGTATTTTAGAAGTTTTGTTTGTTGGATTTCGTTTGCCTGATCAATTTTTTGCTGGTGAATTATAGTGATTTTGAATTGTTGCTTTATAATCTGCGTACTATTTGTCTGTAAAAGTTGTATTTTAGACTCTTCCAGCTTGTTGGCAGTTTCGTACAATCCTATTTCCTTAGCTTGCAGTATCATAATGTGAATTCTTTCAGCATGTTTTTGTGCAAAATGTTTTGCCCTTAGAATTTTATTTTCTTCGCTTATTTCATACAATAATTTATGAATTTCACGTCCGTCAGATGCTATCTTGCTAAGAATTTTTTCATTTTGTACAAAGTTGCCTTGAGCATAATTCTCTTTTGCTAAATTAAGTAATTGATCGATTTCATCAAAATTAATATCAGCTTTTAGTTTGCTTGATATTATTTTTAATGTTTTAATGTTGGTTTCATATTTCAAGATCGTTTGGCTCCGATCAGGAATCATTACCTGTTGTGATTCTTCTTGCATGGTTTCTGTAGCTATACTAGCTTTCTTGAAAGCAATCATAGCGTTAACAAAATGCTGCCTTGCTGAAGCAGTGTTACCTTCTTCTACAGCCACAATCAATAGATCAATTTCTTTTGCGCCTTTGTTATATTGTTGATATGCTTCTTCTGGAACATTATTCATCTTATCAATATCAGACTTGATGTATGCTTTTGTATTCAAGGTTATTTTTATGAGTATATCAAGTTGAGAATCTACTTCATCTGCATTTGATGTAGTAACAAGAGCCATACTTGCAACCAAAAATAATAAGAAAAAGATTGGTACTTTGTTCATCAGTTATCCTCCAGTTTATTTTTTAGTTTTACAATATTCTGTAAATCTTTCTTTTCAATTTCTATAATTCCTTGTCTTTCTAACCGCTTAACAGCTCTCCACATAGTGGTTCGTGGCTGAAGAAATTTTTTTCTTAATTCACTTTCATAGGCTTGGCCACCGTTTGCTGACAGAAAATTAATTATCTCCTTATCATCCTCTCTTAGATCTGGTTTTGCCTGGAAAATAGTTTCAGAATCAAGTTGTTGTGGTTCAGGTTCCTCTTTTTTGATAACTACAGATGATTTAGTAACTTTCGATGACTTGCTTTTTTTGATTGCTATTGCTGTTATGGCTATTGCAGCTGCAATAGCTACTGCATATATTGCAACAGAATTATCAGATGCGTCTTCTTCAGATGATGCTTGTACTGCTTTGGTGGATGCTAACATACTAAAGTAGTAACTAATGTTTGTTGGGCCTTCCGGTAAAACTAGATATGATTGGTCATTATCTACCTGCATGCTAACTGGAAAATTACTCATTTCAACAATAACCGAATCCTTTGGCATTAACAATGAATATTGTATTGGCACATCAACAGAAAATTCCCATATCTTTCCAGTTTTAGAGATCAAGTCGTGCGTATCGTAGTCTATAGTGATATGTGAAGCCCCAAATGTTTCGATTATAGCTGAACTCCCGTTAATCTCATAAGACAGTAGAAAACCATCCTCATCCATAATTGTGACATTTTCTATCAGCTGACCAAAAAGTTCAACCGTAAATTCTGGTTCAAGTGGGTTTGCATCCAATTCATAGAAAATGTGGGTTGAGCCATCTGAATAAATTGTAAAATCAAGGGTTCGACTAGAAGCTAAGGATTGCTGAATGGGTGCACTAAGCGCGACCAATATCAAGCCCATCACAACCATTGGTAATCTCACCATCGCTGAGAGGATGCCTGTATTCCTTACAAAAAGCATTCCGTTTTCTAAGGATTGATGCTTTTGTGCAACGATTTGTTGCAACTTCAACGTCTAATATCTTAGATTCATGGATTCAATCAGGGATTGAAACCTCTGGAATTCCTGGATAAATCCAAGTCCTTTTTCGGTAATCTTGAATAGTCTATTTCTATCAGTTCTTGCCGATTCCATTAGTCCAGCGTTGATTAGTTTCTCACATTTATCTAGTACTGCATAGTGAGAAAGATTCGCTTTTCGGGATATTGCAGATACAATAACCCCTCTCTGACCACCGTCCATGGTTACATCTAGGATATCTCCCATGATTCCCATTTCTGATCTGTATTGTTGTTTTGACATGGTATGGTATAGAATCATGAGCTTTATGAGGAACATTTTGAAACGCCATAGCGGAACGCATAGCGGAACGCCTTTTTTTGGTTCAAAATTAGCTCAAAATTGGCTTTTTTCGTGCGGGGGAGAAAATACAAAAATTGATTATTAATTGAAAAATGGATAGTATGGGATCAAAACACTAGTTTATTCAAATTTAACAGATCTATGTAAATTATTGCGGTTTTCCATAACTTTTATCTTGCTGAATTAGTTTATTCAATCAATGGGTCTTTTTGACGTTTTCAAGGATAAGGATGACGATAATGATGGAGGAGAGGCAACAGAGGAGGTAAATTTTGAATCTTTCCAAAATCAGGATAATTCATCTGGTGTGACCGCAGAACCAGAACCTGAACAAGAAACCCAGTCATATTCTCAACAGACAGAAGAAACTACATCATATTCCTCTCCACAAACAACAAGCCAAATTGGAATAGAAGCATTGATGGATAAACGTGTTAAATTAGAGGAAGCCATGGATTATGTAGGATTAATGATCAAAAATCTTAAAGATAAACGTACAAAGCTTGTAAAAAATATTGAGGACGAATCTGTAGATATTAGAAATTTGAAAGAAAAACTCACGAAGATAAATCAATTTATCCAGGAAGAAAATGAGGGATTACAGCAATTAACTGCAAAAAGATCTCAGGTAGAAAAAGATGCGGATGAGGTGGGTAATATTGTTTACAGTCTACGTGATAAAATATCAGAGATTGACAAAGTAGTAGCTGACGAAGCTAGTAGAATTAAAAGTTTTAAAGATTCTAAACCTGGATCTTCTTAAAATCCATTATTCACATGAAGCGTGATTGTGAAGGCTCTGAAATTTCTGTTGGCATGGAAGGAAATTTATCTCCAGCCTGCTGTTCTGCAACCGCAGATGCTTCTTGTATGATCTTTTCTGATTCTGCGTCAAGTACTGCATCAACGCCAAATGAAGCATCACTACTATGAAATGTCTCGGTCATTAAGCCACCTAGCATCTCTGCCATATTATTAAGCTCTTGATCTGCACCTGGCATAAACTTAGCAAGTGATGATTTCATGTTTTTCATAAGACCTATAGTTGGCATCACAGTTACTACAGTATCTCCCAAGTCGTGGAAGGTAGTTAATCGTAATTCTATTTGTTCTATAGCCATTCTGGCATTTCCTAGAACTCTACGTACTTTACGTACTTCAGCTAGCTCCTTTGATAGAGTAGTAGCCGTATGTGTATCATGTTGTTGTGTGGCTGTCACAATTCTATGGAAAATTTTTTCATCCCGAGCAGTTAATGATGAAAGCATTTTGTCTAATTTTGCAATTTGCGTCTGTAATTTTTTAATTGCAGTTTCTACACGTGGTTTTAAAGCACCTTTTGGTCTAAGCACACTGTTTAGTTTTTCAGACATACTAGGTTTCGGTGGTTTAGACCATCTACTCGAAAGTGAACCCATAGAATTGACTGTTATAATTGATTTTTAATTTCGGGTGTGAATTTTGGTTTACAGTTAATTAAATTTCGATGACTAAAATTAGTAGTACATGAAGGGAATTATGTGAGTAAAAAGCCAATAATTGGATGTATAATTCTAGCAGTCATCATAGGAGTGATATTTGTTGGAGCCCAGATAAACCCAGATAATCCTGAAAACACTAATGTTGTTTTTCATGTTACTTTAGCTGACCCTGCATTATATGATGAAAATGGGTTTTATGTTGATTATTTCTCCATTGAAGAAGGATGGTACGAATTTAGATTTGTACCAAACGGCGATAGCCCAACAACACTATCCATAGAATTATGGACCATGAAAGTGGGAAATGAAAAATGGCGTCATTTTTCAGAAGATTTTGAATTACAGGGAACTTTAGTTGAAGATGAATTGTCATCATGGTATGTTTGGGATTATTTGGGTGAGAAAAGAATTAGCTTTGACGGATCATATACTATGGAGATTGTTATAAGCCCAAACAGAAATTTAGTTGGACCAGTATCTATAGATTTGATTAAATTAAGGTAGATTCTGATATGGTATCAAGTGTTAGGTAATTGGCAAATAATAAGAAAAAGCAAAGACGCAATATGATTATTCTTATGTCATCAATCTGGTTTGTAATTACACTACCTTTGCCTTGGTTCTTTACTGGTGATATTGGTCAAGATCAAATATTCACTCTTTTACCCATTATTGGATTAATATCGGTACCATTTGTTGCACTTGGTATTGCTTGGACTCTGAAACCTGAACTAACAACTTAGCCTAATTTTTGAACCATGGCTGGTTTTCCAAGTAGTCTATATCATTCAAAATAGATTCCATTTTTTTGGTAATTGTCATCACAGACTGAAATTGCTCAAACATGTCCTTTTCCTCTTCTTTGGAAAGAACCTCTTTTTCTGCTCGCTCAAAAAAATCTTCCTCCTTAGAAATATGATCATTTAGATAAATTGAATATGTCCGTAAGAATCGTGCTACAGGCTCACTAGAATCTTCACCGTTTTTCCATAGTCTTAAGTGAAGTACTATTTTGGAAGCAATTCTTCTGCTAAATTCATGCTCAATTAACAATGCTCGAATTTCTTTTTTTAGATGGTCATAACTGGCGACGCACGGAAAGTAGGAGTCCTCTTCTCTAGAATAGTGGATCGAATCTAAAAATTCAGAAATTATGAATGTAATCTTCTCCAAATCAGAAAATGGGATGGTTTTTCCAGCATATATATCAGAATAGCATTTTGAAATAATCTTATCTAGTCTTTTGATTTGTTTATGGTCATTTCTGAGTGTCTCGGAAGCGCTCAATAGTTAAAATTTTAGTAAACTGGTTTAAATTTGTGCATAATTGATGTGTAAATTTGATGCACAGCCAGCTCATTAAATCAAGGTACCTTGACAGATTCTTATTTTAAAGATCATCTACAGGATTGCATATAGTGAATTTAACATTTTTAGCCATATTGGATAGTTTTGTTTCTTTTTTCAGGGATGAGGTTTTCTCTGGTATTGATACTAGTGAACTCGCAGGTAGAAATCTTAGAGATGTACTAAAATCATATTTTGAAGAAAATCCTATTTCTCAACCTGATCCTGAGGGATCCGGTTATAATTTTCTTCCAGAAGGAATCGCAAATTTACAGAATACTCTAGCTAATATCTCATTTGGGGATTCCCTAGTAGCTTCAGCGCCAATTTTGCTTCTTGCTGCGAGTGTAGTAATAATAATGGGTGTCCTAGGAGAAGCATTTTTCAAAAAAACAGGTATTCCCGATATTTTATTTTTGATGGTTTTAGGGATAATTATTGGACCAGTTTTAGGAATAATTCAACCAGAGGCGGTGCTACAAATCGTTCCTTACTTTGCTGCTGTTGCATTGATAATTATCATGTTTGATGGCGGGTTGAACCTTCACATTGGTAAAGTCTTAAAAACTGCACACTTCGCTGTGGTTCTCGTAATTGTAGGATTTACGGTTTCGGTTGGTATTGTTGCTGCATTTGCACACTATGGTTTAGGATGGGAATGGATTGATAGCATTTTGCTTGGTTCAATAGTTGGTGGTAGTAGTTCTATCATTGTTTTTGGTCTTGTCAAAAAGATCCACATATCAGAAGATGCAAAATCTATGCTTAGTTTTGAATCTGCCCTAACTGATATTTTTGCTGTAATAATCGCCTTCGTTTTATTTGAGGCGGCGTTAACTGGGGAGTTCAGTCTTGATCTGTTAGGTGCAACAATAGGAAAGGCTGTTACGGTTGGTCTCGTGCTGGGTCTTGGAGTTGGTATTCCTTGGATGTTTGTAATTTCAAAACTGAAAAATGCTCAACATAGCTATATGCTAACAATTGGAATGGTGTTTATGCTATTTTTCCTAGCTACATCATTTGGTGAATCTGGTGCATTAACTGCATTGGTATTTGGTATAATGCTTGGAAAGAAGAACTACTTCACACGAGTTCTCAAAGTCAAGTTCCCAGAAGACATCATTGATGACTCTTTGCATAGTCAAGTTACTTTTTTGGTGAGAGCGTTTTTCTTTGTTTTTGTGGGATTGCTGGCAAGCTTTGCTCAAATAGAATATGTCATTCTTGGTATTACAGCCACAATAGCAATCTATATCGGCAGAATAATTATCACAAAAACGGTTCTGGTTAAGGGTTTTTCTAAACTTGACAAAAAGGTAACATCTGTTATGATACCACGTGGTTTAGCCGCTGCAGTATTAGCTACATATCCTTTATCAATGGGCCTACCAAATGCTGAAGCATATCCACAAATTATCTTTTTTGTAGTCATAACATCTGTTATTATTACCACTATTGGTTTAGGTGGAGCAAAAAAAATTCCGCCGCCAGAAAATCAAGGTGGTGGTTTTATTCACAAAGAAAAATAAAAAATTATAGGGTAAATGATTCCCTTAATCCCTTGTAACGATTTCTGATTGTTACTTCAGTAACATTAGCTGCCTCTGCAATATCTCTTTGTGTTTTATCTTCACCGTGCTTTACACATGCAAGATATAATGCTGCCGCTGCAAGTCCCATAGGATCTTTTCCAGCAGACACTTCGTTTTCTTGTGCAGTTTTTAAGACCTTAATGGCAGAACGCTTTGTTTTTTCTTGTATTCCAATTTTACTAGCTATACGTGATACACATTGTACAGAATCTGTAACCGGCATTTTTAGATCTAGTTCTTTTACAAGTAATCTGTAACACCTTGCAATGTCTTTTCGTTTTATATTGGCTGCTTGTTCTACATCTTTAAGATTTCTTGGGGTTTCAGTATCTCTACATGCTGCATACAATGCTGATGCCATTAAAGCAGAGATTGATCGTCCTCTAACCAGTCCTTTGTCTAAAGCTTTTCTATAGATATAAGCAGATTTTTCTATTACTGCATCAGAAATAGCAAGCTTATCTTTAAGCCGGTTCAGTTCACTGAATGCTTGTCTAAAGTTTCTATCTACTGGTTCATGAACTTGGCTACGACTATCCCAAGTTCGAAGTCGTTCGATTGTGCTTTTCATTGAAGAAGTTAGTGGTCTACCAGATGCATCCTTGTTTGCAGGGTTAATTATCGTAGCAAGACCCATATCGTGCATTGTAAGTGACGTAGGAGCACCAGCTCTAGCCCTGTCACCATGCTCGTCTTGAGTGAAGGATCGCCATTCCGGTCCTGCCTCTTGTAGTTTTTCAGATAATACAAAACCACATTTTGAACAAAACATTTCACCAGATTCGTTATCAGTTACTAGTTTGCCCTTGGCACATCTTGGGCATTTTTCTTTAGGACTTCTTGTTCCTTTTACTGTTTTATCTGTCAAGTATCAGGATTTAATTCGGTTAGTCTTTATAAACCATATACTAAAGTATTGGCTGAATGGCTCATAATAATTGAAATTATGAGCCTTCTACGATATTATATGACTAAAAAGCCCGTTTATCTTGGACTTCTGGTTTGTATCTCGGTACTATTTTCTTTGCCACTTGAAGCACATAGCCACGGATTAGGTTATGAAATATTACCACCGGTGAATCTTGGATCTAAGCTAGTTGCACTAGAAGTATCATCCTCTGTTGTTCCTGACACTAATGTAAGAGAGATATCATTCGTTTTGTTTGATACGTCTAACGGCGTAACGATCAAAGATGTTACGTTTTTCATTATGGTAATAAAACAAAATGAAACATTGTTTGATGTAACGGGCCAAAGAGATGACGGCACGTTTCTTTTAAAATTAATTCCTGGAGAATCTGAACGGGTTTCAATTGATGAAGAAGAGAGTAATTTATTTAATTCTATGTTAGGCGCAAATAAAATTGTTAATGCTGAAGGAAATACGTTTAATTCTGGCGGTCTTTATAATTTTAAAGTTTTAATAACTACAGCTGAAGGATACAAAAATTTTCTTTCTCCACCAATTGACTATGAAGCTGGAATATCTTTCAGTGATAGTACTTACTATGATGTGAATGATATTAATTTTGGAAAGCAGCAACTAGGTATTATTTCGTACTATGACATAATTGAGGATAACTTTAGATATGATTCTAATAAGAGAGGTGTTACATATTCAATGCCATTTGATTGGTCTAAAGAAAATATTGAACAAACAGCAGTTGTACACCAAGAGATCATTATACCAAAAACTTTTGGTGATCTAATGGTAAAAAGCTTTTCAGCAAAAATTAATGGTTTAGATATATCAGATAGTAACATAACTGTGGATGATTTTTCTGACGAAAATAGAATTGTGCATTTGGTGATAAGCCAGAATGAGTTATTGGAACTATCTGAGAAATTGCAAAATACAAGTAGTAAAATTGAGATTGCTATAATGCCAATAAATGATTTACCTCTTAGTACTGTAACCGAGAATGGTCAATTTAGAATAAACTTGAGTTGGGAACCTCAGGATATAAAATCAGGATCAAAAACCATGTTTCTGTTTGATATTTTAGATGTGTTTTTGTTAGATAGGCCAGTTTCAGTAAACTATGACTTGTCCATTATTTATGATGATAAGAAACTTTTTCAAAAAAATGGTATAAGTACTGATACAAGAAATGAACATAATAAAATAGAATTCCTTGTTCCAGATTATGTTACGGGACAGATAATGTTACAGTTTGAGAATCTAGATAATAATGATCTCGCTTATGCTGTTCTTCCAGCGGTTGTGGACAGGATTAACGCTGAACAGATATCAATACCCACTTGGATTAAGAATAATGCAGGTTGGTGGGCAACAGATCAAATTGATGATTCCGCATTCCTGCAAGGAATTCAATACTTGATCAAGAAGGGAATTATAGTAGTCTAAGCAGTTTTTTGATATTTTGTTTTAAGCTGATCTTCAAAGAAGAACTTTTCTTCAAAGGCGGGCTCTAAATCATCAAGCCATATTGCACTTTCATCATATTTTGCAAAGAATGGAATGCCTACCCAATCTGATTCTCTTCCCTGTAACAGTTGTAATGCCATCACTTTCTGTCCATTAATCTCTGACACACCAAGAACATGTACCTTACCTGGAGTAGCTGACATGCTTGGTCCTCTAACAGTTCTTGCCAGACCGCTAACTTGTCTAAATGCAGACCGAAAGATCTTTTCCGCTTTTACAAGAGGAACCCCAAAATAATGTTGGGCGCCTGTATCTCTAACAACAAACATGTAATATGGTATACAACCTAAAGAAACCTGTTTTTGCCACATCTTTGCCCACATGTTTGCATCATCATTGATGTGAGCCAAAAGTGGAGATTGAGTTCTAATTTGAGCACCAGTATTTCTTATACGTTTGATAGCTTCCTTTATTGGATCAGTTGAAAGTTCAACTAGGTGATTAAAGTGGGCCATTATCGCTAGATGTGTTCCACTTTTTACAATTTTTTCAAAATTTTTCAGAGTTTCATCTACGTCAGAATCGGTTAAAAATTTGTAAGGCCAGTAAGATACAGCCTTTGTCCCAATTCTAATTGTCTTAAGGTTGGGTAATTCAGCGTCAAGTAATGCATCGGTATAAACAGAAAACATGCTAGCCTTCATAATCATAGGATCCCCGCCAGTAAACAAAACATCTGTTATTTCTGGATGTTCCTTCAGATATTGCACTAATTGATCTCCTTCTCTCATTGCAAATTTCATCTCATCCATGCCAACAAACTGTGGCCATCTAAAACAGAAACTACAGTAAGCATGGCATGTTTGACTTTGGCTTGGGAAGAAGAGGCAAGTTTCATCATACTTATGCTGCATTCCATAAAGTTTTGTCCCATCCTTTAGCTGTGGAACGTTCAATTCCATCTGACCAGCCGGGTGCGGATTTAATTTTAATCGAATATCGTTTGCAATTCTTTGAACCTCTTTTTTATCTGCCCCGCTCCTCAGAGTGCTTGCCATCTTATCATAGTGCTCAGGAATCAGCATACCTTTCTGAGGAAATGTTAGAACAAACATAGGATCTTTTGGAATATTATCCCAGTCAATAAGTTGTTCAACAACATAATTGTTCGTCTTAAAAGGAAGTACATTACCAACGACTTCCATCTCAAATTGGTCTTCCTTTGACATCTGCTGAATTTGCGGAATAGTACGAAAATTTGTCAAGGTATAAGATTTGATCGAGGTAGATTCATTTATTGACCAAACGGTTTGCTGTTCTGTCATTACCTATTTTATCGCATATCATTGTTAAATCTTGGCTAAAAATAGAGAAAAGACCTTCCAGAATCTGTAAAAAATTTTGATTGTTACTTAAATAACAACTGACTGACTGGTATAACTCTGACATTTAGCCTAAATTTTCATTAGTGAATAGGGGAAATGGTTGAGGAGCTTAGTGAATTTTCGGCAGGACAGTTTGAGACAGTTTCACAGCTGCTTGGATCATCAGTTTCGCTCCAGATCGCGTTAGCCGTTCTAGTAGTCGGCCTAATCATCATAGTGACTGTATATCGCAAGTTTTCTAGTTGGATACAAACTCAAAAATTCAGCTATACGCGCCCACATATATCCAGATTTGCCCGTACAGCAATGCTAGCCTTTTTTGCAATTGGACTAGTTTCTTCAGTAAATGCATACATTCAAGCTTTTGAATTGTTTGATGAACAAGCTACTACATTAACTGATGAACTTTCACCAAGTCAAACATTTGCAAAGATCCTAAATACAATTAACATACTTGTTATCGGATACACAATTTCCCATCTAATACCAGTTGCACTGAATAAGCGAGAAAAAACAATACTAGAAAGAGACGACTTTGAAAATTGGAAGGAATTAAAAGGTTTTAAAGATGATGATGGAGATTTGTTTCATAAAATATTCAAATGGGTTCCACCTAAAATTCTTCCAGAGGACCTTACAAAGGAGGAGTTTGAAAAAAACATACAAACAAAAGAAGGATTAAATTTTTTAGAAAATTATCGAACAAGTAAAGGTGTCGCAATCGGAAGTTATGAAAAACTCGTGAGTGATCCTTTTGAAGAATGGAAGAAGGCTGTAAGAAAAAAATATGAACAGTACTTTAACGATTGTATAAGTGGAAATAACCAATCTGGTAGAAAACTTGTACCTGGAACAAAACCTCAAGAGATCTATTCTATCGATATATGGAGAGAAGAGAGAAGACATCTAGGATACGATCCGATAATTCCTGCCTCAAAACCAGCAGGTCATGCACAGTTACAGGAAGAGCGCGTACCCAAATCGGCCAAGCAAATTATTCCAATTGGGATCTTTCTTGGTACCGTTATTGGTGTAGTTGGATGGTGGGGAGTTGATCTTTTTGTTTTGGCTACAGCAACAGGTGGCTTGGCATTAGGAGTTGGATTAGCACTAAAAGAAACATTAGAAAATTATTTTGCATATATTTTGATTAGAAAAGACAAAGTGTTTACTGAAGGAGATCGGGTTCAGTTAGAAAGTGGTT
>LUMJ01000447.1_pt1 | contig 15550 bp, 15 predicted proteins | sample 729631 | NCBI WGS metagenome assembly LUMJ01 (sample SAMN03860266, study PRJNA289734) | marine metagenome | biome: seawater column; feature: ocean; material: water; isolation source: Red Sea water column Station 22 - depth 500m | place: Saudi Arabia: Red Sea | collected 2011-10-15 | depth 500 m | reverse complement strand
CCATTTGCTTCCACCATTGGTACTCCATACTTTTCAGTAACTGGAGCCATAGCTTTAGTTAACCCTGAACTGTAAGGTCCAAGCATAAATTCAACACCATCTTGACTAATTAATCGTTCCGCAAGTTGAGCTGCTCTCTTAGGATTTGACTCATCATCGTAATATATGATTTCAAATTTATAAGTTTTTCCACCAACTTTAACTCCGCCCATGCTGTTTATTCTATCAACAGCCATGTTATAACCGTTTTGAGTATGAACACCATTTGATGAATATTTACCTGTTAGCGAAACAGCTGCACCTAATACAATTTTATCACCAACAACTTTCGCAAAAGAAATTGCTGAAGTAGAAATTAAAAGTGCTATTGCGGAAACGAATGTAATTATAAAGTTTTTAATTTTCATTTATTTCCCCTTTTATTAATTAATTAAAACTATATTAAACTACTTATTTTAGTCAAAAACAATATCATGGAACTGCATAAACATTATTTTTGCTTTTTAATGAAAAACTATTGATGTAGTTAAATAATTAATATGTCTGAGTGACAGCAATATAAAATGCAATTGTAATTAATGCACACGCAGAAATTGCATTAATTATTTTTGGATTTGCTTTTATCCAAACGATTGCTTTATTTGCAAGAATTGCATAACCAATTAGCGTTACAAAATCCAAAACCATATAAGTTATAATTAAAATAATAAATTGAAGTACGTAATTTGAATTAAAATCAATAAATGATGGAAAGATCGTTGTAAAGAACAACCATGCTTTAGGGCTTGTTCCTGCTACCAAAAAACCATCTTTGACAAAAGAAAAGATGCTTTTTCCATAATGTTCGTTTGAATTAATACTTTCTGGTCTGCTTTTATAAATATCATAAGCTAAGTACACTAAATAAATAATTCCAATCCATTTAAATGCATTTAAATAAGTTGAGTTGTCAGATAAGAAACTTCCTATAACAAAAATAACAAGAGTCCCCTGAATAAAATTTGCTGTGATGTCACCGAGTGATGTCCAAATACAATTTTTAACACCATAGTTCATTGAATATGAAATAATTAAAATCCTCGGTGTCCCTGGTGAAATGAACAAAACAAGCAAAATTAGAAAATATTCTATGGGAAACATTTTTTGGAGATAGCCCTAAAAAACCGGGAGCTAAAGATGGCTAGATAGGACTATCTAAAAAACATATTATCATACCCTAAAAAAATTGCATTAATCATTTTTATTAGAATTTAAAGAATTTTGATGAAAAAGAGTCACACCTCAATTAACAAGTGTAAAAAATCCTGAGCTAAATATCATCCATTCAGATTGGGTTGTCTGGTCAGCATGGACAGACAAAAAAAATTTAAATATTCTAGAAAAGAAATTAAGAGCAAAATTAGAAAAAGTGATTATATATAGAGTATGAAAAATGTTACCGTTTATATGGGTCCAATGTGTAGCTTTTGTGATGCAGCAAAAAGATTATTAAATAGAAATAATATTCCATACAAAGAAATAAATATTGCAATTGAAGAAGGCAAAATGCATGAAATGTTAAGTAAGTCTAACGGTAAAAGAACAATTCCACAAATTTTTTTCGATAATCATCATGTTGGTGGTTATGAAGAATTAAGAGCATTAGAAAAAGAAAATAAATTAGAAAATTTACTAAAATAATAAAGTTCAAACTTTTTCATTAAAAACTAAACAAACGCCATTATTGCAATACCTTTTTCCTGTAGGTTGTGGACCATCATCAAAGATATGTCCATGATGACCTCCGCAATTCTTACAATGGTATTCTGTTCTAGCGTATCCTAAAAGATGATCTGTTTTTGTTTCAAATACATCAGGTAACGATTGAAAAAAAGACGGCCAACCTGATCCGCTTTCATATTTAGTGTTAGATTCAAATAGTTTTACTCCACAATTTACACAGTGATAGCTACCTTCGCGCTTTTCATTATTTAGCTCGCTTGAACCAGGTGATTCAGTTCCTTCTTCAAATAAAATTAATTTTTGTTCAGTAGTCAAATTTTTATTATTGGACATTATTAATAGTTTTTTTGTTTGAAAGAGTTATACCTGCAATAATAAATATTGCTCCAAGGAAATGGTAAAACATAAATTTTTCATCAAATATTACTATTGCCATTATTGCTCCAAAGATTGGCATTAAATGTAAAAAAACTCCTGCTCTGTTTGCGCCAATTATTGCAATACCTTTAATCCAAAAAAAGAATGAAACGAGACCAGGAAATATTACAACATAAGCTAAAGTTAAATAAAATGTCTTTTCCAATTTTATTATATATCCCATATTCATTTCAATAAAATAAATAGGAATAAGGAATATAAATCCAAAAGTTATTACCACCTGAAGTAAAGTAATTTGAGATATTTCGTATTTTTTTTTCTTTAAAAGTGCAGAATAAGTAGCCCAAGAAAGCATTGCAATTACCATTGTCAAATCACCTTTATTAAAATCTAAATTTTTTATTAACTCTAAGTCTGCCTTAGTAATTATAAAAACAACACCGATTAAAGATAGAATGACTCCAATTATTTGAAAAATATTAGTTTTTTCAATATTTAATAGAGAAGATATAAACATAATCATAACTGGTATTGTTGAAATCATTAAAACACCACTTATGACTTGTGTAAAATTCAAAGAGTAATAAACAATTGAATTGAAGATTGTAATACTTGTAATTCCTAAAATTATAAAAAAAACTTTGTTATTTAAAATGTAATTTTTTTTATTTATTAATTCTTTATATGTGAAGGGAAGGAGAATTAACCATGCAAATAACCATCTATAGAAATTAAGAGAAAATGGTGGAATTTCGAAAGTACTGGCAGCTTTTCCTACAATAAAATTTCCAGACCAAAAAAGTGATGCTAAAATTAGTAACAAATACGCTAGATTATTTTTTGTTTGCACGAGATTAAGAAAATCTTAAAGAGCTATAAGGTTTTAAATCTAAATTTGTATTTTCGTTAGCAATCATTTTAGATATTATCTTCCCAGATATGGCTCCCAAAGTCCATCCCAAATGATGGTGTCCAAAAGAGTAATATACATTTTTATAATTCTTTGATTGTCCAATTACTGGTAAAAAATCTGGTAAAGAAGGTCTAAATCCTAACCATTCATCTTCATGTTCAGGAAGACCATGCAACATATTTTTGGCGTTATCAATTAAATTTTTTATTCTTGTTTTTGTTAAAGGATTCTCTAATCCACCAAATTCAACTGTACCAACTACTCTTAATCCTTGTTCCATAGGTGTCATTCCAAAACCATAATTAGCATGAACCACGGGTCTAGAAATTAAATGATCACAACCTTTAAAATGTATATGATAACCTCTTTCAGTGTCTAAAGGAATATTCTCATGAAGTTTATCAGTTAATTGTTTTGAAAATGCTCCACAAGCAATTACCAATTTATCAAAAATAAATCTTTGTAACTCTGATCGAATGATAGGTTTATTATCATCAAAATTTAATTCTTTTACATTTAATTTTAAAAATTTTCCTCCTTTTTGGGTGAAATTGTCAAATAATTTAATTAGTATTTTTTTAGGATTTCTGGCATGTCTTGCATAATTATAGAAGACGCCTCCATGATAAATAGGTTTTATATTTGGTTCCAAATCATGTATTTCTTTAGGAGATAATATTTGTTGTTTAACTCCAAGTTCTTTTCTAATATTAATTTCAAGTTCACGACTTTTTAAATTTTTATCATCCCATATATACATAGTGCCTTTTTTTTCTACTAAACCAGCGACATCTACTTCTTCAAAAAGTTCATCAAATGCAGGTAGTGAAATATCTAAAATTTGATGCATATTTTTTGCCGTATGCATCATATTTTTTGTAGTGCAATTCATGATAAATTTTAAAAACCACGGAAGCATTTTGGGTACATAATTCCATTTCAATGCCAAAGGTCCTCTTGAACTTAACAGCATTGCTGGAACATCTGTTAAAACATCTGGACGATTTAGAGGAACCGAAGCATAAGGTGAAAAATGACCCGCATTACCATAAGTTGCAGAATTTCCAGGTTCATCTCTATCAAATAATGTAACCTGAAAACCTTTTTTTTGTAAAAACAGTGCATTACATACGCCTTGTATACCAGCGCCTACTACACCAATTTTAATTTTTTTTTCTTCCACATAATAACTATAAGATTAAGTAATTTTTATAATATAGGATATATAAGCGCGGTATGAGATTAAAAAATTAAATAATGCTTATATTAATTGCTAAGATACTTGATCTTTGTTGTAGATTTTACAGCTCATAACAATCGCAAATCCAGTCATGATTGTCATCATGGATGAACCTCCATAAGATAAAATTGGAAGTGGAGAGCCTACAATTGGGACTATTCCAAGCACCATAGACATATTTATAAAAGTGTACGCAAATATTGCAGCAGAAAATCCAAAACAGTAAAACTTTGCAAAAAAACTTGTAGATAAAAAACCAATTCTAACAATTCTATAAATTAAAAGAATATATATTAAGAATAAAAATAAACAGCCTATAAAACCGAACTCTTCTGCATAAAGGGTAAATATAAAATCTGTGTGCTTTTCTGGTAAAAACTCAAGATAGCTTTGAGTTCCTTTTAAAAATCCTTTTCCCAAAAAACCTCCTGATCCTATAGCTATTTTAGATTGGATTATTTGATATCCTGCGCCTAGTGGATCTCTTTCTGGATTAAAAAAAGTTAATATTCTAATTTTTTGATAAGGTTTTAAAAGTGATATTATGAAAGGAGTAGATATAATAAACATTATTCCTGTGTAAACAAAATATTTTATATTCAGGCCTGCAATCCACATTACAAAAATTCCGCTGATTGCAATTAATATTGCGGTCCCAAGATCAGGCTGTGCAACAATAAAAATGCAAGGAATAATTAATAGTACCAATGGTAGAAGAATATTCTTGAAATTTTGAACATCAGCATTTTGCCTACGATGATAGTATCGAGCTAAACAAATTATAATTGCTATTTTCATTAACTCAGAAGGTTGAATGTTTATAAAGTAAAGGTTTATCCATCTTTGAGATCCTGATGCAGTGACTCCAAAATAAAAGACCATGATCAACATGGCTAAAATTATTAAATAAAAAATGTAGGAAGATATAAACCAAAACCTTATGCGTATGAAAGATAGAAATAAAAATAATACAAAAAAAACTGAAAATCTAATGATATGATTTTTTGTATGGTAGGCAATTTTTCCTCCATCCGTAGAATACATGACTATAAAACTGATTGTGGCAAGGATTAAAATTAAAAATACAAGGAAGTAATCTATTGATTTTAATTTATCAATAAATGAATATTGAGAAGTATATAACCTTTGTCTAAGCATTATGCTAAATCATTAACCTTTATTCTTTTAAATTCTCTAAATTTATGACGATCAATTATTTTTTTAATAAATTTGCTTGCAATAGGAGCTGCCACTTTACTTCCTGAACCACCGTGTTCAATTAAAACGCTTATGGCATATCTTGGATCTTTATATGGAGCAAAAGCAACAAACAGAGCATGGTCCCGATTTTTGTATTCAATTTCACTTATTTTTAAATCAGCTTCCCTTTCAGCTTCGGTAATTCTTCTTACTTGCGAAGTTCCTGTTTTTCCAGCAAATCGATATTTTTCATCTTCATACCTTGAGTTAAAGGATGTGCCATAAAGCTCATTCGTAGAAGCAAACATTGCTTCTAGAACAAATTTTACATTTTCAGGATTTCTGTACATAGGTTTGTAAAGTTCAATATTTTGTTCTTGTAAAATATATTTATTGGATTCAATTAATTTTTCTGGATTTGAAGAAAGATTGTACTTTTCAAGATCTAGTTTTATCATTGATCGAATATCTTCATAATTTAATTCATCATCTAATATAATTTGAGGTTTTATTTTATAACCACCATTTGCAAGTTGAGCTGTCATTAAACACAGTTGGAGAGGTGTAGACTGAATATAGCCTTGCCCAATACCAGTGATAATAGTTTCCCCTAAGTACCAAGGAAGCTCTAAGTTTTCTAATTTCCATTTTGTAGATGGAACAATTCCGATCTTTTCATCAATATATAAACCCTTTAATACTTTTGACCCAAGACCATATCTCTTAGCTAAAATAGAAAGTCTATCTACTCCAAGTAGTCTTGCAACTTCATAAAAATATATGTCACAAGATTGCTTAATTGCATTTCTAAGACGCATAAATCCATGTCCTTTTTCTCTCCAACAATGATATTTTTGACCATATAACTCGATATCTCCTTCACATTTAACTATCATATTGGGTTTTATAATATCGTATTCCAAGGCTGCTAGAGCAACTAATGGTTTTATGATAGATCCTGGAGAATATAATCCAGCCAAAGATTTATTCATTAATGGTTTTAGAGGATTATTTTTTATTTCTTTCCAATCTTTGATATTTATTCCATGAGTGAATTTGTTTGGGTTATATGTTGGTGATGATGCCATTGCTATAATTTCTCCTGTATAAATATCCATTGCACAAATTGATCCACTTTTACCTTTTAAAAGATTTTGGGCAAATTGTTGACACTCAACATCTATAGTGGTTGTTATTTTTTTTCCTTTAATACTTTCAACTTGATTTATCTGACTTATCCTTTTTCCATAAGCATTAACTTCATATCTTTTGATGCCATAGCGACCAATTAGATCTCCTTCTAAAGATTTTTCAAGTCCTGATTTTCCTACCTTTAAGCCAGGAACATAATTTGATTGAATTTTTTCATTTGACGTAATGTCTTTTAAGCTTGCTTCCCCAACGTATCCAACAACATGAGCTAAATTTTCATCATATGGATAATTTCGAGCACTCGATAAAACTAGTTCAGCTCCTTGAAGCTCATGTAAATACAAGTTTAATCTCGAAAATTCTTCCCATGTTAAATTATCCGAAACAACAAGAGTATCCCATGGTTTAAGTTTGCTTACTTTTTTATAAATATAGCGTAAACTATTATCATTTAAGTTTAAAATAGTTTTTAATCTTACAATCAAGTTATCAAAATCTTTTACTTCTTCTAAATTGACATGTAATTGAAAAACTCGATCATTTTCTGCAATCACATTATTAAAATAATCCGTAATTATTCCTCTTTGAGGAGGAGTTTTCCATTCTCGTAATCTATTTTTATTAGATAAAAGGAGATACTTTTCTCTATCAGAAATTTGTAAATTGAATAATCTGTAAGTCATTCCTCCAAATAAAACAATTTTAGCGGTCGTAAGTAAAAAAACTCTTCGATTAATTAATTGATTCTTGCTAGAGGATGAACGATTCACTTTATGACTAAGCATTTTCTTCTCTTAAGTTATAAATATTGATTTTACTAAATATTTTTGCAAAAATTGGGTAAACTAAAGAGGTACATATAGTATTGAACATTAAAGATTCATAACTAATATCTGTGCTAAAAATTAGAGTTTGCAGAATATAATTTATAGAATTTATTATTAAAATTGATAAGAAAAAAAATGTCCAATCATATAACAAATTGGGTGTTAAGGTCCTATTTCTTAGCAATGTGGCCATCACACACAATATTAGATAGCTAATAGATGATAAACCAATAGGAAAATTCAAAATAACGTCATTAATAATTCCTGATAGAAAAATTATACCGAAACCTATTATTTCTGGTTTTTTTAAAACCCAGAAAAAAATCAATATATAAACAAAGTTAAATGAAATATTTAAATTATAGTAAATTATTGATAATTCAAAACCTGTAAAAACTAAAATAAACAACAAAAAGACTGGAAAGTTATTTAAAATAAATTTGTAAAGTTTTCTTCTTTTAACTAGCATTTAATTTTGGCCTCGTTTTATGTATCTAATTTTTACAAAATCTAGCTGAGTTAAGTCTGAAAAAAAATTAACATTTTTTATACCATTTACTACTTCCACTTTGCCAATTGGGATACCTGATAAAAAAATACGATCAGATCCAGAAGTGTAAACAATGTTTCCATTGTCAACCGTGTTATTTTTTGGCAAATATTCGAGTAAGCCATAATCTAATCCTGATCCATTTAAAATAGCTTTTATATTACCGGGTTCAATAACTACTGGTATTTTACTATTTAAGTCACTGATCAACAAAATTCGTGATGACAAATAATTAGTCTCTACTACTTTGCCAATCATATATGATCTATCTAGAGCAGCCATTCCTTTTTTGATGCCTGACTCAAATCCTTTATTAATAATAAGTGATTTTATATAAGGACTCTCTTTATCAATTAAAACTTTTGTAATTAAATATTCGCCTTCTAATAAAGGTTCTTCATTTATAAGTTTTTTTAATTTTTTATTTTCAGATTTATAAAATTTCAAATCATTTTCTAAGGTAGAGACATTATATTCTTTTTCTTTTAATAATTTGTAGTCGTTATACATATTTATGTGATCTTGAATTTTTACATAACCAACATCAATTAATTTGGGAGGAAACGAGACAATGTAGGATCCTCTGTAGATTATATCTTTAGTAACTGATCTAAATTTATCAATCGGGCCTGACTTAAAATATTCTAAAGAGAGTATCAAGCATGAAATTATTAATAATGTAAAGAGTGAAAACCTTTGTCTGTTGCCTTTTTTTAAAAAGGCTGAACGAATAGCAATTATAAAATCGTCTCTACTCGCAGACATTATTTTTTATTAATACTCGGATAACATATCAGAAAATGTTTCTCTTTGTTCTAAAGCTTTGCCAGTTCCAATTGCAACACAAGCTATAGGATCGTCTGCAATATTTACTGGTAGTCCTGTTTCTTTGGAAAATCTTTTGTCTATATTTTTTAAAAGTGCTCCACCACCAGTTAAAGTCATGCCCATATCTACCAGATCGGCAGATAATTCGGGTGGAGTATTTTCTAAAGCATCCTTAATACCTTTAACTATTTCCTTTATAATAGGATTTAAAGCTTCAGCGGTATCATTTTCAGAAATATTAACTTCCTTTGGAGTTCCTGATCTAAGATCTCTTCCCTTAACTGCATAAGTATTATTGCTGGATGGAATTGCAGTTCCAATTTCTTTTTTTATTTTTTCTGCTGTGCTATCTCCGATCATTAGATTATATTCTGCTCTCATATAATCTTGTAGCGCATGATCCATTGCATCTCCAGCAACTCTTAATGAGTTAGAGTAAACCACTCCACCAAGTGACATAACGGCTACTTCTGTAGTGCCACCACCGACATCTACAACCATTGAGCCAGTTGCTTCTGAAATTGGCAAACCAGCACCTATTGCAGCAGCGATTGGTTCTTCGATCAATTGGACCTTTCTTGCCCCAGCCGCTAATGCGCTGTCTTGAATTGCTTTTCTTTCAACTGGAGTAGACCCAGTTGGAACGCATATTAAAATTCTTGGATTTGCCATTGTTCTTTTATGAACTTTTTTTATAAAATATTTGATCATTTCCTCAGTAACTATAAAATCTGATATAACCCCATCTCTTAAAGGTCTTATTGCCTGTATGTTTCCAGGTGTTCTTCCAAGCATTGTTTTCGCTTCATCTCCAATGGCTAAAACAGATTTTTTACCTTTGCTATCAACTACCGCAACAACCGATGGTTCATTTAATACAACACCCTGGCCTTTAAGTACTACTAAAGTATTTGCAGTTCCAAGATCAATCGCCATATCTTGTGACCAAATTTTACTAATCTTTTCAAACATTCCCATATTATATTCCTTTCATTTTTTCATTTTTAAAATTTTGTTTCGTTTCTGTATTATCAGGTGCAAAATTTCTTTTTCTTTTTATAATCATCTTATTCAATGCGTTAATGTAAGCATTAGCTGATGCAACCAAAGTGTCAGTATCTGCTGCTTGGCCAACAGTAGTTTTTCCTTCTTCTTCAATTCTAACACTTACCGTAGCCTGCGCGTCAGTACCTTCTGTCACTGCATGAACCTGATAAAGTTGTAAATTAACTTCATGTGGATACAACTTTTTGATACATTTGAATGTTGCATCTACAGGTCCATCACCTGTTTCTTTTGATTTTTTAATTTCTCCATAAACTTCTAAAGTCATTTCAGCTCTTTGTGGTTCTCCTGTTCCAGCAAAAACTTTTAAAGATTTAAGAATAATCACATTATCTTCTTTAATTAAACTATCATCAACTAAAGCAACAATATCTTCATCATATATATGTTTTTTCTTATCTGCCAAAACTTTAAATTTGCCAAAAGCATTTTCTATTACATCGTCTGTTACATCTACATAGCCTAAACTATTTAATTTATCCTTAAATGCATGCCTTCCCGAGTGTTTACCCATAACTAATGATGTTTGTTTAACTCCAACACTTTCTGGTGTCATGATTTCATAGGTATTTCTATTTTTTAACATTCCATCCTGATGGATTCCGGCTTCATGAGCAAAAGCATTTTTGCCTACAATTGCTTTGTTAAATTGAACTGGGAAACCTGTTGCATTAGAAACTACTTTTGATGCTTTGCTTATTAATGTTGTGTTTATACCTGTTGAATATGGCATTAGATCATTTCTTGTTTTCATTGCCATCACAACTTCTTCTAAAGCAGCATTCCCTGCTCTTTCTCCGATTCCATTTATTGTACATTCAATTTGTCTAGCACCCGCTTGCACTCCAGCAAGTGAGTTTGCAACAGCTAAACCTAAATCATTGTGACAGTGAACGGATAAAATTGCTTTATCAATATTTGGTACTTTATTTAATAAAGTTTGAATAATTTTTGTAAATTCGGTTGGCACTGTATATCCTACAGTATCTGGAATATTTATTGTTTTTGCTCCGCATTCAATTGCAAGTTCAACTGTCTTACACATAAAATCCATATTTGTTCTAGTTCCATCTTCGCATGACCACTCTACATCATCAGTAAATTTTCTTGCATAAGTCACATGCTCTTTAACTGACTCAATTACTTCTTCTGGAGATTTATTTAATTTGTGCTTCATGTGAAGTGGACTAGTAGAAATGAATGTGTGAATTCTATCCAGGAGATGCTATTGGAAACCCAGCTTCGATTATATCAATACCAAGTTCATCAAATACTCTTGCAATTTGGATTTTTTCTTCCAAACTCATTGATGCACCAGGTGATTGCTCACCATCACGCATAGTAGTATCAAATATATAAACTCTATTTTTATCAGCCATTGCAGTAAATTTTTTGCCGCTCATCATACAGCCTCTCGTGGAGATTGCAAAATAAAATACTAATTTTAACTCAAAATTAACAAATAGGTCTAATTCTTATCGCTATCAATCAACTTCTTTTTGCTAATCCACGGCATCAGAGCTCTAAGTCCAGCTCCAACTTTTTCAACTGGATGCTCTGCTAGTTTTTCTCTAGTTTTCAAGAAGTTTTTTTGACCATTTTTACACTCATCCATCCATTGTTTAGTAAACTTACCTGATTGAATGTCAGCCAACACTTCTTTCATTCTTTTCTTTGTTTCTTCTTTGTTAATAATTTTTGGACCTGTAACATACTCACCATACTCAGCTGTATTTGAAATTGAATAATTCATATTAGCAATTCCTCCTTCATATATTAAATCAACAATTAACTTAACTTCATGAACGGTTTCAAAATATGCCATCTCTGGCTCATATCCGGCTTCAACTAAAGTTTCATAACCATTTTTAATTAATTCTACTAATCCACCACAAAGAACAGTTTGTTCACCAAATAAATCTGTTTCAACTTCATCTTTAAATGTAGTTTCAATAATTCCTGATCTTCCACCACCAACTGCAGAAGCATATGACATAGCAAGTTCCCTTGCTTTACCAGAACCATTTTGATGCACTGCAAACAAACATGGAACCCCAGCTCCTTTTTCATATTCACTCCTTACCAAATGTCCTGGACCTTTTGGTGCTACCATAAATACATCTAAATCTTTTCTTGCTTTAATTAAGTCATAATGAATATTCAAACCATGAGCAAAAGCTATTGAAGTTCCTTCTCTAACTCTTTGTTCAATATGATTTTTATAAATTGTAGCTTGTAATTCATCTGGAGTTAGAATCATTACTACATCGGCCCATTCTGCTGCATCTGATAAGTTCATAACTTTTAATCCTTTAGACTCTGCTTTTGCTTTACTTTGTGATCCATCTCTTAAAGCAACAACAACTTCTTTAACTCCACTATCTTTTAAATTCAAAGCATGAGCATGTCCTTGACTGCCATAACCAAATATCGCTACTTTTTTTTTCTTAATTAAATTTACATCAGTATCTTTTTCATAAAACATTTTCATATTTGTCTCCTTTTATTTAAATATTTCCGATCCTCTTGTCATGGCAACAGCTCCTGTTCTTGATATGCTCACAAGACCATACTTTTTTAAATTCTTGGACATCTTATCTATTTCTCTTCTTAAAGCAGTAATTTGAATTACAACAGATTTATTTGTTTTTTCCAATATTACACCATTATACTTTTTACAAACTTTTAAAGCCTTTTCTCTTTTTGAATTGTTTCCTACTAATTTAAATAAGGCCATTTCTTTAAAAATTACATTTTTATCTTCTCTTTTAAAATCCGCAACTTTATGAACTGGTATAAGTTTTTTTAATTGTAGCTTAATTTGTTCTATAACTTGAGGTGATCCAGTAGTTACAATTGTAATTCTAGATATATTTAATTTTGGATCAACTTCAGCTACAGCTAAAGATTCAATGCTATATCCTCTGCTTGAAAATAAACCTACTACTCTAGCCAAAACTCCCGCTTCATTATCCACCCACACCACAATTATATGAGTATCAATTTTTCCTTGTTTACCCGGAACACTATAAGCTGATCTTGATTTGGTCATTAAACTAAAGTTTTCCCTTTCTTAGTTATTTTATTTTCTTTTTGATCTTTTGGTCCTAAAAGCATTTGATTATGTGGCTTTCCTGATGGAATCATAGGAAAACAATTTTCTTCTTTATCAACCATGCAATCAAAAATTACTGGTCTATCTGTGTTAATCATTTCAATTATCTTGTCGTCTAATTCTTCGGGTTTGGCGGCTCTTATTCCAACACATCCATATGCTTCTGCTAACTTAACAAAATCGGGTAATGCTGCTGTATAACTCTCAGAATAGTTTTTATCATGAAGTAGTTCTTGCCATTGTCGAACCATTCCCATGTATTCATTGTTTAAAATAAAAATTTTGATCGGCAAACTATATTGAACAGCTGTAGACATTTCTTGCATAGTCATTAATACAGATGCTTCTCCAGCAATATCAATAACTAATTTATTTGGATGTGCTACCTGAACTCCAACAGCAGCAGGCAAACCATAGCCCATGGTACCCAAACCACCAGATGTCATCCATCGATTAGGTTTATTAAATTTGTAATGCTGGGCAGCCCACATTTGATGTTGCCCAACCTCAGTTGTTATGTATGTGTCTTTATCTTTTGTTAGTTCGTAAAGTCTTTGAACGGCGTACTGAGGTTTTATCGACTCTGTGCTATTAACAAACTCAAAAGACTTTATAGATCGCCATTTTTCAATTTTTTCCCACCATTTAGAAATTCTTTGTTTGTTTGATTTTGCAAAGTTAGGTTTTACTTTTTTTATAGTTTTAATTGTAGAACTTATAACATCTGCAACATCGCCTACGATTGGTAAATTAACTTTAACATTTTTATTTATCGAAGAAGGATCAATATCAATATGAACCTTATTTGATTTTGGTGAAAACTCATCAATCTTTCCTGTTATTCTGTCATCAAATCTTGCTCCAATGTTAATCATTAAATCACAATGGTACATTGCATTATTTGCTTCATATGATCCATGCATACCAAGCATACCTAAAAATTGATTATCTTCACCTGGATAAGCCCCAAGTCCTTGCAATGTAGATGTAATTGGAAACCCTGTTGTGTTAACAAGCTCTCTTAAAAGTTCGCTAGCTTTTGGTCCAGAATTTACAACGCCGCCTCCTGTATATAATATTGGCTTTGATGATTTGCTCATTAATTTTATTAATTCATCAATATCTTTTTGTAAAAATTGGTTATGTTTTTTTCCATTTAATTTTTTTTGTTTTTTGTATTTCGTATAACTTGTTTTTTGAAATTGAACATCTTTAGGAATATCCACCAAGACAGGACCGGGTCTTCCTGTTGTTGCAACTTCGAAAGCTTTATGAATCGTTTTTCCTAAATCTTTAATATTTTTTACTAACCAATTATGTTTTGTACATGGTCTTGTTATTCCAGTTGTATCACATTCTTGAAAAGCATCGGTTCCAATTAAATGTGTAGGAACTTGTCCAGTTATACAAACTAAAGGAATTGAATCCATGTATGCATCTGTTAAAGCTGTTACAGCATTTGTTGCACCTGGGCCAGATGTAACAAGAAGTACTCCGGCTTTGCCCGTAGATCTTGCATAACCTTCTGCCGCATGTCCTGCCCCCTGTTCGTGTCGAACCAAGATATGCTTTACAAATTTATGATTTTTTAATTCATCATATATAGGTAAAACTGCTCCACCTGGATAACCAAAAACAATTTCCACTCCTTGGTCTTCCAAACATTTAAAAACAATTTCAGCGCCTGAGTACAATTTTGACATTTAAGCAATCTAGCTGAAATTGTATTAATAGGTCAAGTTTTACTGAAGATTATTCAAATTTTTTTAAAGCTGAAATTTGATTTTTATATTCAATTTTTTGCCAAGACATCATCTGGCCTCTAGCCCAAGTAGTTTGTCTTTTAGCGTATTGTCTTGTTTTTATGACTATTTGCTCTTTTGTTTCGTTCAAATCACTCTTTCCATGTAAGTAATTAGATATTTCCTGAATACCTATAATTTTGTTAGCGCTGTTTTCTTTTTTGATTTTTAATCTATTGAATTTCTTAACTTCTTTAATTACTCCTCCTTCAAACATTTGATGTACTTTTTTAGTAATTCTATCTATTAACTCTGTTCGAGGAGTATCTATATAAAATTTTATAAATCTATTTTTATTAAATAAAATTTTTGTCCTTTGAAACCACTTAGTCATTGAAATTTTAGTATATTTTTTAATTTCATAAGCTCTAATTGATCTATGAGTATCATTTGAATCAATAAGATTCTTAATTAAAGGATCTAACTTTATTAACTTATTATAAAAATTTTTTTGTCCTATTTTTTTTTGAAGTAATCTTATCTCATTTCTTATCTTTGATGAAATATTTGGTAATTTAACCAGCCCATCAGTGAGAGCTTTAAAATACAAACCAGTTCCGCCAACCAGAATTGGTATCTTGTTTTTTTTTTCTATTTTTTTTATTTTTTTTACAGCAAGCTTTAGCCATGCTCCGGTTGAAAATTTTTTTGTTACACTTTGAAAACCGTAAAGATGATGTTTAATTTTTTTTTGATCTATTTTGTTAGGTCTGGCAGTTAAAATTTGAAGTTGCTTATAAACCTGCATGCTATCAGCG
>LUMJ01000414.1_pt1 | contig 15604 bp, 21 predicted proteins | sample 729631 | NCBI WGS metagenome assembly LUMJ01 (sample SAMN03860266, study PRJNA289734) | marine metagenome | biome: seawater column; feature: ocean; material: water; isolation source: Red Sea water column Station 22 - depth 500m | place: Saudi Arabia: Red Sea | collected 2011-10-15 | depth 500 m | reverse complement strand
AGCTTTGTCAGCTTTTGGCATCATATACAGTACAGTTTCATAATATTTAACATTAAAAATTTGAAGAAGCTAGTGGTAACACGTATGTTTCACATCTCTTTTAGGATCAAAACTTCACCATCCAATACATTGTAGTTTACCAATGCACGATCAGGATCAAAATCCACATGTGGTGATTCTTCTCTGCATAATACAAGCTTGACTTCTTTTGATAATCGAAAGTGCATTCTTGAACCAAGTATAACATCCTTTATTCTGGTTGATTTCTGAAATGTAGTTTCCCAATCTCCTTTTGATGTCTTGACATGGACAAGAACTTGATTCACCATCAAAAAAAATACTCCCAAGAAATAAAATAGTGTTTAGTAAGCAGAGTTTGTAATTCATGACTTTTACACATGTACCAAAAAGAGAACTGCCTGAAATCAAACAGATAAAGATCGATGATGTAAGACATTATGAAACACCAGATGGGACTTTCATCAGTATCACATCACTTTTGAAGAATTACACGCCTGATGGCATATTATCATGGAGAGAATCTGTTGGGGATGATGTTGCAGATCATGTGATGAAAACTGCCACAACTAGAGGAAATAAAGTGCATAAACTCATTGAAAATTGTCTATCAAACAAGCCTGAAACCGACCTTGTTGGCAAGCATGGGTTACTCGCAGCTGGTCTTTTCCAGTTAATGATACCTGCGCTAGATAAGATTGACCAAATCAGAGTTTTGGAAAAGGCAATTTACAGTAAACGTTTACGTCTAGCTGGAACAGAAAAGATTGATCAGATTGTAATTCTTACTGTTACAGAAGATGGAACACTTGATGTACACAAGGATGATCAGTCACTATATGTGGAAAGATTAGAAGAGATGGTTGAAAGTTACAAGCACAAGTAAAAAAGGGGTAAATGGGAAGCTCTAACATGGTAAAACAGGTAGGAACAGCAAAAAGAAGTGTAATAATTAAGGCTAGTGTAGAAACTGTCTGGAAAAAATTAAGCAAGATTACAAAACTGGATTGGCTAGAAGAACAAAAATCGTCTAAATTTTTGTCACAAAAAAAATATGGTGTTGGTGCGATTAGATTAATTTCGTTTGAAGACGGATCTGATGTTGAAGAACATATTGTAGAGTGGTCTACAAAAAAAGGCTTTTCTTATATTGCAATCACAGGGCTTCCATTACTTGCATATTTAGCAAACATCTCAATGAAAAAAATGAGCGGTGGTAGAATCAAAGTTACATGGCAATCTTACTTTGTCAGTGATAAAAGGAAAAAAGAGTTTTTAGAGTTTTCTAAATTCTTGAACCAGTTTTATACAAAGTCATTACATAATCTAAAATTAGATATTCAAAAAGATTAAACTTCTAGCTTTTATGGCAAGAACATCTACAGTTAACATGCCATTTCTTGAATGGGTTTTTTGTTAACGGAAAATTTTTACCATACTTTTCTGCTTTCAAGTTCAAGTTTTTATGCCATTCCTTACATTCCTCGCAAGATACAATTTCAGTCAAGTTATTTCACCAATTAACCTTCCACAAAGATGTCCTCTGATTCAACCGTGACTTTGTATGATGCTAGATCCTTGAGCTGTACTCCAAATTTAATCATCTTGCCTGTCTTGCAATCCCAAGTTGCACCATGCCATGGACATGTAATGATAGAATTGTCCAGCGAACCTTCAGCAAGACTTGCGCCAGCATGTGCGCATGTATCATCCATTGCATAATAATTTCCATCAACATTGGTTATCAGGATATCTTTTCCATCTGCTTCTACCTTGATCATTTTGCCAGATGGTATGTCAGAAACCTTGCCGGCTAATATTTTACCCATTTTATCACTTTATCTTAATTGGAGATCTCTATCTCTTTTTCTGTTTAGCTCTTCTACGATCAGCTTTTTGGTCAGCCCATCTCTTATGTTTTCCTTTTTTACGTAACGGCATAACGGGCAAATGTATACTCCCTTTAAGAATATTAGCAAGGTAGAATGAAAAATGAAGAATGAATTACCTAGAAAACTCCCGCCATCTTTGATGTAGTCGGCGTAGTTGGTGTATCTTCTATTTTTGCCCGCTGCTCTCTTTTCTGAGCGCGTTTAAGTGCTCTATCTGCTGTGTTCGCGCCATATTTGTCACGCAAATATCTCATAAACACAGTTGACACACGACCAGAATTTTCTGTCTTGTGGCAATTCAACTCTATTTCGCAGTCCCAATCGTCGGGATTTTCCTCATGTGGTCTAATGTCTCTTACCTTACCATCGGAAAGGTGGTCAGGATCGTACCAATTGCTCATAGTTTGTCTGTAAAAAATTGTTAAAGGGCAAAAAAGTCGACAAAGATAGACAAAGCAGTCTGTTTTGATTTTGTCTTTTGTGTTAGGAAACAATGTCTCCTAATGTCTCCTAATTTCTGTCCCTAGAAATTCTGCATCTACAAAAAGAAGAATGCAAATGATGTTATTTTAAGATATTTTAGGAGACATTAAACGTAATTTCACTTATTCAAAACAGTTTCCTGACCGCTAGTATCAGGGTGGATTTGCTACTTGGGAAAGTAAGAATGGAAACGGTGGCGGCACTAAAACCTATTAATTTTTTAAATCACAATTAGTTCTTTCGTAAACTTGTGCATCACAGCTGCTCTATCCTTCACTATTAGTGAATCCTCAATACGAACGCCGAATTTTTTTGGGATATAGATTCCAGGTTCTACTGTAATTGCCATGTCCTTCTTCAGCTTTTCTTTACTTTTAGCGGAGATGTTAGGACTTTCATGAACATCCAACCCTATTCCATGACCGGTCGAATGGATGAAATGTGGTCCGTAGTTGTACTCCTCTATGATTTTTCTACATGCATCGTCTACCGATGCACAGGTTTTCCCAGATCTGACAGCTTTCAGTCCTGCTCTTTGGGATTCCTTTACAATTTCATAAACCGTAATTGCTTCTTTAGAAATAGAACCTAGCCCAAATGTCCTCGTAGCGTCTGAAACATATCCTTTGTATCTCAATGTCAAGTCTACCGTAATCATGTCACCGTCTGCAAATTTTCTTTTGGTAACCTGTGCATGTGGGAGCGAAGAATTTGGACCACTGGCAATTATCAGTGGATTTAATGTTGAACGATATCCAGTATCAAAGAGATCATTTGCGTTTGCAAACGCCATCAAAAATGCCTGCAGTTCAGATTCTCTCCTGCCTTTCTCGATGGCCTGTGTGCAAAGATCAAACATTTCATCTATAATTGAGGATGTCTTTTTCAAGATGCGAATTTCCTCAGAGTCCTTGATTATACGCGCATTGTAAAAGGGCTCAGAAGATTGTTTTATCTTAGGAATTGATTTTTTCAATGACTGCATTATGGAATAGCTTTGGCAGTCTGTGCAGATTTTTTTCTTCTTTATAGTAGAAGCTAATGATGACACAAGACCACCTCTTTGTGAAGTTACAACACTGCAATTGATTGAATCCTCCCTGGCTCGTTGTGCCTCTAGTTCTGGAGCAATGATCGTTGTTTTCCCGCCTTTTTCCAAGATGCCAACTGCCTCACCCCAAAAACCAGTCAGATAGAAGAGGTTTTCAGGTTCAAAAGTAACAAGAGTATCACAATTAAGGGCATTACAATATTTTTCCAGTCTCCTTCTACGAGCTTTCATTGTTCAAAAAGATGTTTTTGTGAATTTATGTATGTTGGAAAGTTTGTATATTGATATTATTCTGTATTTGTAATGGCAGAAAAGGAAGAGAAAAAGAAAGTTGTTGCACTGCTTTCTGGAGGATTAGATAGTACACTTGCCGTAAAAACAATGCAAAAGCAAGGTTTTGAAGTTTCGGCGGTTGCGATCAAAACTCCATTTTGTGACTTTGATTGTGGTAGAGGTTGTGGTTTTGAGATTAGAGAGAAAGCAGAAAAGTTAGGAGTTGATCTGAAAACAGTTTATCTCGGAGACGAATACATTGAGATGTTAAAGAATCCAAAGTATGGTTATGGTTCTGGGATGAATCCATGTATTGATTGTAGAGCAATGATGTTTGAGGCTGGTAAAAAACACATGGAAGAGATTGGTGCAGAGTTCATCATTTCTGGTGAAGTACTTGGACAAAGACCAATGAGTCAGTTTGCACCTGCATTGAAAAAAATTGAAAAGCTATCTGGTTTAGAGGGAAAAATTGTTAGACCATTATCAGCTGCATTACTACCTGCTACTGATCCAGAAAAGAGCGGTCTGATAAAAAGAAAAGATCTTGGCATGATAAGAGGACGTTCTAGAAAGGAGCAACTTCGAATGGCAAAAGAGTTTGGTCTTGAAGATCCACCAAATGCTGGTGGTGGTTGTCTATTGACAGATCCTGCATTCTCATTAAGAGCTAAAGATTTGTTCAAGCATACTCAGACACCAACGACAAACGATATTGATCTACTAAAAATTGGAAGGCATTTTAGATTGGATCGGGACACTAAGCTAATTGTTGGAAGAAACAAAGATGAAAATGAGATGATCAAATCACTTGCATTACCAAATGACATTTTGCTTGAGGCAAAGGAACATGTTGGTCCAACTGTCTTGTTAAGAGGAGATAATGCTGATAAACATGTAGAATTTTCAGCTAGTGTTACGCTGCGATACTCTGATGCACCAAAAGATAAAACTGGTATTGTTACAGTTCATAAAAATGAGGATGTTGATGTGTCAACAAAATCTGCTGAAGAAGCATCATATGTAAAACTCAGAATTTAGATAACAAGCCATAATTTACTCGTGAAAGATAAGAAAGACTTTTTGAAGGAGCTGATCGCAAGATAGCTAATGCAAAAACAGGCAAATCCAACGTATCTGAAGGCAATAACAATTAGGGATCCTAGTGATATCCACACGATCAAGGAGGATATCAAAAAGGGTATGATCCTAATTCTCCGAGTTACTCCTCTAGCCCAAAAGGATGTTGAGAAGTTGAGAAAGATTGTTGAGGAATTGTATGTGATTGCAAGAGATTCAGGCGCGGACATTGCACGTCTTGGTGAGGAAAGAATTGTTGTAACTCCCCCAAGAATAAAGATTTGGAAGCCTGATTATGATCTAAAATAATTTAATCGCTTCTTGGATTTGCGGATAGTGTGACGTTACTCTGTACATTCTACGAATTGACATTGAGAGATTCTCTGATTTTTTCCTCTCTCCATGATTAACAAGTACGCGTCTTAATTTTGGTCGTAATCTATGGACAAATGACATGAGCTGGTTGTAATCACTGTGTCCACTAAATCCATCAAGTCTTTCCGTACTGCAATTTATTGATACCACTTCGATCTTTCCTTCTTTTCCCAATATTGAAACCTGTCTTGAACCATCCATGACTCGTCTACCAAGTGTGCCATTGACCTGATAAGATACAAACAGGATCTTATTCTTTGGCTCTGGTGCAATGTTCTTAAAATATTCAAGAACTGGTCCACCCTCAAGCATTCCAGATGTTGCAATAATGATACATGGTGAATTTTCTCGTAATGCTTCGTCCCTTCCATCCTGATGTTCAACGTTTGTAAAGTATTCAGAATCAAACGGGTTATCATCAGTTTCTAAAATTTTCTTTTTGAGATCCCTTACTAGATATTCCGGAAATGCTTCATGGATTGCAGTAGCTTCCTGTATCATTCCTTCCATGAATACTGGAGCTTCAACAAGCTCTCCAGACTTCATGTATTGATCAATAACTAACATAAGCTCCTGTGCACGTCCAACAGCAGGAATTGGTATGAGAACCTTCCCACCATCTTTTAGAATAGAGTTTACTGAAGTAACAAATGCAGATTCAACTTCTTCTCTGTCTGGTTGAATGTCTTCTTTTAGACCATATGTGCTTTCGATAAGCAAAGTTTCTACCCGTGGATAATTGGTGTTAGCGCTTTCAAGAAGCATGCTTTTACCATACTTGATGTCGCCAGTATATACAAAATTATGTTCTCCATTACCTATATGGAAATGACATGTTGCTGAACCTAAAATATGCCCAGCATTTGACAGTACAAGCTTTATGTCAGGTGAAATGTCAGTTACTGCTCCGTAAGGAATGGTAATGGCCTGCCTCATTACTTGATAGACATCTCTGTCTGCATAAAGCGGAGTTTTACCTTGAGCTGTTGCCACCTTAATTGCGTCAAGCTGAATTAGATTCATCATGGGGAGTGTTGGTTCTGTGCAGTAAATTGGTCCCTTGTAGCCATACTTGAGCAAAACTGGCAGAAATCCAGTATGATCAAGATGTGCATGGCCTATTACTACTGCGTCCAAATCATCAAGTGTTATGTTCGCCCAATCAAGGCGTGGAAATGCCTCTCTGGGACTTCGTGCTCCCGGATTGACACCACAATCAATCAACACCTTACTGTCCGGTGTAGTTAACAACATACATGATCTTCCTACTTGACCGAATCCACCAAGTGTTAGTAATGATACTTCAGATTTTTGTGCAAGTCGTGGTCTGAAAATTTGCTCTCCAGTTTGTTTAAGATGCTTCGCCCTCTCAGATGATGAAAGTTTGAGTTGGTAGTTTATAGCTTGTATTGTGTTTGATGGTTTGTTTGTAGATTTTCTTACACGTAGCTTCCAACCGGTTTCTTCGGATATTTCAGCATGGTTAAACTCTTCAGCATTTCTCTGGCAAAGCCATGGACGCTTGACCTCTATGGAAACTTCGCCTGTAGTAGTGTCAAAATAGATTCCTTGTAGATTTGCATCTTTTGGTACTTTTTGATTAAGTACCTTTCTTACATCATCCTCATTTTTTCTGATTGATTCATCTATTCGAATAACAATCCGTTTCTTAATCTGCTTAACAAGATTAGAAATTATTGTGTTGTTTTCCATCAAAAATCTTGGAGTTTTTGTGTATAGTGCAATCCTAGGACCTTCATAGTCAATTTTAGTCACATTAGCTTCCTTGGGTATACTTGTCAGTATGGTTGCCATAATATTTTGGCCATTAGGTACTGATTGCTGTTGCTTTTTTTGCATTAAATCACTAAAGCGAAATTATAGATTTTTTTTGTTCTTTTGTCAAAAGCTGGAATCCGTTTTTATCAATTGTTGCCACGTTGATTCCATCGCCGGTTCCAATATTTCTTACAATAGCAGCTTTGACTGCACGAAGGGCAACTGATTTTGCATCTTCAAGTGTGAGATCATCACGATACTCACCTTCTAAAAGACCGTATGCAACGGGTGAACCGCTTCCAGTTGTTACATAGGATTTTTCTTCTACTGAGCCAAACATGTCTACATTAAACAATGCTGGTCCGTCACGATCATATCCGCCGAGTAAAATGTCGGCAATAAATGGATAGCCTCTATTTTGGTGAAAAACTAGTGAGCATAGTCTTGCCAATGATTTTATAGGTATGTTTTCGTTTGTTTGAACTGCATGCACATTTGCATGATATCTCAAAATGTCAGTTAGGTTCTGAGCGTCAGCAACGCCACCAGCTAATGTCAAGCCTGCGTGATCATATATTTTTTGTATCTTCATAGTGTTATTATTTGCAATAAAGTATCCAGCACTAGCTCGCATATCAGCGCATAGAACAACACCATCTGATGCTTTGATCCCTACTGTGGTCGTACCGTGTAATATTTTTTCTTCAATATTCGTAGTCATAGAATATACCTCGTTTGAGATAATCTCAGATTATTTTTACCCTTTAAATAACTTTTGTGAGGCAAATAATAAGCACTTGAAAAGTAAAAAACGCATGCCATCACATACAATGGAGCTGCCCCGCCAAATTGTTGTTGGAGATAAAAATATCGGCGATCTCGGTAATTTTCTAAATTCACTAAAGAAAACAAAAAGTGTTTCAATGATTTCTGGGGGCAATGTTAAAAAAATAGTACAAAAGAAAATTGAGTCGTCTCTTACTGGATCTAAAATTAAAAGTAAATGGTATTTAGCTAAAACCAATGATCAAAAAACTATACAAGATATTGAAAAAAAAGTACGCCAAAGTAAAAGTGATTTAGTTATTGGTGTTGGTGGCGGGCGCTCTGTAGATATAGCAAAACTCATTGGGTTTAATCTTAACAAACCGTTTGTTAGTGTTCCAACATCGGCATCACATGATGGTATTGCTAGTCCATTTGTATCAGTCAAGGGAGACAAACCACATTCACTAGTTGCCACTGCCCCACTAGGTGTTTTTGTGGATGTAGATATTATGAAAAAAGCACCTAAGAAATTACTTGCAAGTGGTTGTGGAGATCTAATAGCAAAAATTACTGCTGTACGCGACTGGCAGTTGGGTAGAGATAAGACTGGCGAGTACTATGGTAGATATTCGGCTGAGTTAGCATCAATGAGTGCACAATTTTTGATAAAAAATTCTGCTCGATTCTCAAAAAAAGGTCTACATGTTAGAGAGATTGTGGAGGCACTAATCAGTGCCGGAGTTGCATCGTGCATAGCTGGTAGTAGTAGACCGTGTTCTGGTGCAGAACACTTGTTTTCGCATGCTGTTGATAAATTAGAACCAGGAACGGGTCTTCATGGAGAAAAGTGTGGGATTGGTACTATATTGATCTCAAAGTTACAAGGACAGAATTGGAAACAAATTGTAAAAGCCCTGAAGAACGTTGGTGCGCCTACAACTGCAAAGCAGATAGGATTAAAACCTCAAGTTCTAGCAAAAGCGTTAACCATTGCACAATCATTAAGGCCAGAAAGATACACTATACTAAGTGAAGTTGATATGACTGAAGAAAAGGCTATTTCTCTTGCTAAAAGCACTAAGGTGCTTTAGTTTTTTTTGTTTTAGTTTTTGTCTTAGTAGTTTTTTCCGTAGATTTTGTTGTTTTGTTTACATGTGATTCAATAAAGTTTACCTGCTCTAAAGTAGGAATAAACTTGAAGACGTCGGTTTGAATAAAGTGCTTGATGGCATGTAATCCATCAGCGCGAAACATTTCTTCTGGTATAGTAATTTCTAGTGTCTTTCCAGTTTTTTTGAATGAAATTTTATCATCTTTTACTGGAAGATATCTTTTTAAAATTCCAGATGTCTTTTCGTCATCCGTCTTTAATTCTTTCAAGACATTAATATCATAAAGAATTATTTTTCCTGCAAATCTATGGTTATAATCTATCTGAACTCGACCAGAGCCAATAAATCTGACAACACCCTTCTTATTATCGACTTCCACCGTATCGCCTATTGAAACTTTTTCTGCATCTTCACCGAGCTTTCTTAACGGAATCATTCTAACTTTTCCTGTGTCCCTTTCGCCAAATCCCTTATCAGGTGAAATTTCTACAGTTTTTTTATCACCTACGGAAGTTTTTGCTAGGGCTTCATCTAATCCTTTGACTACCCATGATTCTCCGATTGAAACAAGTTTTGGTTGATACTTCACATTAGGTTCATGAAGTGTGTGCTTTTTTGCTTCTTCCTCTATAGTTGTTTCAAATACTTCGCCAGTATCTTTTACTTTGGAAGTGTAATCAACCAAAATTAATGAACCCTTACTAAAAGCCATTGTATACTGCGTTTCTGAATTTCCTTATATAAGTTAACGTAGGTTAAAGAACTTTTAATTTTTCTTCTGCAATATTGAGACCAGCTTTTGCATCTACTTTGTAGCCCATTAAATCTAATGTTGATGCAATGGAAGAAACGGTTCTCATTACATGATAACGATTAACCTCACCCATACAGCCAACTCGAAAAACTTTTCCTTTCAAGTTTCCAAATCCACCTGCCACTAGTACACGGAATTTTTGTGCCAGAGTATTTCGAAATGTCTTGTCCTCAAGACCTTCAAGATAATTTAATGCTATAACTACAGTGGAGCGGGAGTCTTCTTTTGCAAATGGTGCAAGACCTATTGCACTCAGACCTGAATACAAAGCATCTGAACATATTCGGTGTCTTTGAATTCTATTATCCAGACCTTCTTCTAAAATCATGTTCATTGCTTCTCTGTAAGCATAAAGTAGTGGGAGTGCTGGAGTAAATGGTGTATGTTTTGCTTCTTCGTAATATTTGAAATAACGTGGTAAGTTGAAATACATTGTATTTGGTGGGTTTTCAATCATGTATTTTTTGGTTCTCTTGTTGACAACAATTGGAGAAATTCCTGGTGGAGCTGCAAACGCTTTTTGTGCGCCAGTCATTGCAATATCGACACCCCACTTGTCTACCTTTAGTTCTTCACCACCAACTATAGAAACTCCATCCACAACATAGTAGGAATCATTTCTTGAGGTGAGGTCTTTCACCTTGTCTAGATAGTTTATCATAGTTCCCGTAGATGTTTCATTCCATACGCAATAGAATGCCTTAACATCCTTATTATTATCAAATGCCTCCTTTACAGATTCAAAACTGGAATTTTCGCCTGGTGGTGTTTCAAGTTTGATAACATTGGCTCCCGCCCACTCTAACATTTGTGAGAGTCTGCTGCTAAATTCACCATTAACTGGAATGATTACCTTGTCTCCTTTTTTTATAAGATTAACAACGCTAGCTTCGACTGCACCAGTTCCAGATGCAGATAGACATACTGCCTCCCCCTCTGTCATGAATACTTTTTTTGTCTTTTCAACACAGTCTTCGTATAATTCTACAAAATCATCACTTCTATGATTGATCATTGGTACGTACATTGCACGCAATATTCTTTCGGGAACATTTGTTGGTCCCGGCAACATTACTAGATATTCCAAATAGCTTACCGATCAAATGTGAGACTGGCTTTATTTATAATTACAGATTTTTTAAGCGATTTTTTGCGTCAATCATATCCAGCACTTTTTTTGTGCCATGTGGAACCAAATCCTGCCAGTTTTTACCGTCTGCTATTAGCTGACGTATATTTGTCCCTGAAAATTTTTCGCGATCTTTCAGTACGACTGGAATTACGTTCATTCCACGTTTCTCAAATAAAGTTTTTGTAAACTCGTCATTTGTAAAAGCAACATCATATTTTGGCACAGTTTTATCAATCTCAAAAGTCCACTTTTCATGATCCCCAACATCAGGTATGTCAAAAATTTTGATTCGATCAGACATAGCTGGATCTATTGATGAAGTGATCATTTCTCTTCTTTCTTTAGCAGAAAATGGATTCCTACTTTCATTTGATTTGTTTGAACTTCCAATGCATATGAACAAATTTTCTGCTCTCGCCAATCCAAATAAAACGGCATCAAGATGCCCCAAATGAAATGGCTGAAATCGTCCAATTAAAAGCCCATCCATAAAATTCATCTTGAATTATCTTTAAAAAATCTGTTTAAATTCCGGCATCAAGCAAGGCAGCGAAAAACAATATGGCTACGGATAGTACAACTGTAGTTTCTCCTAGAATCATGCCCTTTCGGTTAAGTTTTTTCAACTCACTATCTTCAATTTCTCTGTTCGTAATTTTTTTCTCCATATCTCCGCTAAACACACGAATGTGAACGGCAAAAGTTACAATCAAAGCAATAACAAGAGTGATCTTTGTTAATAGAAATGCGCCATAGCTGCTCGAGAATAATATTTCAGGGGATTGTAATACCAAATGAGAATTATAGATTCCTGTGACAATCAAAATTACAAGTGAAGGCAAAGCGATCTTGTTAAATCGTCTTCCCGTCTTGATCATCAACTCTAATCTTTCTTCAGTGGAAAATGACATTTTTTTCAAAAGTGGTGCAAGAACAACACCAAGAAATATTCCGCCACCTACCCAAATCGATGCACTGACTAAATGTGCCCAAGTAACGATAACTTGTTCAATTGCCATGAAAATTACTGTTTTTATTCAAATATTAGCTATATGAATTCTGACAACGTTTTTTAGTTGTATGAGAAATGAAGAAAATAACTTGTTCATAAAACCATCAAAAATGATTGTATATGCTGCAATTGGAGCTATGTTTGCATTCATGGGTGGAATAGTATATTTTTCTACTTTTGACATTCCAGAATTAGAACAATCAGAACTTGAATTGCTTTCTGTCAATGTTAAAGAAATTGACAGTATTGATAATCGTATGACTTTGAACCTTGTTTTTGGAATAACAAATCATGGTGACAGAACAGTTACAGTTCCAGAAATTTCTTGGGAGCTTTTTGCTGATGGAAAGTCGTTGGGAAGTTCTTCATATTCTATTTCGGATATACCATTAACAGGAAGAGCACTACTAACTTCTGGATTACAAGTACCTATACAATCTGAAATGACAATCAATCTAACTGATGACATAGAGGATGTGTATTATGCGATAGCTGTAGGAGAAAATCTTGATTACAGGGTTGTTGGGCAATACACTGTTGAAACTGCTTGGCAAGTAATTGACATGCAGTTTGAGAGTTCAATTTAGTTTTTAATTAAATTTAATAAAACAAATGGGCCGAGAGAGATTCGAACTCTCGACCACTGCGTGTTTTTTTCGCTGGGCTTGTGGCGCAGTATGGATAGCGTGGTAGCCTCCTAAGTTACAGGTCGAGGGATCGAAGCCCTCCAAGCCCGTTTTTTGATCAAAAACATGCTTCTATAAAGTTGAAAACCTATTAGGAATAATACGAAAATAATACCATGGATAAATCTCATTGTGTTTGTGAATGTCACCTAGGTGGCGCAGTTAGTTGCCCTGGTTGTAAAGAGAAACACAATGTACATAGTTGCGAGCATTGTAAGTAATACTTTATCCCGCTATTTGTCCATCAGATGTGTAAATTACTTTTTTGCTTTTTTTACTGGTCGTGCTCACTGGATGAGTTCCATGCATATAGTCTGCGCTTTTTTGTGCTGCATAGCAAACCGCAGTTAAGAACCACATGATTGGCACAGCTAGAACGAATACTAGATCAAAAACTGCGGCATAATCTACAAACATTGGCCAAAGTAGGGTCAGAATAGCTGCAAATACACCACAAACGAGAGTTGCCAAGTGGTTATAGAACCAACCCATATGAAACAAAAAAAATTGGATGAATATAATGTTAGTGATAAATTCTAATGGTAAAAAATAGGCTCTAATTTGTGCTTAAAGAGCAGGAACTGTAGATTGTTGTGTCTCTGATTGTAATATTTTGATTTTTGACAGCAATTCATTTCTAAGTTCTCGAGCAACACGTCTTACAGTAGGTCTTGGAACACCTAGCTTATCCACAACTTTCGAGTAGATATCTTGCTTGTCTGTAACTCCCTCGTCAAGTAAAGAGTTGATTGCTTCTTTGATAACTGTGCTTTGATTGGTACGATTCACAAAAGTTGTTTTTTGTTGTTCTATATAAGACTAGTTTTAAAAATCTGACAGAGATAATTATTTATTTTAGCGTATTCTATAGTACGGATCCCAAAGATTCTTAACCTAAATTTAAAAACTAAAATAAAATGCCTGAAGTAGTTACTATTAAAACAAATTTTGGAAGTATAAAATTTAGTTTACTGCCCGAGTTAGCACCGGAGACGGTTAGAAATTTTTCAAAATTAGCCAAGTCTGGCTTTTATAATGAAACATTATTTCACAGGGTGATACCTGGATTTATGATTCAAGGAGGCGATCCTAATACAAAAAGTCCTGACAAAAGTGCATGGGGACAAGGAGGACCTGGTTATAATTTAAAAGCTGAATTTAATTCAAGATCACATCTTCGCGGTATTGTTTCGATGGCTAGGGCAGCTGATCCAGATAGCGCTGGATCACAGTTTTTCATCGTAACTAGCGATAGTACATTCCTAGATAAGCAATACACAGTGTTTGGTGAAGTTACTGAGGGGATGGATGTTGCAGATAAGATTGTTAATCTTCCCAGAGATGGTAATGATTGCCCAGAGCAGGAAGCAAAAATGCTTGAAGTTACAACATCTGAATGAGCTAATTAGTTAGTAATTCCTTTTGAACAAAGTAGAAACTTCTATCAGCCTGCTTGCCTTTCGTGAGTTCCTTACTAAATGCCATCTTGGCTAATATTTTAGATACGTCCAATGGGTTTACAATCCAACCATGTTCTCTAAGTTCATTGACAGTTTCTGATACTGTTCTTGGTTTATCAAAAAAGGAGCTTTCTGATAGAATTGTCAGTTTTCCACGTAATTCTTTTATTGGTACAAAAACCGGTTCTCCAAACTCTGGCTCATAAACCTCAGCATTTTCTAGTGAGTCAAGAGCGTTATTTTCTTCTAAACTAGGTTCATTTGAATATGGTAGAATTCTTGCGCTACTTTCTTGTAAAAGCGAGGATATGTCTGCAATGACTTTTCTTATTGTGTTATTATCAACGTAAAAATCTCGAGAGTCAATTTCAATTTCACTGTCGCCAACTCTAAGCCTGATTTTTGCCAATAACATAATGGACTTAAATTTTCATTTATTTTGGTAGCTCTAAGTAGCTTAAAGAATGCATCAAAATTTTTACACATTGTGTCTGTTTCCAGTTGAAAGGGATTTATACGAAATAACAAGCCCGTAGATAATGCTGACTGTTTTTGGCTCAACAGCACTTGATACCATTAAAACTCCAACTAAGGTGTTAAAGGATGTGCTTGGAGGGGCTGCAACTTTTGCCAGTATCTCAGCTAGTTTTTTTGTAAAACCAGGACTGATTGCAGTTGTAGGAAAAGATTTCCCAAAAAAATATCACAAAATTCTTGCCAAACGCTTAGACTTGAAAGGTCTATCGATAAATGATGGCAAAACGTTTCGATATTCTGGTAGTTATGATAGCACTCTGAGCTTAAGGACTACATTACGTACGGATCTAAATGTGTTAAAGAACTTCGAGCCTACTGTACCAGAAGATTATAAAAAATCCAGATTTGTGTATCTTGCTAACAACGACCCTGATCAAAATAAATCATTGATTAAAGAATTTGATAATGTAAAGTTCTCAATGTGTGACACAATAGATTTTTGGATATCAACTAAGAGGGAATCTGTGATAAAGATGTTCAAAGCTGTTGACGCTGTAGTGATTAATGATGAGGAGGCAAAACTACTAACCAAAGAATTCAATCTAATAAAATGTGCAAAAAAAATAATGAACTGGGGAACAAAATTTGTTATTATCAAAAAGGGTGAGCATGGATCACTTTTGTTCTTTGAGGATGTTATTTTTCCTTCTGCCGCATTTTCCTTAGAAAAAGTTGTTGACCCTACAGGTGCGGGTGACTCGTTTGCTGGTGCTATGATGGGATATATTTCCAGTAGGAACAAAACTGATCTTAGTACCATCAAAAAATCCATTGTCTATGGTAACGTTATGGGTTCATTTGCCGTTGAGGGCTACGGTCCTGAAGTATTACTACGAATAAAAAAATCAGATATCAAGAAAAGAATAACACAATATGAAAAAATGACTAGATTTTGAAAAGTTATACATGTTAACATGGTTTGTGTGGTATGGAAGATAAGTTAGAAGAAATTTTTTCTCTTCAAAAAGGACTAACTGAAATGATGAATCTAGATAGATATCCTGATGATGTTGAGGGTAGGATTTCTGCTTTGTGTACAGCAATGATCCATGAGGCGGTAGAACTACAACGTACTACAAACTGGAAGTGGTGGAAAAAACCAACAGAATTCAACAAAACAGAAGCAAGAGAA
>LUMJ01000574.1_pt1 | contig 15614 bp, 15 predicted proteins | sample 729631 | NCBI WGS metagenome assembly LUMJ01 (sample SAMN03860266, study PRJNA289734) | marine metagenome | biome: seawater column; feature: ocean; material: water; isolation source: Red Sea water column Station 22 - depth 500m | place: Saudi Arabia: Red Sea | collected 2011-10-15 | depth 500 m | reverse complement strand
TTGCAGTATTCTTCGCTGCTGAAGCTGCAGCTACTGCTTTGTCAACAGTCTCTGTACTTGATGTAGGGTAATCAGATGTGAGAAAAGCAAGTACAACTAAGGCAGAGGCAATTACGATAGCAATATCAGTTGCTTTAGTTAGTTGTCTCAGGAAATTTCTTAACATGCACTAAGAATAGTTTAGGATCTATTAAAAATAAAGAAATAAAAAAAGGGCCCTTTTGCAAGAGCCCTTTTTTGCTTTTATTAAATTCGAAAAACTTAAAAAAGCTTTATTTATCTCAATTACATACCGCCTCGGCCGTACATTCCTGAGAGAATTGCGAGAACAATGATACCTACAACGCCAGCATCACCCAAAGCATTGATCAAATCGACCAAGTTGCCAAGAACGGCGCCTACGAATGGAACATCCATGCCGAATACTACGCCTGCTGCAACACCAAGTGCTACAAGTGCAACTGTAATATCGGTTAGTTCTCCAATCCAACCTTTGATTCTATTCATGATAAAATCCTCCCCTTAATTAAGGTTTAAACGTTCACCACCTTCAGTACAAAGATGATTTACTGATCTAATCAAATACATACACATGAGTCAAAAAAAGAAGCTTTATTTGTTTTAAAACAACATTTTTCATTGTTTCTCTATGTAATTGTTTTTATAAAGTTATTTCTAGTATTTAAGAGTATTTCAAAATATAACCAAACTTTAAGATTTCTGATAAGTAAATGATTTAATAGGGATTTTTTTGTTTTTTGCTAAATAGTCCCGAAATTTTAGAAAAATCAGAAGAAAGTGCGCTTTTTAGACAGATTCTAATTTTATATTTACAAGAAATGAGCTTTCATCTGGTGGCCAGAGGTGGAATTGAACCACCGACACGCGGATTTTCAGTCCGCTGCTCTACCAACTGAGCTATCTGGCCACTGGGATGACTCATTTTATAGAATTATTAAAATAAAACCTAAAAAACTCGTACTAATCTAGTGGGACGTACTCTTTGGGTTTTTGTGAACCCCCACCAAAGAAAAACTTGTTCATTTCTTCTTGCAAATACTTCCTTGATTCTGGATTTACCATCGACAATTTATTTTCATTGATCAACATTGTTTGATGCTCTATCCACATTTGCCAAGCTTGTTTTGAGATTGAGTTATAAATCCTTTGACCAATTTCACCTGGATATGGAGGTCTATCTAGACCTTCTAATTCCTTTTGAAAATAATCACAAAATACTTGTCTGGTCATAGATTAATAAAGCTGCTTAACCAACTCTTTGACTGGAGTAGACATACCTAAAGAGCTTAATTGCTCTAAGTTAAATGAATCTGTTCTTGGTTTATCCGTTTTGTTCATGAATTGTCCATCCATCCTAATTTCAATTGGATGTATATACAAATTGTAATGGCTAAATGAATGTTTAAATGGCTCCCATGAGTCAACTGATAATATTTTATTAGCAAACTGTTGCGCACACCACTCTTTAGGATCGTCTGAAAGTTTTATTTCTGGCATTGACCACAAGCCACCCCATATCCCCTTAGACTTCCTCCTTTCTAAAAAAAGCTTATTTCCATCAAAAACGATCATAAGAAAGTATTTTGATTCTGTTCGCTTCTTTGTTTTAGGCTTCTTGCTGGGAATTTCATCAATCGAATGATTTTGATACGCATAGCATTTTCTTTGGATTGGACAGATGGAGCAATTTGGATTTCTAGACAAACAAATGGTGGCGCCTAAATCCATGATTCCTTGTGTGTAAATATGAAAATTATCTCTAGGTGTGGAGTTAGCAGATAAATCCCATAACTCTTTACTGACCTTGCTTTCTCCAGGCCAACCTCTAACACCAAAAAATCTACTTAAAACTCTCTTTACATTCCCATCTAGAATGGGTTTTGGCTCAACGCCGCTTAGAGATAAAATGGCGCCTGCCGTAGATTTGCCTATTCCTGGTAAATTCAACAAACTTTTATAGTCAGACGGAAATTCTCCCTTATGTTGTTTAATTATCAACTGAGCAGATTCATGTATATTGCGTGCTCGAGCATAATAACCAAGTCCCGACCACATTTTCAAAACTTCATCCCGTGAACTTGATGCAAGTTCCTCAACTGTTGGAAATCGTTCCATAAACCTATGAAAGTAAGGCTCCACAGTGTGGACTTGGGTTTGTTGCAACATGATTTCTGAAATCCAAGTCTTATATTTTGATGGGTTTTTTTGCCAAGGAAGTGTTTTTCTTCCAAAGTTTTCCCACCAACTAACTATATTGGCTGCTAAGTATTTTTGAGAGTCCTGAATCAAGTCAGAATTGTTGTGCTATCCAGCGATTTTTGTGACACCAATAAAGGCTACTACAAAGATCATTATGTAAGTGCTATGTACCCACATCAATGTGGTACGCATACCTGAGCTGATAGATTCTTCTAGCTCTGGGCTAGATCCTTCTTCTGCCAATCTTGCAAAAGCTTCGCCCAGAGGGAAAAATGCGATCTCTATTCCTAGAATTGTGATATTGATCAAACCATAAAGACCGACTTTTAAGGCAATTGAATTGGCTTCGAATGGTCCATTTCCTAAATAAGAAGAGATGGCCACTATGATCAGAGACACGCCCAAAGAAGCGACAACAAATCTATTGATTTTTGATAATTGTTGCCCCCATGGTTTTTCTAAATTTGCTGCACCCCCGACATTAATCACTAACCATGTAAGAACAAATACCCACATTGCAGCTACAGTGATTAAGCTGGGGTCAATATATCCGAGCGACTTTGATAGATGGATACCAAACGGTAGAGCCATTACCCACATTACCCTTGGTAAAAGCTCAATTACTAGGGCAATTTCTAGTAATTGAAACCGTGCTGGGATGGATAGTGATGTGTCTGTGGATTTCTTTGAACAAATCATGACTCCCATGTCTGTTCCCAACCAAAAAACAAACATACAAATATGTAAAAATTTCCATATCTCATATTCAGACATTTTATAAACCCTCGCTTCTTATTAACTTACTTTAACTTCGGGTTCTACTACCTCACCGTCCTCTTGCCAAATATATAGTTCTCCTATATACATGGCTAAAGTGGCTTTTGTTTCTTCCGAAGTTTTATCGGCCTCCAAGGCTTCTAAATTTCTTTGTGCTAACTCTATTGCTCTTGGAACTCGCCAGTCCCTAAATGCTCTACTCTGCTCCATGTTGACTGAAACACGGGTTACATCCAAATATTCATCAGTCACAGTAACATCCGCACCAGACCATGAAAGTCTTACTTCAGACATCTTCCTCTCCTTAAATTAAGCTATCTACTGATTATCATTTAATGAAAATAATTTGACAACTCTTTATCAAGTATAAACTTTCATATATTCTTAATCAGATACATAACAATAAGAGGTCAGTCACATGAGGCCCCATGTAGAAATCATCCAGCAAAGTGATTTGTGTTGGCATCCTGCAGAAATGCATGGAGGTACCGGCAGAGTTATGCAACGAAACCTATCCTATGATGAAGAAGATGGTTCTGCATCAACCAAACTTTACTTTGAAACTGCCTGGGACAGGCCAGGTGGCTATCATGAAGCGGATACCGAATGGTTTGTCCTCGAAGGTCGGATAAAAATGGGCGAAACAATTTTTGGTCCCGGGATGTATTGGCGTGCCCCTGCAGGTCTCAGAGTACCAGCTATTTCAGTTGATGAAAAATCTGAGGTTTTGGTGTTTCGTGAATACGGTGACTGGGGATTCTCAGTCTCCGAGACTGATAAAAGTGACTTCATACCAGAGGGCGGCAATACTGCATCTGAAGAGCCGGGCAAACTCACAATGGTGGATTCTTCAAAGATGGAGTGGATGGACAACATCTATGAAGGCGACACGCAAAGGTTTTTGCAACTTAAGATTCTCTATCACGACCCATCACCTGAATCTGAAAATGAAAAAGGATTTATTACCATGCTTGGTTGGGCACCGCCAGGGTGGTCAGATGACAGATTAATCCACCATCCGGTATTTGAAGAAGCATACACCTTAACTGGACATATGGATTACAATTTTGGTCGCTTTGTCCCAGGCGCTTATTTCTTCAGACCTGCAAGAGTTAAGCACGGTCATTTTATCGCCGGCGAAGAAATGGGAACTTCATGGATCTTTAGGCTTGATGGTTCGCTAATCAACTGGGTAACACTGAATGCAAAAGTTGAGATCAAAGGTGATGCTGTTAATTATGACCCAAAAACCCAGGGCCCTGTAATAGCAGGTATACCTGTCAGATCGAGATCAACCAGTCCTTGGGATTTGGATGGGCAATAATTATTATTCTCACCTTCCCTGATCAAAGAATTTCTAAATACTATTTGTAAAGCAGTATGAAAGGCATTATCGATATCGTAGTAAATTTGTTTACCCCACAAGAAGTGGAAAACAAACAAACTGGTTTAGATGAGGACTTTAAGGAACAAGTTAGGATGCCAAAAGGGCGATATAAGAGTCCCGGAATCCTTTGAGATCCCTTATTCGAGAGTTTATGAAATTTGCCAAGAACACCCAGACCGTTTTTCAGGCTTAGCTGGCATTGACCCTTTTAGGGGTATGGCTGGACTCAAAGATTTAGAAGAAGCAGTGAATGACATGGGTTTTGTGGGTGCTCATTTATATCCTCACTGGTGTGAATTACCACCCGATCACGCAAAATATTACCCTTATTACGCTAAATGTTGTGAGCTTAATATCCCAATTATGATGCAAGTTGGACACAATCTGGTTTACTCAAGAAAGAGAAGGCTTCCGAGTGTTGGCAAGCCTATCTATCTTGACCAAGTAGCGATTGATTTCCCAGAATTAAAACTGATCGGCATACACATTGGGATTCCCTGGACTGACGAAATGATATCTATGTGTTGGAAACATGAAAATGTTTTTACCGCTGGCGATGCTTATGCGCCTAAATACTGGCCAGAATCATTTGTCCACTACGCTAACTCCTATGGTAAAAATAAAGTCATGTTTGGAACAGATTGGCCAGTAATTGATCCTGTTAGAGCCGTAAAGGAAATAGAAGATCTTGGTTTTCGTAAAGAAGCGAAACAATTAATTATGAGGGATAATGCCCTCAAGGTATTTAATTTAAGCTAAATATTTTTCACCCATGACTGGTAACGAGATGCTACCCCCAACCTATCAACATTTGTCCATTGCCGGCAGCGTTCGGGCTGCCATGTCCCGAAACCCAGGCAAGCAAGCGTTAAAACATGGGAAAAACCAACGATCATATAAGCAATTGATTGACAGAGCAGATCGAATTAGCAACGGATTTATTCATGATCTAAAATTATCAAGCAATGATCATGCCGCCATTGTTTCAAGTAATTCCATTGAGTACATGGAAATCATTTTGGGTGCCTCGCAAGCAGGGGTAGCAATGGCTACGATTAACCCGAAACTATCTCCAGTTGAAATCCAGCTAATTTGTAACGATGTTGAGGCAAAAGTCTTGTTCGTCGATGAGTCATCAGCTGAAAATTTAAAAGATGTTCATTTTAAAACCATTGTCAGAGTAATCACAATCAATAACGAACTGGAAGAATGGATCAATCTATCCAAACCCATCAATAATCTTCCTGTTATCCAGGAATGGGATACGTTCACCATACCCTATACTTCTGGCACCACTGGCAAACCCAAAGGTGTCTTAGTGCCTTACCGTTCCAGGATCCTCCAACTCTTTGGTATGGCTGCTGAATATGGATGTTATTCCCCTGATGATAGATTTTTGGCTATTGCCCCCATGTGCCACGGTGCTGGGATGATTTTTGCCTTAGCACCGATCTTTTTTGGTGGTTACGCGGAAATCAAGGATCAATTTGATCCAGAAGATATTGTTGCTACCCTTAAAAAAGAAAATATCACTGGATTTTTTGGTGTACCAACCCACTTTCATGGAATTCTTGGTCTAGGGAATAAATTACTTGAAGCAAACAAACCCACCTCTCTTAAAACAATTATTTCCAATGCAGCAGCATTGCCACAGACTATCAAGGAGAAAATTGTAGGCATCTATGGAGACAATGTACTGCATGAAACTTATGGATCCACAGAAGGTGGGATCATCTCTAATCTAAGGCCTGTTGATCAATTACGTAAACTTCAGTGTGTTGGCCAACCTTTCCCTTGCACCAACATCAAGATTATCAATGAATCTGAAGATGAATGTAATCCAAATGAAGTGGGTGAGATCTTTTCGTCAAGCCCCTACCTGTTTAATGGTTATTGGAAAAGACCCAAGAAAACTGAAGAGGCTCTTGATTCAGATGGTTGGCTAACTGTTGGTGATCTAGCCAAGAAAGATGATGAAGGCTATCTCTATATTGTTGATCGCAAAAAAGACATGGTGATCTCAGGTGGTGTTAACATCTACCCTAGAGAAATAGAGGAAATATTATTTCAACATCCTGATATTATCGATGCCGCGGTCATTGGTGTGCCTGATGAAAAATGGGGCGAAACACTAAAAGCTTTTCTGGTCACTAAAGACCATGGCGAATTAAGTGTAGATGCCATTAATCATTTTTGTGAAGGTAAAATTGCAAAAATTAAAATGCCCAAAGAAGTAAATTTAATTGATGCCATCCCGAGAAATGCTGGAGGCAAAGTTCTGAAAACGACCCTGAGAAAACTTGATTGATGACAGAAGGAAAAATCATTGTAGATTATTATTTTGATTATTGTTGTCCTTGGACCTACTTGAGTTTTAAACGACTGATTCAAACCACTACAAGAACTGCTTCTACAATCAACTGGAAACCCGTGCTAATTGCAGATATTAAACAAAAAATTGGTTCTAATATTGATTCTCAAACTCTGTACCCTTCTGAAATCAATTATGAACATAAAGACCTTCAGGATTGGGCAAATTATTGTGGCCTAAAAATAATTCCTAGGAATGATGATTCTAATAAGATCTCAACTAAAGCTTTGTGTGGAGCATTGTTTGCCCTTAAAACAAATAAAATAGCTGCTTACAGTGGGCTAGTTTTTGATGCCTACTTTGCTAACCTCAAGGATATTGCAAACAATGAAATTTTGACTGAGATTGCAACCAATCTTGAACTGGATTTGAAAGGTTTCCAATCTGCAATTGATTCAATAGAGTGTGTGGAACAACTTACAAGCAATGCTACAGAATTGGTGGAAAGGGGTGGATTTGGATCACCAACTATGTTTGTTGGAGACGACATGTACTTTGGCAACGACAGAATGCCACTTGTAGAATTTTCCATTGGCAGAGCAAGCGGTAAAATTTTAGTGCTGCCAGGTCAACATGGCACATAATGGAATGAATATGTTAGATTATTAGGGATGAGAAGATCAGCAAAAACAACTCGAAGAAATTTTTTGCTTGGTGGCGCATCCGTTATCGGTCTATCTTTAAACTATTCACAATCAACTGTCGCCAATCTTAACGAGACTCAGCCCTATAGATCCTGGGAAGATCTAGCAAGAAAGAAATGGACCTGGGATAGTATTACCCATTCAACTCATGGAACTAATTGCACAGGTCAATGTGCTTTCAATGTTTACGTCAAAGATGGTGTCGTTTGGCGGGAAGAACAGCAAGGTGAATACGGTGCTTCCAGTGATGCTCCAGATTACGGCCCTAGAGGATGCCAAAAAGGATTACGTCACTCAAAGTATATGTATGGCAAACAAAGGATTTTATACCCTTTAAAACGCATTGGTGAGAGAGGCAAAGGTCAATGGGAAAGGATTTCTTGGGACCAAGCCATGTTGGAGGTTGCTGACAAATTTTTGGATTACAACATTGAATACGGACCGGAATCTGTGACCTGTGGATTGGGTACACAAATGGTTATGAAACGGGCATCTTATGCCAGCCTTCTCCGCTTTGCCAATCTCAGCGGGGTTCAGATGCCAGAAGCGTTTGCGGGTGTTGGGGATCTTTTTTCTGGCGCCCATATAACTTTTGGTCATGTCACTTTAGGCAATACAATGGCGGAGATCTACAAATCGAAGTGTTGTTTAATTTGGTTTTGTAACCCAGCGGTCACCCGGATACCAGATGCTCATTTTTTCTGGGAAGCAAAATACAATGGCACTGAAGTCATTTCAATTTCCCCTGATTTTAATGCAAGCGCCATGCATGCAAGCAAATGGCTGAACCCGAAACCTGGTAGCGATATCGCATTGGCAATGGCGATGGTGCACACCATTTTAGAGGACAGAAGCTTTGATGCCGAATACATCAAGGAACAATCTGATTTGCCTTTTCTAGTGAGGACAGATAATTTTAAGTATCTCAGGGAGACTGATTTTGCCATCCCCGAGGCAAGAGATAATCTGTTTTATGTCTGGGATGAAACCTCCAATACATTAGTGGAAGCACCAGGAACAGGAACGCCACTGGCACCCCCTGGAACCCCTGAACACCTCATCCAAATGCCCTCAATTGAACTGGGAGCAGTTAGCCCTGCAATTGAAGGCGAATGGATTATTGAGACCATGGAAGGACCTGTAAAGGTTACAACGGTCTTTGAATTGACTAAAAAACGCGCAGCTCAACATACTCCTGAAATGGCACAAGAGATAACAGGCATTCACGCAGATATCATTCGTCAAGTAGCAAGAAAATTTGCAAGCGCAAAACCGAGCATGATTTATGCAGGTTATCGAGCTTCAAAATATCTGCATGGCGATCTTTTGCAAAGAGCCTTGTTTTTGCTTTTATCTATTACTGGAAATACAGGAAAAGAAGGCGGTGGACTAACGATTACCAACCTTGCCAAAGATGATGCCGTGTTTCCATTTGCCTTATCAAATCCAGCTGCTGCCTTTAGAGTTGCAACGCTCTCTCGCTGGGATTACGTACATGCGAATATGAAAGAACATAATGCAGATGCTTTTGGAGAAGAATTGGCAGATGAAATGGATAAATACTTCCAAGAATCCGTGGAAAAGGGCTGGTTTCCTGATTATTCAAAAGTACCTTGGAAAATGGGCATGTTCTCAGGAACCAATGCAGCAAGCTGGCGCTCATCTGGAAAACGTTGGCGGGAAACGGCTTTCGGTAAACTGGACACCATTGTCACATTTGCGACGGATTGGGGAACAACAGCCATGTATTCAGATTATGTACTCCCAATTGCACATCACTATGAACGACATGATTTTCACTTGGAGCCAAGAACGCCCTATATGCAAGTTATTGATAAAGCAGTAGAACCATTAGGGGAATCTGTTGATGACTGGACAGCTTATAAAAAATTGGCAGAAGCCATCAGCCAGAGAGCAAAAGAACGTGATGTCCAGCCCATTCCTGACAATGTCATTGGTGTTCCCATTACAAGAGACTACAAGAACTTCCATGACGACTACACCAGCAAGGGATCAATTAAATCAGTAAAGGATGTGATCCAATTCTTGCTGGATAATTCCAGTGGCATTCAAAGCGTATCTTTTGATGAATTAGCAGAAAAAGGTTTTCTCAAAAACAAGGGATCAGAAACAACTGTGCACAGCAAAGAATCACCCTATTATTCAGATATTTGGGAAAGTGTTAACAAAAAAATAGGGTACAAGACACTCACGCATAGACAACAGTTTTATATCGATCATGATTGGTTCTTTGAATTTGATGAAGTCTTGCCTAAACACAAGGATGCATTGGTGAATGAAGGTTATCCGATGAAAATGATCATGGGGCATGCAAGGCATGGAATCCATAGCATGTGGAGAGATGACAGCTTTCTATTGAGCTTACAAAGGGGTGAACCTGATATTTACGTTAATCCTAAAGATGCAGAAAAGAAAGGAGTTGAAGATGGAGATTTGATTGAAATTTTCAACAAAACAGGTTCGTTTATTTGCCAGGCCCATCTAACCTCTGGTGTCGGGCAAAACATGCTTTACATGTATCATGGCTGGGATCCTATGATGTTCAAAAACAGACAAAATTTTGGTGCTGTTGTGCAAACAGGTGGCCTGATCAAACCAACCTCAATTGCTGGGGGCTATGGTCACATAGGTTGGAAGCCGTTTGCCTATGAGCCCAATCACACTTTCCACGATTACACTTGCGATTTTGAGAAATATCTAGGGGCTTAATTGCTAAAAAACATCCTCCCTGGGCACTGGTTTTAACAACAAAAAAATAAGCGCAGCAAGAATGATCGGAATGATCCCTACATAGGTATACCCCATATTCCAGCCGAAGCTAGTGGCTGCATAAGTTATGGCCAGTGGTCCCAAACCAAAACCTAAATTGATTGCCAATGTGCCTGAAAAACTCGCCGCTGTTGCTCTGAGTTCTGCTGGAAAATTCTCAGCAATAAAAGTTGCCATTACTGCATAGGCGCCATAGAAAAATAAAGTCATCAACCCATAGACCACTAAGACTTGAGTCCAACTGTCAGCCCACCATATTAAAAAAATGAAAGCGATACTGCCCAAGAGTGCCCACAGAATGATTGTGTTTCTTCGAATCAGCAAAAACTCGCCAACAATTGCAGCCGCTATATAACCAAATGCACCAATGCCATAGGAATAGCCAACAATTTTGATCGCATCAACTATATCCCAACCTCTTTCTTGGGTGAAATACAGCACCAACATCAAAGTACTTCCATATGCAAATGCATATAAAAACTGGCCTGAAAACAATAACAATGATTTTCTTCTCCACTCTTTGGTGAACAAGATCATAGTGCTAGGGCTTGGTTGATCGTCAGTCTTTTTATTTTGAGCTGCCAGCCATGCTTTTGACTCTGGTAGATATTTGTGAATGATCCATCCATAAGGCAAAAACAGAAGAGCCAAAAGAAAAGTGTAACGCCAGTTAATTCCAAGCTGATCAATCATGAAGGCAACCAAGATGGAGGCAAAAAACCAACCTAGAGGAAAACCAATTTGTAAGATCCCTGTAAACAAACCCCTAAACCTAGGAGGTGAAGATTCAGTTACTGTTGTTAATGTAATAGGAGACTGTGCACCTGCAGCTGCAAAGCCTAAAGTCCTGGCAATCAGGACTGCTATAGTATTCGGCGCAATTGCCAGATAAGCAACAAAAACTGGGGTTAAAAACGTTGAAAGCAATAAAGATTTCTTTCTTCCAATACGATCCGTGAGAACGCCTATTTGGGTGCAGATTAATCCTGAGATAAAAAAGGTTAATGCTACGTACCATCCCACGTCGGTCAGTGTCCAACCAAATTCATTTTGAAACTTTTCACTGACAAGAATGAAAATTGAATGATCAAGATTTGCAAAAGTTACGCCAATCAAACAAATAAAGAATACTTTGTAGGACAACACAGGTATCTCTGACATAGAAACAATAGGGGTGGTTTCTTGATCTGGGTTTGGTTGTGTTTGATCCATAATTTCCTCAATTACATTTGTATATTGACACTCTAGTGATATATGTTTTAGTAATAATAAGTAGACAATATTAACAGCACTAAAAAAATTAGTGTTGTAAATTAGACAAGAGGATTAGATATGACCCTTCAATACAGTGCCGTTGGGATTCAGAATGAATCACACATGGCAACCGACATCAGTGATTACTGGAAAGACTTAGAGCGCCTACAGACCAGCATAGGTTATGCCGTTTGGAATTGCAGCCTGGATCTTCCAGTACGCTTGGTGGCTATTTCAGAAGGTGGCATCGGCGGCTGGTGTTTGGGAGGGGGCGACGAGCATCTGAGAATATGCCGGGATGTAGTTCCCGAAATACCCGGTAAGGAAACAGAATTCCTGGGCGAGATGTGTAAACAGTTTAATATTTACCTGATTGCTCAGATGGTTGCAAAAGCCCCTGAAATCATGGAAGACCGAATATTCAACATCGCTTTTATCATCGACCCCAATGGTGAAGTAATCCATAAACACATCAAGACATCCTTTTATCAAAGAGAAACCAATACAGCACCGAGTGATATCTGGAATCTGTATTTGGAAAAATATGGAGATGATCCTGAAACATTGCTTAATATTCTTTATCCCGTTGCCAAGACAGACATTGGCAATATTGGCACCCTGATTTGTGCTGAGGGAAGTTATCCAGAGGCAGCAAGGGGGCTTGCTTTGAATGGCGCAGAAATTATCTGGCGAACCCAATATCCTGAGCCTTGGATGGGCAATCAGATGAATGAGGTGCAGAACCGAGCACACGCTGTTTTTAACACCTGTTATGTTATTGCCCCGAATATCGGTGGCATCTATATGCCAGGAGGAGAAGATTTTAAAATGAGTAACGGCAGAAGTCAGATCATTGATTACAGAGGCGGCATCATGTCTGAATACCTTGGCGGGGGCGAGGCCTTGGTCAGCGGTATTATCAATGTGGATGGATTGCGTGATTTTAGAGTCCGTGGTCAGTGGCAAAACTTGGTCAAAGATATGCGGGTTGAAGAATACAAGTTGATCTACGATGCAATGATGGCCAAGGGTGGTATCTACCCACGGAACCTGTGTATTGAAGAACCGCCACTGACTGAAGATGGACAACTTGAACTGGTTAAACATCAAGTGAACAAAATGGTAGCTATGGGTATTTACACTGCTCCGCCCGGCTGGGAGCCCTATGAAGTGAGCGAGGAAGTTCGAGAACGGATTAAAAAGGCAAATGCGATAAGCTGATACTCAATGGACGGATATCAGATATTTTTTCGATTGTTAAACCCTATAACCAGGGCGATTGCCAGATCTCCCCTACATGGCCTGGTCAGTGATAATGTTGTTGTATTAATTTTTCCAGGGATAAAATCTGGCAGAATTTATTCCATTCCAGTGAGCTACCTTGAAACTTCAAAAAAAGAATTGGTCTGTGTGACCGACAGACCCTATATCTGGTGGAGAAACCTAATTAACAATAAGAATATTCAGATTCTCCTGAGAGGCAAATTACTCAATGCTGAAGTGGAGGTTGAATCCGAAAACGATGACCTGATAGCAGAAAATTTAACAGCAATGTGTCTCCACAGTAAAATTGATGCGTATTTTGCAAATGTGGGGTTCAAAAATGATATCCCAATTGAAGAAGACATCATTGCAGCAGCATCGAACATGACCTTGATTAAGCTATCAATTAACTAAAAATTTGATTTTTCAACCCTCATTTTCCATTTGCTGTGTTGCACGTCTTTGCTCTTCCCTTAAAATCCTTTGACTTCTCTCTGCGAGAGCTTCTTCTTCTGCAATGGTACGGCAAACTCTTCTCGGCAGTCTAGTTCCTGATACCTTTACATTCCGACAAACTACTTTGTTTTTATCTTCTATGACAATGGCTTTCTTTTCATTATTTTCTAAATCAATATTTTTCTCAGATTCAGAAATTACAGCACACCCCGAAACAAGAAAAAATGTGAAAATAATTAGTAATTTTTTTTTCATCTATATACAGTCTTTTTATTTAGTAACTATCTTTATTCAACAACAGGCTTTACTTTTTTCTTGCAGTGTAGATTCCAGAATCAATAAGCTTTTTGATTGTCTCTTTGAACACTGCTCCTGCATTTTGATGTTTCATTGGAGGTAAATTCTTTGGCCAAATTTCTTGGTCATACAGTTTCTTGAAAATCTCAGTTTTTAAGTAAGGTATCCAATTTTGAAACCTTGCATTTTCCCTGTAATGCCGCAATGCATCAATATTGATTTCTGAAGCTACATAAGTGTCTCCAACAATATCATTTTTTGCCATTACAGTGCCCTTATAATCAACTATTGACGATCTTCCACCAAGTGCACCATCAATTATTGTGGGCTCATCGCCTTCAGCTCCTGGCATTATAAGCGATCCTGTATTTGGTGCAATCATGTAACATGTGTTGTCAATGGCACCATTCAGAGCAAATGCCCTGAATGACTCTGGAAAACAACCCTCAACACCAACCGTGCCAGCTATATTGCCTATTTTTGTTTTTGCAACAGGGAAAAAGGACTCTAGGGAATCGCCATGTTGTTCAATCCATTGGTCGTAAACGTCGTGCGGGGTTGTGGAATGCTCAACAAAAACCACAATATTCTTATGGTGTTTATAAATTACTTCACCCTTGTCATCAATGATGAAAACAGTGTTGAAAAATCGATCGGGATAGTCGGCTAATTTTTCTTTCAGCTGACCAATAATAAATGTATTCTTTTTCTTTGCGTAGTTGCCTAAAAATTCTGTTTCCCAGCCGGGGATTTCTGCGGCCATTGTTGCTGTGTAGTCCGCCTGATCCATATCCATAATTTCATCGACAAACCCTTGAATGGCGCCCTCGCCCAATGCAATCAATCTAACCGGGAGTTCAAGTGAGCACATGTGTGTGACCATATCAATCATATTGCCGATATGAATCAGATTTTTCTCAACTTCAGACCTTGTTGCCACATGCTTGATTTTCGTTTGCAAACCAACAGCTAGATACGGGTCAATCATCATTCACTCCTATTCTTCTAATCAAGATAATCTTTTAAGTCGATATCATCAATCCCTGGAACTATGGGCTTAGCTAAATCATCAACATAATCCATATCTTTGGTGGCATCAATACCAACTCGAACAGAAGTCTTGTCTGGCAATGCTGATCGGTCAATTTCCCAAGTAACAAAATCAGGAAATAAGTGAATTTTTTCAGCCCGACCTATTCTGGTCCAAGTAGCCCATTCAACATCATCCATATTATTAGTATCCACATCTTCGTCAACGACAATGACCCGTTTCGCTATCCAGGAAAGATCAAAGAAACCCATACTGGTATTAAATGCTTCATTGATGACTTGCTCAGGTTGATCATCGGATTTCTTTGCAATAGATATAACCACGTGCATGAGTGGTCCAATCCTTGTATCCAAATGTATCGTAATTTCTTTGACGCAAGCTATGTTTTTCTTGATTTTAGCCTCAACTGTTTTTTGCAATCCATAAGTAGTCAAATAACCCAAGTTGTTGTGTTCTCGAGCCCTACCAGCCATGAGCGTATAAAACATTGCATCTCTTCTTTGGGTGATAGCAGTCACTTCTGACAAGGGTGCTGTCTCAGTGCCATATTGAGCACCAAATTCTCCTAGGGTATTTGAAACCATTTCATTCAAATCAACTACTGTCTCTAGGACCATTTCAGCATCTGCAGGCACAAGCAGATCGCTGTGTTCGCAACGAACCATTTGCATGCTCTCACCAGCAATACTTCCCGCTACTTCGAGCTCTGAAACATCATCAGGTGATTTGGATGCTGCTGCCATCAGTAACCATGGCGGTGCACCGAGAACCATTGCAATTGACATTTTCTTATCATTCTCCCTGTGCCAATCGTAACTTTTCCTTAAATCACTCAACCCACTTGCATTGATAAGGACATGTTTTTGATCAACAATGAGAACCCGGTAAAAACCTACATTTAAATGCCCTTCAGGTTTTCTAAAAATACCCACAGCAGCGGTAATAAAAGGACCAGTATCCAATTCAAAAAAAGTTGGAACGGGCAATTTATTAAGGTCAATCTGGGTACCTGTTAAGACAATATCCTTAACAGGGCCTGTATCTACTTCTATAGTTGGTGTTGGATTTTGTATTGCTGCAATAACTTTCTGGCCAGCATCATCA
>LUMJ01000525.1_pt1 | contig 15619 bp, 15 predicted proteins | sample 729631 | NCBI WGS metagenome assembly LUMJ01 (sample SAMN03860266, study PRJNA289734) | marine metagenome | biome: seawater column; feature: ocean; material: water; isolation source: Red Sea water column Station 22 - depth 500m | place: Saudi Arabia: Red Sea | collected 2011-10-15 | depth 500 m | reverse complement strand
CCAAGCAAATCCACAGTCAATCAAACCTTTATCAACAGCATCTAGAGTTTCTTTCATACCAACCACTGTACCACCAGGCATGATTTCAAATTTAAGTGAACCTCCTGTTAAAGTAGTTACCGTATCTGTGAAATCTTTTAACATAACTACTTCATCAGCCTTAGCACTAATAACAGTTTGGCACTTTAATGTTTTTGCCGCATTAGCATTAGTAATAAAACCTAATAGCAAAGTAATGGCAAATAACATTGAAATGATTTTTTTCATGTTTTTCCCTCTTTTGTTAATTTATAAAAAACTTAGTGTTTCAAATATGAGAATTATGACAAGTAAAAATTTAATAAATACAACCCTGTTAAGCTTGGTTATGCTGGAGTTTCTAAAATAACTCATTATAAACATTCTAAACATGGATAGTTTTGACTATATTATAATAGGAGCTGGATCAGCTGGATGTGTTCTAGCAAATAGATTAACAAAAAATGCAAGCATTAATGTTTTGTTATTAGAAGCAGGCGGAAAAGATACTAATCCTTGGATACACATTCCTGGGGGTTATTTTAAGACCATGCACAATCCCGATACAGATTGGTGTTTTAAAACTGAAAAAGAACCAGGTCTAAATAATAGAGAAATGAATTTTCCCAGAGGAAAAACATTAGGTGGAAGTTCTTCGATTAATGGAATGCTATATATTAGAGGACAATCAAATGATTATAATTATTGGAGGCAATTAGGAAATGTAGGATGGTCTTGGGAAGACGTTCTACCTTATTTTAAAAAATCTGAAGACAATCAAGAAGGTGGAGATGATTTTCACGGTGTAGGAGGCCCTCTTAAAGTTGAAAAAATGAGAGCATCTTTTAAAGTTTTAGACTTGTTTATTGAAGCAGCAGAAGAATTTGGTTATCATAAAACATCAGATTTCAACACTGGAAATAACGAAGGAATGGGATATTTTCCATTAAACGTAAAAAATGGTTTTAGATGTAGCTCTGCTGTTGGATATTTAAATCCAATTAAAAATAGAAAAAATTTAAAAATTTTAACTAATGCACATATTAAAAACATTGAATTTGAAAATAAAAAAGCAATTAGTGTAAATTTTTGGAAAAATAATCAGCTTTTAAACGTCAAAACAAATAAAGAAATAATATTAAGTGCAGGCACAATTGGATCGCCTCATATTCTTCAAGCTTCTGGCGTTGGCCCTGGAGACTTGCTTAAAAAAAATAATATTAATATTGTAAAAAATCATCCTTCAGTAGGAAGAAATCTTATGGATCATTTAATGTTAAGACCTGTTTACAAGGTAAAAAATTTAGACACTCTTAATAATATTTATCATAGCTATTATAGAAAAATAACAACAGGAATAAAATTTTTTGTTTTTAAAAAAGGTCCTTTGGCTGTTGGAGCTAGTTACTTATGTGGATTTATAAAAAGTGACCACCATTTAGAGACACCAAATTTGCAATATCATGTATCACCTGCTAGTACAGATTTTTTAGGTAAAACAACACTTCATAATTTCCCTGCGTTTACTCCAACAATTACTAATTTAAGACCTACAAGTCGCGGTACTGTTGAAATACAATCACCTGACACAAGAATTGCCCCAAAAATTCAAATGAATTATTTGTCAACTGATGAAGATAAGGAAATGGCAGGTAAAGCTATTAAAATTACCAGAAATATAGTCATGAATTCAAAAGCATTTAAAAAATATGAACCTGAAGAATTAAGACCTGGTATCCATATTATCGATAATGAAAATCTTGCAAAAGAAGCAGGTAAATATGCCAACACAATATTTCATCCGGTGAGCACTTGTAGAATGGGAAACGATGAAATGGCTGTTGTTAATGATAAATTAGTCGCTCATGGTCTTGAAAATCTAAGAATTGTTGATGCTTCTGTAATGCCACATATTACATCAGGAAACACTAATGCTCCAACTATAATGATTGCTGAAAAAGCAGCTGACATGATAATAGAAGATAGCAAATCATGACTGAAGAAATAATAATTTTTTTTCAAATTATATTTATAGATTTGGTACTTGCAGGTGATAATGCAATCGTTATTGGAATGGTTGCATCTCAATTTCCAATAGAACAAAGAAAAAAAATAATTTTTTGGGGAATAGGTGCTGCCGTAATTTTAAGAATTATTTTTACTTTAATAACTGCTTATCTGCTTCAAATTACAGGGTTAAGACTAGTAGGTGGAATATTACTACTTTATATATGTTATAAATTATATGTAGACATTGTAAAAAACAATTCTGAAGACAAAAATAATTTAAAAGTTGATGACTCAAGTTTATTAAAGGCAATTTCAACAATTTTAATTGCTGATGTTACAATGAGTTTGGATAATGTTTTGGGTGTAGCTGGTGCAGCAAGAGACCACTACTTTCTCTTAATTTTTGGATTATTACTCTCAATTGCTTTAATGGCAACAGCAGCAACTTTAATTTCTAATTGGATAAAGAAGTACAAATGGATTGCTTGGCTTGGTTTAATTGCAATATTAGTTGTTGCTATTGATTTGATTTATACTGATATAAAGTTATTCATATAAAAATGTTTTTAAAAAAATACAATTTAAAAAATAAAATTGCTTTGGTAACTGGAGCTGGAAAAGGCCTTGGAAAAGCTTGTGCTATTGCATTAGCAGAGGCTGGTGCTAATTTAATCATAATTAGTCGAACAAAAAATGATTTAGATCAAGTTTCAAAAATAATTAAGAAATTTAAAGTAAAATGTAAATCATATGTTTGTGACATAACAAATTATAATGAAATTAAAGAAATTATTAATAAACAATCAAGAATAGACGTGCTAATAAATAATGCTGGAACTAATATTCCAGAATATTTTACAAAAGTAAAAAGACAAAATATGGAATATCTAGTTAAGATTAACACTATAGCATCTTTTAATATTGCCCAATTATCTGCATTGAAAATGATAAAAGCCAAAAATAGGAAAAAAGTTGGAGGCTCTATTGTAAATATGTCTTCACAAATGGGTCATGTGGGTGGACCAAATAGAAGTGTTTACAATATGAATAAATTTGGATTAGAAGGATTAACAAAAGGAATGGCTATAGACCTCGCTAAATTTAATATCAGAGTAAACTCAATATGTCCAACTTTTGTTGTAACGCCAATGACAAAAAAATTTCTAAAAAATAAAAAATTTAAAAAAGATATGCTCAATAGTATTCCACTTGGTAGATTTGCTGAATTGTCAGAAATATCTTCTGCTGTTGTTTTTCTTGCTTCTGATGCCGCATCAATGATAACAGGAACTTCTTTACTTGTAGATGGTGGATGGACCGCAATATAATAAAATATATTTTATTAGTTTTTTTTATTAGTTTCAAAGTTTTTGCAGTAGAATTTGATGGTAAATTTATTCAAGGTCATTTTATAATTGGGAAAACTGACCCAAATTCAAAAATTAAAATTGGCAAAAAACAAGTAAAAGTTTCCAAAGATGGCTATTTTGCTTTTGGATTAGACAGAGATAGAAAATATGACGTTGTTATTACTATAGAAAAAGATGGAGTTAAAAAAAAAATCATAAAAAAAGTCCAGAAAAGAAAATACAATATTCAAAGAATTGATGGTTTGGATGAAAAACAGGTTACTCCTCCAGAAGAAGTTTATGAAAGAATTAAATCAGAAAATAAACTAATTGCTGAAGCTAGAGCTATTGAAACTGATCTAGATTTTTTTAAAGATAAGTTCATTATTCCTGTTGATGATGCAATAATAACTGGAGTGTATGGTAGTCAAAGAATTTTAAATGGTAAACCTAAATGGCCTCATTACGGATTAGATTTTGCTCAGAAAGAAGGAACTCCTGTAAAAGCTATGCTTGATGGAATAGTTACTTTAGCTGAATCTGATTTATATTATACTGGTGGTACTTTAATTTTTGATCATGGACATGGTATCTCTACTTTATATATGCACATGCAAAAAATATTCGTTAAAAAAGGACAAAAAATAAAACAAGGAGAAGTTATTGGAACAATTGGTTCTACTGGAAGAGCAACCGGGCCTCATCTTGATATAAGATTAAATTGGTTTGGTACTAGGTTGGATCCTGCTACAGCTCTTAAATAATTATTATGTCACTTCATTTTACCAAAGAGGAATTTTCATCAAGAAAAAATAATGTTTTAAATATGATGAAAAATGAGAATTTAGATGCTCTTTTAATGTTTCGACAAGAGTCTATGTATTGGCTCACTGGATACGATACTTTTGGGTATGTTTTTTTTCAAACATTATTATTAGATAAATCTGGTAATATAGTTCTATTAACTAGAGCCCCCGATTTAAGGCAAGCTCAAAATACATCTAACATTAAAGACATTAGAATATGGGTTGATAAGGATGGTTCAAATCCAACCAATGATCTTAAAGTTATTTTAGATGAACTAAATCTTAAAGGAAAAAACATAGGTGTTGAATATGAAGCTTATGGTCTGACTGGAAGAAATGCTATTCTATTAAACAATAGCATCAAAAATTATTGTAAGTTGGAAGACAAGTCAGATTTAATTTCAAAACTAAGAGTAATAAAATCAAAAGAAGAAATTGTTTATGTAAGAAAGGCTGCTGAACTAGCTGATAGAGCTTTAGATGAAGTTTGGAAAAATGCAAAAGCAGGTGTTAGTGAAGGAAAAATCCTAGCAGAAATGCAAAAAGTTATTCTTGAAGGTAATGGTGACTATCCAGCAAATGAATTTATAATAGGATCGGGTCACAATGCTTTATTGTGCAGGTATCAAGCAGAAAAAAGAATTTTATCTAATCCAGATCAGTTAACTATTGAATGGGCTGGAACTTATAAACATTATCATTCAGCAATGTTTAGAACAATACCGATTGGCAAAGCTGACCAAATACATTACAAGATGTATGAAGCTTGTATTAAAGCTTTAAGTAACTGTGAAAAAAAACTTATACCTGGAAATAATGTAGGAGAGGTTTTTGATGTTCACGCAAAAACATTTGACGATGACGGATTTAAAGAAGCTAGAATGAATGCGTGCGGTTATTCATTAGGTGCTACTTTTTCACCAACTTGGATGGACGTCCCACCTATGATCTTCACTGGAAACCCATTAATTATTAAACCTGGGATGGTATTCTTTATGCATATGATTTTAATGGACAGTGAGGCGCAATTAGCAATGAATTTAGGAGAGACGTATTTAGTGACTGAAGATGGTAATGAGAGGTTAGGCAAACAGAAACTAGATTTGGTAGTTTTGTAATGTCTAGGCTCTAGTCCTCCCTTAAAATCCTATAACCACGATCCCTAAAAGTTTTTTCATAATTTATGGATAATTTAGCTTCTATTCTTTTTTTTCTTCTTCAGGATTATTTGTTTGTTCTTCTTCTTTTTTTTCTTCTTCTGAATTAATTATTTGTTCTTCTTCTTCTTTTAATCTTTGTTTTTCTTCTATTTTTTGTCTTTGTTCTTCTTCTTCTTTTAATCTTTGTTCTTCCTGATCTTTTCTTTTAATCTTAGTTCTTCCTGATCTTTTTGTCTTTGTTCTTCTTCTTCTTTTTGTCTTTGTTTTTCATCTTTTAATCTTATTTTTTCATTAATTCGATCTAGTTTTCTTTGTTTTTGTTGTTCTTTTTTCTCTTTTTGTCTTCTTTTTCTTTCTTCTTTTCTTATTTTTTTAACCTGTTTGGCTTTTTCTCTTTTTTCAAGTTTAATTCTTTTCAATTTGTTAATTTTTTGTTCCCTTTTAAAATCCTCATAAACTTTATTAAGTGACTGAGATGTAAAATTTGCCAATCTCTTCAAACTTATTCCCTTAAGCAGTTTTATTTGATTATCAATTATTTTTTTTTTCTTACTCTTTATAAGTAATTTAATTTTATTAAGTTGCTTAAGTTGCTTGCTAATTTTTATGTTTTTTATTTTCTTAAAACTTATTTTTGATGTATTTTTTCTAGATTTTCTCCTAATCTTTTTCTTTCTTCTTTGTTTTCTAGTTTTCTTCTTTTTTCGTTTTTTCTTTTTCATTTGCTATTTTCCATAATGATTATTTGATCAAAATTTTATGAACCTTGCAATGTAAAGATCATGCTTACTAGTTATTTTGACTTACAACCTGAAGGTTATTTATGTTTCAAGGTTAAGATTAAAGAGCTATATTGTTTAAAAAAATGGATAATAAAGATATTGTTATAACATCGGCTTTTAGAACAGCTATAGGTTCTTATCTAGGAGCCTTGTCTAATCTTTCTGCTACACAACTGGGTTCAGAAGTGATTAAGAAATGCTTAGAACATTCAAATCTAAAAAGTAATGATGTAGATATGGTTTATATGGGGCAAGTTTTGCAAACTGGTTGTGGACAAAACCCTGCAAGACAAGCTGCAATCAATGCAGGTATTGATAAAGAAAAAACAGCCACAACAATAAATCAAGTATGTGGTTCTGGGTTGTCTGCAATTTCTTTGGGATACAATTCACTAAAATCAAATGATGCAAACATTGTAATAGCTGGAGGACAAGAAAGCATGTCTAATTCTCCTCATTACATAAATATTAAAAAGGATGAAGAAATTAGTAAAGATAAGTTACTGCACTCAATGTTAGTAGATGGATTAATTGATTCTTATAATCATTATCATATGGGTGTGACAGCAGAAAATGTTGCTCAAAAATATCAAATAACTAGAAAGGATCAGGATGCATTCGCATTAAGTTCACAAACAAAAGCTGCTCAAGCAATTAAAACTAATAAATTTATAAATGAAATTGTGCCAATTGTAATAAATGAAAAAATTACTTTTGATACTGATGAATATCCAAGAAAAGAAACAAATATTGAAAAATTATCGAATTTAAAAACAGTATTTAAAGAAGATGGGACAGTAACTGCTGGTAATGCTTCTGGATTAAATGATGGTGCTGCAGCCGTTACATTAATGACTGCTAAAAGTGCAAAAGATAAAGGATTAATTCCGCTTGCAAGAATAGTTTCTTGGGCACAGTGTGGAGTAGATCCATCTTTAATGGGAATAGGTCCAATACCAGCTTCAAAACTTGCATTAAAAAAAGCTGGATGGAATAAAAATCAATTAGATTTGATTGAATCTAATGAAGCTTTTGCGGCACAAGCAATCGCTGTGAACAAAGAACTGGCATTAAATTCTGAAATCGTAAATGTTAATGGTGGAGCAATTGCTTTAGGACACCCAATTGGAGCTTCGGGCGCTAGGATTCTAGTAACTTTATTGCACGAAATGCATAAAAGAAAATCAAAAAAAGGTTTAGCAACGCTTTGTGTTGGCGGTGGCATGGGTATTGCCATGTGTATTGAAACTATTCTTTAGTTTTAATACCTATATCAATAATATTCATTCTGCCTGAATATGATTTGCCAGGATTCTTTACATGACCATTTTTTTTTGCATGCAACACAATAGTTCTATTAGCCTTAACTGCAATTCCCATAATTTTTCCAGTATTACCGTTAATGCCTGAAGGAATATCAATAGAAATTACTTTTAGATTTGAAATATTAATTTGTTTTATAATATTTTTATAAATACCTTTTATTTTACGATTTAGACCTATTCCAAATAAACAATCTATAATTATTGAATTTTTATCTATCTTTAATTCATTAAAATTATTCTTTTTAAGTTTATTAATATTATAAGCTTTTTTTGCATCACTTTTATAAAATTTTGATTTAAGACAATATAAAATTACATCATGTTTTAAATTTTCTAATATTTGGGAAATAACTAATCCGTCTCCACCGTTATTACCTGGTCCACATAAAACTATAATATTTTTTTTTGGAAATATTTTATGAATTTTCTTTGCACAATTAGTGCCTGCTCTTCTCATTAATATAAATGAATTTTTTAATCTACTAAATTCTTTTTTTTCTATTTTTTGTATTTCTTCAATAGTATAAATTTTATTCATTTATATTTCCCTAGTAACTTTAATTCTTTCATAAAACAATCTTGAATATATGCCTATATTAACGATTAATATTATAGAGAGATCTTGTTTACTAATAGGATAATTAACTTTAAAACCATACATGTCTAATGAAAAACAAAAAAATCACTTTATCTATTATTAGAGAAGCAAGAATTGATGAAAACAGGACGCCATTTTCTCCTACTCAAATTTCTAATTTATTAAATAAATTTTCTAATTTAAAAATAATAGTTCAGCCATCGAAAAGAAGATGTTTTAAAGATGAAGATTACCTAAAAGCTGGAGCTCAAATAACAGATGATTTAAGTTCTGCAGATATTATTTTTGGAATCAAAGAAGTAGAAATATCAACTCTTATTAAGAATAAAACTTATTTGTTTTTTTCACACACAAGTAAAGTCCGTCAATATATTGGTCAAGTAATAAAAGACAAAACCATTACATATAAGAAAGAACTTTTAAGAGAAGTTATAAAAAAAAATATATCACTAATTGACTATGAAAATGTAAGAGAAACATCGGGAGAAGGTTATAGATATCTTGGATTTGGTAGATTTGCAGGCATTATTGGTACCTATAATACTTTAAATCTTTACCTAAAATTATACAATCAACAACCACTTCCAAGAGCTTTTGAAATTAACAACTATGAACAAATAAAAAAACTAATTAGTAAACAAAATTTTAATAAACTAAAAATATTACTTACTGGAAGTGGACGTGCTACCAAAGGTGCTATAGAAATGTTGAAACATGCCAATATTAGACAGGTTTCCGTTAATGATTATTTAAAAAAAAAATATGTTGAAGCGATTTTTTGTAATATTTCACCAAGAAAACATATTGAAAGAAAAGATGGTAAGGCTTCCTCTTATAAAGATTTTATTTTAAATCCTCACGAATATAATTACAAAGTAAAAAATTATCTATTCGACACAGACATGTTTATAGCATGTCATTATTGGGATCCAAAATTTCCAAAATTATTTTCACCAAAACAAATTAGTGAATTTAAAAATTTAAAAATTATAGGTGATGTTACATGCGATATTAATGGATCAGTGCCTACCACTATAAGATCTACGTCAATTGCAAAGCCTTATTATTCAATTAATACAGATTCAATGAAAGAAATTGAATTAAGCAGCAAAGGTATTGCTGTCATGGCAGTTGATAATTTACCTTCAGAGCTGGCACGAGACGCTAGTGAAGAATTCGGTAGAAGTGTTATATCAGAAATTTTACCTTATTTACTAAATGAAGATGATGGTAGAATAAATAGAGCTACTACAGCTTCAAATGGTAAATTTTTTGAAAAATTTGCTTATTTAAATGATTTTATAAATTAATAAAATTAAACCATTGATTTTTGAGGCTTCATATCTGTTTTACTAATTCCTGAAACTTTTACAGGTTTTTTCATAGCATCTCTTCTAAATGGTTCTCCCAGCTCTTGATTGAGAATTATCTCAATAAATGTCGTAATACCTTTTGATTGATCTTCACAAGATTGTTTAATTGCTTTTGTAGTCTCCTCCATTGTTTTAACAGCAACTCCTTTTAAACCGCAAGCATTCGCAACTTTTGCATAGCTTAAATCAGGATCCAATTCAGTACCCACAAAATTATCATCAAACCACAAAATAGAATTTCTTTTTTCAGCACCCCATTGATAATTTCTAAATATAACCATAGTAATATTTGGCCATTCTTTTCTTGCACATGAGCTCATTTCGCTCATGCTAATTCCAAAAGCACCGTCACCAGCAAAACCTATTACTGGAGTATCTGGACAACCAATTTTTGCTCCTAAAATAGATGGGAAGCCATAACCACAAGGACCAAATAATCCTGGGGCTAAGTATTTTCTTCCTTTTTCAAAAGTTGGATAAGCGTTTCCTATTGCACAATTGTTTCCGATATCACTAGAAATAATTACATTTTCAGGCATACCAGCTTGGATTGCTCTCCAAGCTTGTCTTGGGGACATGCGGTCTTTATCTCTTTCTCTTGCTTCTTTATTCCAAACAGTGCCTTTATCATCTTCCTCGTGGTCTAAACTTGTTAGCTTTTGTAACCATGCAGATTTAGTTTTGTGAATTAAATCTTTTCTTTTTTGTCTATCTATTTCACCTGCTTTAGGAGAAAGTTTATTTAAAAGTTGTAGCGCAACTAATTTTGCATCTCCACATATTCCAACAGTAACTTTTTTTGTTAAACCTATTCTGTCAGAATTTATATCGACTTGAATAATATTTGCATTTTTAGGCCAGTAATCTATTCCATATCCTGGCAAAGTTGAAAAAGGATTTAATCTTGTGCCTAGAGCTAAAACAACATCAGCTTTTGAAATTATCTCCATTGCAGCTTTTGAACCATTGTAACCTAATGGACCAACTGCAAGAGGGTGTCTCCCGGGGAAACTGTCATTATGTTGGTAACCAGAACAAACTGGTGCATCTAATTTTTCAGCAAGTTTTTTGCAATCTTCAATAGCTCCACCAATTACAACTCCAGCACCTGATAATATTACTGGAAATTTTGCATCAGATAATAATTTTGCAGCTTTATTAATTGCCTCAACTCCTCCCGCCTGTCTTTCTAATCTAACAATAGGCGGTAATTCAATATCAATAACTTGCGTCCAGTAATCTCTTGGAACATTTATTTGAGCAGGAGCAGAACCTCTAATTGCTTTTTCAATAACTCTGTTTAATACTTCTGCCATTCTTGATGGATCTCTTACTTCTTCTTGATAACAAACCATATCTTTAAATAAATTCATTTGTTCAACTTCTTGAAATCCACCCTGTCCCATTGTTTTATTTGCAGCTTGAGGTGTAACCAAAAGTAAAGGTGTATGATTCCAATAAGCAGTTTTAATTGGTGTTACTAAACCAGTAATGCCAGGGCCGTTCTGAGCAATAACCATTGACATTTTTCCAGTGGATCTTGTGTACCCATCTGCAATTAGTCCGCCGTTAGTTTCATGAGCAACATCCCAAAAAGTAATCCCAGCTTTAGGAAACAAATCTGAAATAGGCATAAATGCTGAGCCAATAATACCGAAAGCATGTTCTATACCATGGGCTTGAAGAACTTTTACAAAAGCTTCTTCAGTGGTCATTTTTGTCATAGCAACTAAATACCTTTCTAAATAATTTTATAAGTTTTTGTTTGCAAACTCGAGATTAATATATAAATTTAGGCAAATTTTCTACCAAGAAATCGTTATAATGGCAAAAACAGATATTGTAATTCATGATGAAAAAGACAACGTAGGTGTTGTAGTTATTGAAAAAATCACTCCAAAACAAGATTGTTCATGCTGGATTATGGAGAATGACAAGACGGTAAATATTCAGTCTTTAAAAGAAATACCCCTAGGACACAAAATTGCTATGGTTGATCTTAATGAAGGTGATACCATTTTAAAATACGGTCATGATATTGGCAAAGTAGTTAAACCAATAAAAAAAGGTGAACATGTACATGTTCATAACGTTAAAACCAAAAAGTGGTAATATATGGAAATTCCAAAAAATTTTTTAGGTTATAAAAGAGAAAATGGAAGAGTTGGTACTAGAAATCACGTAGTAATTCTTCCTGTTGATGATATTTCAAATGCATGTGCTGAAGCTGTTGCAAATAATATTAAAGGCACTTTTGCAATACCTCATGCTTATGGAAGACTTCAGTTTGGAGCAGATTTAGAATTATTTTTTGACACAATGATTGGAACAGGCAAAAACCCAAATGTTGCTGCAGTAATAGTTATTGGTATAGAGCCCAAATGGACTAAAAAAATTGTTGATGCAATAGCTACTACCGGGAAACCTGTGGAAGGTTTTAGTATTGAAGGAGCTGGCGATATTAAAACTACAATGAAGGCCTCACAAAAAGCACAAGAATTTTCACAGTGGGCATCTGAAAAACAAAGAGAAGAATGTCCTTTAAGTGATTTATGGATTTCAGTAAAATGTGGAGAGTCGGATACTACTTCTGGTATGGCAGCAAACCCTGCTGTTGGAAATTTAATGGATAAATTAGAACCATTAGGAGTTCACCTTTGTTTTGGTGAAACATCAGAACTTACAGGTGCTGAAAAAGTTTGCGCTACAAGAGGCGCGACTCCTGAAGTATCTAAAAAATTTATGAAAACGTGGAGTGACTACAATGATTTTATTCTTAAAGAAGCAACTAATGATCTTTCAGAAAGTCAACCTACAGCAGGTAATATTGCTGGTGGACTTACAACAATTGAAGAAAAAGCTTTTGGTAATTTTCAAAAAATTGGATCAAGAAAATTTATTGATGTGCTAACTCCGGCAGAGGAACCAAAAAAAGGTCCGGGTCTGTATTTCATGGACACATCATCTGCTGCTGGAGAATGTTTAACTTTACAAGCTGCCGCTGGATTTAATATTCATTTATTCCCAACTGGACAAGGAAACATAATTGGCAATGCAATTGAGCCTGTAATTAAATTAACAGGTAATCCTAGTACAGCTCTTAATATGAAAGAACATATTGATCTAGACGTTTCAAAAATTTTAAAAAGAGAAATGAATATGGATCAAGCCGGAGATGAGTTAATAAAAACTACTATAAGAGCAGCTAGTGGCCGCCTAACATGCGCTGAAGTACTAGGTCATAAGGAGTTTATTATGACTAAACTTTTTAGAAGTGCCTAAAATCTAATTATTGGAAGCTATTGAAACATAGTGAGCTACTGCTTCTATTTCTTCTGAAGACAATACTCCATCAAGGGGAGGCATAACCCCTATTCCATTTGTTACGGCTCCTATTATTGTCATTTTTTCAGGTCTTAATTCATTCAGATTTGGACCAATTGTTCCAGAAGATTCAGCATCAGCAAGCATATGACACATTGCACAATTTCCTTCATTTAAAAATAAATCTTTGCCTAAATCAAATTTTTGATCTGCCTTTACAGGAATAAAAAAAAGAATTGAAATTACAATTATAGAATAAAAAAAATTATTTTTTTTCATAAATAAATATTAAGCTTTTTTAAAATGCTTTTTTCTTAAATCAGAAAAAAATCTTCTGATAAATGCAGCCGAAACTCCTAATAATATTGCAAAAATAATAGAAATTATTCCATATTGAATTGGAAAATTTTTGGAAAGTTCTTTAATAAAAGTTGAAAAAGGACCTAAATTTTTTAAGCCATTAAAAGCTACTTCTTTAATTATATCTGGAGCAAAAAAAGTGTCATAAGCAATAGCAATACCTACTAATAGTAAAAGAACTGCTAAAAGTGTTTTTAATTCAGTGCTATCAATAAATTCTCCTATTTTTTGTCCACATTGGACACCTATTATTGAGCCAATAATTAACATGGAAACTAAAATTAAATCTATAGATCCGTAATTAAATGCGTGCAGAATAGTTACAATTGCGCTAACAAAAATTGTTACAAACAAAGAAGTTCCGGGAATTAATTTAGTTGGCATGCCAATAATATAAATCATTGCAGGAACTAATATAAATGCACCTCCAATACCCATAATTGCAGCAATAAAACCTACAATCAAACCTATTGTAATTGGAGTAAATGCACTTTCGTATAATTTTGATTTTTTAAATTTCATTCTTAAAGGAAGACCGTGTATCCAATAATGTGGGTGTAGTTTCTTTTTTAAAAATATTTTTTTTCTAGCTCTGTCTATTTCTGCAACACCTTCAACTAACATTGCAGTTCCAATGATAGCAAGTATGTACATATATGCCAAAGAAATAACTATATCTATTTTTCCTATACCCTTAAAATAAGTAAAGGTAAGTATTCCAAGAATGGTTCCAGCTGCACCACCAACAACAATCATTATTCCCATTTTATAATCTAATGTATTTTTTAACCAATGGGTTGTTGATCCTGAGATAGATGTAGCTAATATATTGTTAGCTTCATTTGCTACAGCATATGCTGGGGGTACGCCTAAAAAAATTAAAAATGGAGTCATGAGAAATCCTCCACCAACTCCAAATAATCCTGAAAGAATGCCAACAATTGTGCTTAGAGAAATAATTGTAATTATGTTTACTGAAACTTCTGCTATGGGTAGAAAAACTTCCATAAATTAGTAAGTATTCTTCAAATATATCATTGTCAATAGCAAAACTATATAGTTTGTCTATGATTATTTTAATAGTTTTAAATTATTTTTTATTGTTAGTTGAGCGCTTTAAAAGATTGTTGCACCAAAAACTTTTAGCTCACCGTCTTCTTCACCCAGAACTAAACGACCTAGAAATTCTCCCGGAACTGTGTTGCTTGTCTGTTTGTAAAGTATTGTAATATAAATACCTCTTCTCAAGCATCCAAAAACTTCTTTTTTATCTGATAAGCTTTTTAATAATTTATTATTTGCCCATTGCTTACCTAACTCTACTTCATTTGCGCCAAATAACATTTGTGATGAAAAATCTCTTGTGAAACCGCCATAATCTTTAATATTAGATGATTTAACAAGGTTATCCCATATGGGGTTAGCAATATCTATTATCTCTTGGTCTGATTTCTCAAGAAGTTTCATTTGTATAATTTTATTTTAAGAAGCTACTTTTTTCTTTTCTTCATCAATGATATGGTAAACAGGTACTTTTTCCATAGTAAATTTGCCAGTTTTAGGATCGCGTCTAGATACAGTTAATACATGCCAGTTCTCATCATCTAATTTTAAATGGTCGCCTCTGTAATAATAGCCAGGCCAGCGCGTCTCTTTACGAAACAATGTATGTTCTGCAACACACTGTGAAGTAAGAGCACGATGTTTTAACTCCCAAGCACGCATAAGTTGGTGATAATCTTCAGCACCAACATTTTCTAGATCTTCTTGTAACCAATCTAATAACTCTAAACCTCTTTTAAGCAAATTCTCATTAGTCATATAGTTAACACCAACACCACCAACATATTCATCCATAATCTTTTGAAGACGTTGCAGCCCTTGTATTGGTAAAATATAACTTGGTGAAACTGTGCCTCCTGTAATTTCATTACGACCTACAGTGTAATTTTCTAAAGGTTTGTATATAGTTTCTTTAAAATCTTCACACTGTTTATCAGTGACTTTAATATTTTCTGCTTTTTGATCTTTTATATATTTAACTGCAGCTTTTGCAGCTAAACGGCCTTCTGTGAAAGAACCTGAAGAGAATTTATGAGCACTACCACCAACTGTATCACCTGCACCAAAAAGTCCATCAACGGTTAACATTCTATTATAACCCCAAAAATATTCAGGTGGTGAAAGATCTTCTGGACCGCTTACCCAAGCACCTGAACAAGTAGCATGAGAACCCATAACATATGGTTCAGATGTAGTTAATTCAGGGTTTGTATATTTTGGATCAATATTTTGCGAAGCCCAAACTACAGCTTGTCCAACGGTCATACCAAGAAAATTTTCCCATCCTATTGTTTCTAAATGAGGATCTTGAAAAGCTTCTTTTTTTATCATTTGAATTGGTCCACCGCCTGCAGCAACTTCTTGAATAAAAGCATGATTACGCAAACATGTTGGCGTTGGATGATGGTCGATATATTCTCCAACAAGTTTTTTTGTATGTTCGTACCATTT
>LUMJ01000829.1_pt1 | contig 15655 bp, 13 predicted proteins | sample 729631 | NCBI WGS metagenome assembly LUMJ01 (sample SAMN03860266, study PRJNA289734) | marine metagenome | biome: seawater column; feature: ocean; material: water; isolation source: Red Sea water column Station 22 - depth 500m | place: Saudi Arabia: Red Sea | collected 2011-10-15 | depth 500 m | reverse complement strand
GTCCACGGAGTCGGAAACCATGGGCTGGCGATCCATGAGCGAAACTGCCGCAGAAAAGAGATGGCTCGAAGAAAGGCTCTCCCCGAAATTGTACGGGAAGAACGCCCTCATTTGAATTCCGTTCTTTGTCTCAAAAAGGCCGTACTCGCTACTGTCGTAGGGGCGGTAGACGGGAAGTGTGTTGAAATAGTATGAGATGGACCAGAGTGGCCCGTGCTGGGCGTTGAGATAGGAGAGCAAGAGGCCAGAGCCGTCGACGGTCTTGAAGTCCGTGATCGCCGCTCCGGTGAAGAGGTGCCTGCCGAGGCCGTCCATCCACTGAGTCATGGCGAGAGTCTGGCGATCGGGGATGATGAAGCTGGTGAGGTGTTTCAGATGTTTTGTGAATCGGTAATCCCGCGGTTCGCTGATTTCAACCTCGTTGCCGAGATCGGCTTGCACTAGAACGTGCTCCGGGCCGGCTCTCCGCCAGTCCGTGTAGCTGTCCATTATGGAGAGCGGCGCTGTGGTGATGGCTCTCTCAGGAGAAACCTTCACCACCCTGACGGTGTCCACATCCCCCAGCGAGGTGGCGAAAATGGCGGAGTCGTTGGGGACGCTCTGATGTGCCCAGACCGCCTCGCCCACGTCCGTATTATGAACGATGGTGAGGTCATCGAGGGTGACGGTATGAATGTTCGGCGTACCGCTCCGGTGAGATGTGAACGTGATGCTCGCCCCGTCGGCGGCCCAGAGAGGAGAAATGTCTACAGCGGGATCATCAGTGATCCGTTTCAGTTCACCGCTCTCCAGCTGCAATAGCCAGAGGTCGAGGTTCCACTCGGCGCCCGACATGGCGAAGGCGACCGCCTTGCCGTCGGGAGACCATGCGGGCGTGAGAACTTGCGTATTCTCCGTGAACGATGTGATCGCCTCCTCCTCGCCCCCATCGGGACCGGTCCTGTAGAGGTTGGCGACACCGTTCCGATGGGCCACATAGATGATGCTCTCGCCATCGGGCGACCAGATGGGGTAGCTGGCACGCCGCGTGTCTGTCAGCCACCGCCCTTCGCCCGTCTCCAAGTCGAACAGCCGGAGGTCCCACACCATCGCCTGATTCTTCCCGAAATGGTATTTCCCGTAAGTGACCTGTTTACCGTCCGGCGACCAAGAAAGACTTTGGTGAAACCGTCCGTAGTCGATCTCTTCCTTCTTCCAGATCACTTTCGGTTTTTTCTCTTTTTCGGTGGTGTCTTTCTCCGCTTCTTCAAGCGCTTTTCGCTCAGCCGCGGTGTCCCGCTCGGCGATAAAGAGAGAGATGTCCCGCTGATCCTTGTCGTCGAGGCCCATGAGGGCGATCTTCGATGAGTCGGGAGAAAACATGAATGAATACATTCTTTTGATGGGAAGAGACACCACCTCCCCTACCTCCTCAATCGGCTCCTTCTGAGCCCGGACGCCGTAGTAGTAGGTGTTCATCTGGCGCCGCCACGCCTCTTCAAAGTCGCCCACGGACATCCCCGTCGCTTCCTTGAAGGCGCCGGGAAAACGGAACAGTTTCAGTTTGTTCCGGTGTTTAAGCGTCTGAACGATGGTGGAGTCGCCGAAGCGGTCAGACCAGTAGAGCATTTTTGAGAAACCGTCGTGGTGAGGATCCATTTCATCCATGCGGTTCCTGAGCACATGCACCTTGTGCTGAAGATCGGCGCGGTAGGGCCGCCACTTTTCCGTCTCGTACTCGGCGGTCCCTTCAATCACCCAGCCGGGCATGCCGGAATAGAACAGGTCGAACGGCATGGGGAGCCATGTTTTGGTCCGGTGAAACAGGACGATATGCTGAAGCTCGTGGGGTATCACATGTTCCAGCCACTTCTTCCCCTCGTTCCTTATTGAGGCGTCGTTCTGACCGACCCAGATAAATGTACTGTAAAACGGGTTCGCAAAGCCGTTGGCCACTTCGTCGGCAGAGGTGAAGACCACATCGATGGTGGGGATGGAGTCGAGCGCCATCTGCTTCAGCAGCGTCGGCAGTGCGTTCTCGGAAATCCTAGCGCCCTGTCGGGCGATCTCCTCGAGGCCGTTGTGGTAGTGGACGTTGAAGTTTTCAGTTGTGATGGTTGACCACTCCAGCTCGGGATGGACTCTGCCTGTCCACGTCCATGTGAGGGGGGCGCGGAAGGGCTGAGCGCAAAGCGTCGAAAGAAGAGAAAATGTGAGGAGCAATCGGTTCATCTAAGATCAGTTGGGAACCGCGAAATTACGACCGCCGATAAGATTGACCATGTCTTTCGGGGGCCTCAGGAGTATCTGCGTGTAAAGCCAAGATCGGTTCAGAGAGCAGGAAGAAACGAAGTGAAGCCCCGTGTCAGCGGGGTGGAGTCGTTTGCAGAGTCACTAAGCGGAACAATAATGGCGTATTCGTGAAGGAACTTTGGAAGAAGCATGGGTACAGTTCATTAGCCCCGTCCTTCAGGGCGGGGATTAGAGAACACGATACCAAGAGAGGGGCGTTTACGCCCTTAAGGAACGAGCCGGTGGAATAACGCCGTGAACGGCGTCAAATCTTCCATTGAATCTTCTATCCCAGCCGTAAACGGCTGGGCCATGGAATCCCGCTATTTGGCGCGGCTTCGTTTCTTCCCCAAAAACCGATTGAAGGTTCAACAAATATTTCCCCAGCCGTGATTGTGCCTGCCCACCGACTGGCGGGTTCTTTTGGATCAAGCTAAGAGAATAAGAAGATTCCGTTAAACTCTCAAACCAAAGAAAAAGGGCCGCGATTTCTCACGGCCCTACGTAGCAAGAGGGGCATGTGGGGATGTGCTACGTGAAGTCTTTTTCTTCTCTACGCCCGTTCAGTGACTTTTGTTCCAGACCATTCGACGCAACTTCCATCCAGAAGGTTAAATCCGGTGGCGCTGTACTGAAAGAAAACCCCCGCCGAAGCGGGGGATTTTCTTTATCATGTCGAGAGACCTACGATCTAATGTCCGTCGTCATCCTCAGGACATTTGCAGAGCGGCTCATCCCATGTTGCATAAGGATCAGAGTCGGCTATGCAGTCGTCATCCGTGTCCAGGACATAGGTGTCCATACCGGCACAGATGGCGCCGCAGTTGGCATCGAACGCTTCATCAGGGGCACAGCCGTAGAATTCATCCTCAGTGACGACACCGTCGTCGTTGGTATCGTGTCTTTCGAACTCTTCGAGCCAGTTAGGATCTTCGCCAAAGGCAGCCTGGGCCTCTTCCTCAGAGATGTCGCCGTCGCCATCGGTATCGACGTCCCCAAAGGATGGGTCATCATGATGACCTTCCTCCCCCCCGGGGGGTGGACCGCAGTGATCAGGATTGCTGCTACAGTGGTCTTGCCAATCGGCATCTCCGTCCAGCGCTTCATCGCACGCCGGACAGTGGCCGTGTTGGTCATTTTCGGTAAAGACGTGGCCACAGTGGCATTCGCCCGGCGGTGGGTGATCACCTTCCGCCTGCGCATGTGCGTCTTCATGATGCTGGTCCATTTCTTCCGAGCTGTCGAAAGCAGCATCGCAGATACCGCAATGGTGGTGGCTTTCAAGCTCCGCTTCAGTATAGGTACCGCCGTGGGCGTCGACATGATGGCTTTGTTCATCCCCTTGCGGGATGCACTCGCCACACTCACCACAGTACCAGAATCCTTCATCGCAATCCTGCGCCTGCACTGAGAAAACCAGTGCAAAAACGAACAAGAATGCGACGATTGGTCTTATCATCTTCATCTTTTCTCCCTTTCTCTTAGTTGGTTGCAATTACAACATTCCTCGAGCTACAGCCCCAAAATACCCTCTCCAGCGATCAAAATCAATGATTTGTGTCACATTTTTCATTTTTATCGTTTTTCCAGCAGACGGCCGACGGCGGCGGTCTTTCGGTTGAATTCCTTCTCGAACATGCCGTAGTAGTTGTTCACTTCGTAAAAATAGCGGGCTACATCCCGATCCACCACATGGACGTTTTTCTCAAGGATCTCCGGTGCAGGAAAGAGTATCTCGATCCCCGGCTGAAAATACCTCAGATTCTGTTTCAGATCGGGATTGATGTCAAGAATTTTCTTCAGAATCAGTACTTCGTAAAGGCGGCGCTCATGTTTTTGCTCTTTCACGATGATGGTAAATACGTCTTCCTCCGGTATGGCGCCGTGGATGTTCGATTTCTCCAACTCGCCCTTATAATTGAAATCGCGCCCGAAGGGGATGTAATCCAAGTCTGCGGTGGGTCGGACGAAAGGCTTTTCCGCCGTCGCCTTCTCGTGGATCGAATAGCTCATCTTGAGAGCATTGTTCTTAGAGATATTCTTGATGTATCCCTCGAGGCCGTTTACTTCAAATCCGGCGGGATCGTCCGGCGCCAGCTTGAAGAAGATCACCCTGCTCGGCTCGATATACTTGTAGTATCCTTGCCGCTCGATGATGTCGTAGAGCATCCGCCTGACGAGGATCTCCTCACCGGGGATTTCTCCTTCAAGGAGGCCACTGAACGGCTGTGTCACCTTTAGTGTCTTATCTATTTCCGCCGCGGCTGCCACATCAGTGAGCATCTCTTCAAAAACGGGACTCTCATGAATGAAGCTGAGATCGTACACATCGGCATTCTGTACGCGGTAGCTGTTCTGAAAAAGCTGATTTCCGAAGGCGTTGAAAATTTCTGAATCGAGGGGGATGACGCGGCTGAAGTTGCTCCCCTCTTCTGTGATGATGTGGGGGGTGATGACGACGATCACCTCTTTACGCTGCGTCTCCACGGTGGAGCTCGAAAAGAGTCGACCGAGGATCGGAATTGACGAAAGGATGGGAACTCCCCCTCTTACATCACTTACCTTTTTGGATATCAATCCGCCGACGATAAACGGTGTATTGTTCGCGACGCGGACGAAAGATTGCACTTTCCGGTTGTTGATTAGGGGCGCTTCCTGAACGCCGGAGGTAGCGGCGAGGGCGCCGGTCCGCTCTTCCGTCTCGGTGATGATGGTCTCAATCTGGATAGTGATCCTCGTCTCGTCCTCACTCACTCGGGGCCGTAGGTTCAGCACAATACCGACAGGAATGTAGTCCACCGACTTGGAGACGGCGGTTTGGGTACTGGTCGTCTTTACAATGGGAATCTGCTGCCCCACCTGAATCCTTGCTTGCCTGCCGTCGAGGACAAGAACAGACGGCCGCGAGAGAATCTCAGCGGCGCTTGAACTGATGAGCGCTTGAAGCTTGGCGGTAAAGTCCGTGGCGGTGCCGAGGACGGTTCGGTCGAAGACAAGGGTAAACGGGTTCAGCGCCCCGGTCCTGGAATCGGGCGCCGGAAACTGTCCTGTAATGCCGCCCTGTCCCGCACCGAAATCGATACCCAAAGAGTTCAGTCGGTCAGAATCGATCTCAATGACAAGCGCCTCGATCTGAATCTGTGCCGCCGGAATGTCTATCCGATTAGTGAGGAGATCTAGGAGACGGGCCACTGGTTCGAAATCGTTGGGATTGTAGCCGATGAGAAGCTGCTGCTGCGGCGCCCCCGCCGTCGTACCGAGCATGGGAATTCCGGCGAGATCGAGCCCCAACTCCGCCTTCTTACCCTTGGCGGACTTACCCTTCTCCTGCGTTAGTAAGCTGACCGTTTCCGTATCCGGCACCTTGATAATGATGGGCAAGGTACTTTTTGCAGGCAATTCTTTAATGTTGAGTGTGCCGGCGACGGTCGGTGAAAAACTGTATTCCCCGGACAGCTCTCCCTTCCCTCCCTTGAACTCTATCACCGTATAACCGACAGTCTTTAAGATTGCCAGAGCCCGATCCACCTCAACATAGCTGAGCTTCACGACTTGATATTCAAGATCGCGCATGGACTGTCCTGACAACAAGAGCGGCAGCAGGAATAGGGAAAGCGATCTAAGAAACTTTTTCACTCTCTTCACCGATCAACAATGGTTACGGGAATTTTGACAAACAGGTCCTGAAATTTCGCCGAGATGAGTGCATTCTTTTTACTACTGCTTGGGACGAACAGTCCCTCAACTTGGAACTTGGCCTTGGCGGAGTCCGCCATGACAACAGTAATATTGCTGGCGGAGGAGACATGGTGAATATCCAGCGAGCCGCCGGTGGCGTCCATGGCGAGCTTCATGGATGAGGAGCTTCCACTGACATTGGATTTCTTCTTGAAGATCAGGCTCCCTTCCTCGTTCGTGATCCAATACATGAAGCCAGCTCCAGCCGCCGGCTGAGGTGATCACTGAGTCGGGCGTGGCGTCGGCGCCGGAGACATCGGACGTCTTCACAAATGTGATGGCCCCCCGACTGCCGCTGGCCCAGTACATGTAAGCGCCGACGGGAACCGTAGAAGCTTTGGTATCGAATGAAACTTCCCCCGATTCCGTCTCGCCGTAGACGGTGACAGAGAGAGCGTTGGACTCTTTGTTGTATTCCCACCCTCCGGACTTGGTAATGACAGAATCGTCCGGCGCCGAGAAACCGGTGACGTGCGCTGTTTTCTTGAAAGTCACCGCCCTCTTATTGGTTGTCCAATACATAAAGGAGTTTAGAGGCGTCTTCAGGCTGTCGCTGTCAAAGGTGACTGTTCCCGACTCCTCCGTCCCGCCGGTGGTGTCATAATAGGCGATCTTCAGATCGGCAGTTGCGTGGGTGTAACTCCAGCCCCCCGTCCTCGTTGTGGTGACGGATGAACCGAGGCTCTCAGTCTGAAGTGTGAATACGGCGGCGACAATCGTGCCGCTGTTTCGATAATGATTTACGTTTCCATCGTACTCACCGATGAAGAGATCAAAATCGGCGTCGCCGTCTATGTCTTCAAAAGTCGGCACCGAATTCTCACCCGCATCCACCGCGCTCATCGGATTGTTCTCCCCCGTCTGGATTGAGAAGGAGTGAGACGTGCTTGTTCCTGTGTTGGTGAAATACTGGATTGTCCCGTCACCGGCGCCGACGAAAACGTCCAAATCGCCGTCCTTGTCCGCATCTACAAATGCAGGCGCCGCATTGGTGCCGAAATCGTGCTTAAAGAGCGTATCGGCGTCAGCCTGGATCGAGAATGTGGCTGAGGTACTGCTTCCCGAATTGAAGTAATAGTCAATCCCGCCGTCATACTTACCGATAAAGGCGTCCATGTCGCCATCGCCGTCGATATCGGCAAAAGTTGGAATCGCGTTGTAACCGACGTCTACGCCGTTCAGCGGGTTGCTGATGCCCGTGGTCGCCGAGAAGGAGGCGCTGGTACTGCTCCCGCCGTTGGCATAGTAGCTGACAGTGCCGTCCTCCTGCCCGATGGGATGGTGCCGTCCAAGCCCCCCACGAACAGGTCCTGATCAGCGTCTTTGTCTATATCGACAAATGCGGGGGCGGACGCGTAACCGACATCGATGCCGCCTGTCGTCTGTTCCGTCCGTTGATAGGTGACACTGCTGTCATTCTCGAAAGTGTACTTGAGCGTCTTCCCGGTCAGGTCCACCGCCGAGCCGCTGACTTTGGATTCCGTCACCTGCCACTCTCCGAGGACACGGGAGCCGAGCCGAGAGACGTCAAACTTATGCGTCTCCTCGATGGTGACGGTGGTATCGTCGTCAAACTCATACTCGATCTGGAGGAGTTCGGAATTGATCGTGTCGGCGCCGATGGAACTGATGTTCCACTTCCCGACGATTTTGGAAAAGACTTCGGCGAATCGGTACGTCTCTTCCCGGCTTACCGTGCCGTCACCCTTAAAGGTATACTCAATTTCAAGCACGCCGGGGTCGATGGTGTCCGGTTGATCATAGATGAGGTTCCAGACGCCAAGCACCTTGTTGGAGACGTCGGCGATGCCCGCCCGGAGCCGCTGAACTCTTGCGGTAATGTCGAGCGAACCCTTCGACGTGACGATCTGGTTGGAACTCTCCAGCGTCAGCTCGAACATATCGTTGCTGTCTCTCTTTGTCACGACCGAATCGAGGGGGTCTTCGCAACTGACATTCAGCAAGATGACCGAAGCGACTGCGGCAGGAAGTGAGGCTCTCCTCACAATGCCGAACCTCGTTTCATCGGTTTTTGTTGACTTTTATCGGGATTGTTATTACCATTGGACGGCTCGAATACGCAACTTTTTCATCTCGTGGGGTAAAGGAGCCTGTAGTTGAAGCTTGAAAGAGAATACTGTATCGATCAGCCTATTGACCTCGTCTGGGACTCCATCTTGAATCCCGATCTCCTTGCCGAAATACTTCCCGGCTGCAAATCTCTCACTGCCCTCTCTGATAACCACTACAAGGCCGAAATTGAGATCAAGGTCGGCCCTGTGAAAGGCGCGTACACGTCCGAGCTGACGATCTCGGATATCCGCCCCCCTTCGGGGTACCACTTTGAAGTCAGCGGTATCGGCACGAAGGGGCATATGTCCGGCGGCGGGGACATAGCACTAACTGAGAAGGACGGTTTAACCGTCCTTTCTTTTTGCGCCGAAGGGAACGTGAGCGGGATACTTGCCCGAGTCGGGCAGCGCCTTATTGAAGCCGCAGGAAAAAAGCTGATGGATCAAGGCTTCAACAATTTTCAGGAAAAAATGGCCGAAGGAGCATACGCTTGAGCCTGTGGGAGAAGATTACAAATTTTCTCTCTTCCGGTTACACCGAGCAGGCTGCGGCGGTTCCGGACGCTCCGGAGGCAGAACCCGAAACTTCAAATGACAGCTTATCACGAAAGGAGAATGGTATGTCCTACACCATCTCGATGACAGTAAACGGCACGGCTTGTTCGGGCGATGTAGAGGCTCGAACACTTCTTGTGGATTTTGTTAGAGACCATCTTGAACTGACCGGTACAAATGTAGGTTGTGATACCAGCCAGTGTGGTTCCTGCACTATCATTATGGACGGTAAATCAGTAAAATCCTGCACGACCCTGGCAGTTCAAGCTGATGGATCTGATGTTACCACAATTGAAGGTCTGGCAACCAACGGTGATCTTCATCCATTGCAACAGGCATTCTGGGATGAGCATGGCCTCCAATGCGGATTCTGTACTCCGGGAATGATTATGGCCGGGGTAGGTATACTAAATGAAAATCCTGATCCATCGGAGGAAACAATTCGGCACAACCTTGAAGGTAATATTTGCAGGTGTACGGGTTATCAGAATATCGTTAAAGCCATTCAATCGGCAGCACAATCGACGAAAGGAGCGGCATAATGGGAAACTATATTGGAAAAAATGAAAAAAGAGTCGAAGATCCCCGCTTCATTCAGGGTAAAGGAAGATATGTTGCGAATCTTTCCTTACCAGACATGGCATATGTAGCCATCCTTCGGAGCCCTCACGCTCATGCCAAAATAAATAGCATAAATACCGATGCTGCAAAAGCAATGGACGGTGTGATTGATGTGTTTGTGGGACAGGATCTCATTGATGGCGGTGTTGGCCAGATGCCCGTCATTTGGCAACTGCCTGAGAATAAGGTTCCCGTCCGCTGGCCTCTTACACCGGACAAGGTTCGCCATGTAGGGGATTCTGTTGCCGCAGTGGTTGCAGAAGATGCCTACATAGCCAGAGATGCTTTGGATCTCATCAAGGTCGATTATGAAATCCTTCCTGCCACAACCGGTGCGGAGGCGACTACGGGAGACGGAAAACCCCTCGTCCATGATGAAATTGAAAACAATATCAGTTATACATGGGGCCTTGGCGATAAAGATGCCTGCGACAAGGCATTTGAGGAAGCTGATCATGTGATTGAAGTCGATATTGAAAATCAGCGACTTATTCCCAATGCTATGGAACCAAGAGCCTGTGCCGCACAGTGGACAGCCTCAACCGAGGAAATGACCGTCTGGACCACCAGCCAGAATCCTCATATTATTCGTTTTGGGCTCAGCGCAGTAACACTTCCTGAAATACCAGAACATAAGTTGAGGGTGATTTCACCTGATGTAGGTGGTGGTTTTGGAAGTAAGATCTTTCACTATCCTGAAGAAATCATACTTCCTTGGGTGGCAAAAAGAGTTAACAGGCCGGTGAAATGGGTCGCAACCCGGAGTGAGTCGTTTATGACAGATTCTCAGGGTAGGGATCATGTTCAACACTGTAAGATGGCTGTTACGAAAGATGGGACTATTACAGGTCTACATGTTGAACTCTACGCTGACATGGGTGCTTACCTTTCAAGCATAGCACCATTGATTCCCACCGTCATTTGTATAACCCTGTTTTCAGGCCTATACAAGATTCCGGGAATTTGGGGCCATACAACAGGAACGCTCACAAATACGGTTCCCGTTGATGCTTATCGCGGTGCTGGCCGTCCTGAAGCATCTTTTCTGCTTGAACGCCTTGTGGATATGGCCGCTAAAGAACTTGGAATGGATCCCATTGAGTTCAGGAGAAAAAACTTCATTCCAAAGGATGAGTTTCCTTACCAGACACCGGTTGCATTCCTCTATGACAGTGGTGATTACCATGCTATGATGGATAAAGCTGAAGAAAATGCCGGATACGCTGAAATGCGAAAAAATCAAGAAGATGCCAGGAAAGAGGGTAGGCTGGTTGGTATCGGAGTATGCGGAGCGGTCGAAGCAAGTGGCTACGGCCCTGCCGCAACGGTTGGTGCACTTGGTTTTTATGGAGGTATGTGGGAACACGGTGCAATCCGGGTACATCCTACAGGCAGAGTAACCGCTTTTACGGGATCTCATTCTCACGGACAGGGTCATGAAACGACTTTTGCTCAAATTATCGCGGATAAACTGGGCATTGATGTGGCAGACGTGGATGTGGTTCACGGTGACACAGATCTCGTTACTCAGGGAATGGGTACCTACGGCAGTAGAAGTGCCGCCGTGGGTGGAGAGGCTCTGGTCAATGCCGCAACCGAGATCCGAAATAAGTTGGTTGAATTAGCAGCTCATTTACTGGAAGCTTCTGTAGATGATATAGTCTATGACGACGAGAATGGAAAAGTCTACGTTAAGGGAGTTGAAGACAAAGCCAAGACTTTCGGTGAGTTAGCTTTTGCCGCGTACAGCGGACATAGCTTGCCTGAAGGAATGGATCCGGGACTTGAAGAAGCAGCCTATTACAATCCCGGGAATTTCACCTTTCCCTGTTCAGCTCATATCGTTCAGGTTGAAGTAGACAAGGATACAGGTGAGACTACCATTCAAAGGTATGTTGCTATAGAGGATTGTGGCAATGTGATCAACCCCATGATAGTGGAAGGACAGATCCTGGGTGGTATTGTTCAGGGGATAGGTCAGGCACTTTTCGAGCACGGTATTTATGATGAATCCGGCCAATTGGTTACAGGTTCAATGCTTGATTACACCATGCCAAGAGCTGACAATCTTCCCATGATTGAGTCCGACCGAACTGAAACTCCTTCACCCAGCAATTCATTGGGAGTAAAGGGTGTCGGTGAAATGGGAACTATCTCATCAACGCCGGCTGTTGTAAATGCGGTGGTTGATGCTCTTACTGATTATGATGTGACGCATATTGATATGCCCCTCACATCGGAAAAAATATGGAACATCATTAATTCGAACGGAGGTTAAGCTATGCAACCAAGCAAATTTGAATATCGTAAAGCGTCTACGCTTGACGAAGCCGTTTCTCTTGGCGGTGGAGAAGCAGATTACCTTGCCGGTGGTCACAGCTTAATCCCCGCCATGAAGCTGCGGCTCTCGGAGCCGAGTACGCTGGTGGACATTTCCGGCATCGGCGACCTTAAAGGGATCAGCCGTGACGGCGACACCATCAAGATCGGCGCCCTGACCACACACAGCGAGGTGGCGTCGTCCGGTGTGGTGAACGACGGATGTGCCGCTCTGGCGGACGCCGCCGGAATGATCGGTGATCCTCAAGTGAGGAACCGAGGCACCATCGGCGGGAACGTGGCCCATGCCGATCCGGCGTCGGACTACCCGGGCATCCTTGTGGCCCTTGGTGCGACCATCGTCACCACGGGCAGATCAACGGCGGCAGAAGACTTCTTCACCGGGCTGTTTGAGACAGCCCTAGGAGAGGGTGAGATTGTGACGGAAGTGCAGGTGCCTGCAACGGGCGACGGCACGGGAGCGGCATATTCAAAGTTTTTCAATCCCGCTTCCCGTTATGCCGTTGTCGGTGTAGGCGCTGTGGTGACCAAATCCGGCGGTACGTGCGAGTCGTGCCGGATTGGGGTCACCGGCGCTTCCGACCACGCTTATAGAGCAACCGCGGCGGAAGAAGCCCTCAGTGGCTCCGACCTCGGCGATGAAGCCATCGCGGCCGCCGCGGCCAAAGTTGCCGACGGAGGTGAAATGATGAGCGATCTCTCAGCCTCCGCACAATACCGCGCCCATCTGTGCAGTGTCATGGCAAGTCGCGCAATTTCGGAGGCGGCTTCCCGGGCCTGATGTTCCCGGGCCCACCCCCATCCTTTTTCCGATTTCGCCCGTTGGCGGCGGCGGACCGCTAACGGGCGCACCTCGGGCACCTTCTCCACCCCACCAGTTACCAAAGGCTCCTGAAGAGTCTTACTTCAATCATCCCGACAGGATGGTCGAGGTACCCCCTTGCGAATTCAAACTGGGGGAAGAAGACGACGCCCATGCCGTCCGGGCGGACGCTTTCAAGATCGGCAAGTTCCCCGTCACAAACCGCCTCTACCACAGATTTGTCCGAGACGCAGACCACAGCCCCCCCTCTCACTGGGTTGAGGGAAAAGTCCCTTTGAGCCTCGAGGACCATCCCGTTGTGAACGTTACCTGGGACGACGCCGTCGCCTATTGCGACTGGATGAGCTCAGTCTCCGGGACGAAATACCGCCTCCCCACCGAAGTGGAGTGGGAACTGACCGCCCGGGGCCACGAGGGGACGATCTATCCCTGGGGCGACACCTTTTTCGCCGAGTGTTGCAACTGCTGGGAGATGGCCGTCGGCTGGACGACACCCGTAAACTGTTTCGCCGAAGGCATCAGTAGTTTCGGCGCTCTCGACCTTGTGGGGAATGTCTGGGAATGGTGCTCCACGCTCTACGCCGACTATCCTTACGATCCCGACGACGGCAGAGAGGAGAGTGGAGTGGACGGCTGGAAAGTCCTGCGGGGCGGCTCCTGGCTTGACCATGAGTGGGGTGTTCGGGCGGCCCGTCGTCTCAGCGGCGATCCCGAGCGCGGCTCCCACAATACAGGCTTCCGGGTGGTCAGTTCGATTTGAATAGTTGATAGTAGAGTCAGAATAACGTGGTAGTAAAAGAGAGGAGGTGACAGTGACAATAACAAAAGACGACGTCATCACAGCGCTCAGGGACTGTTACGATCCCTGCTGCCGAGACAGGGGCATCAGCGTTGTCGACATGGGACTGATCGAGGATGTAAGAATCACCGGTCGGCGAGTCGACATCGATATTGTCCTGACGTCCGGGTGGTGCCCGTCCGTTTCCATCCTTCACAAGATGATGAAGGAACGGGTGGAACAGTGTGACGGCGTCGACTCTGTAGAGGTCCAGGTGGTTTGGGACCCCGCTTGGACAATGGAAAGACTGTCGGAATCGGCTCGGGCGAAATTGACGCTCCCCATGGACGAGCTGATTCCGTATCGTGAAAAGCGCTTAGCAGCGCAAGAAGGAGGTTAGCCTATGGCAGTACCTAAAGACGTATTCGTCTTCGACTGCGTTTGTCACATCTTCAACTTCGATAAGTCAAACGCGTTCGGCTCCGCCGGCGATCTTTTCGACGAGCATCTCTATGCATTCCACTCCTTCCTCACCAAAGAAGGTGAAACAGTGTTGGAACGGGATGACTTCTTCAGAGAATGGAGTGTCGATGAGATCTACGAGATGGTGATCGATGGATCGGACACGGATATGATTGTCGCTCAGCCGCTTCCGCTGACGGACCTGTTCAAGGACGGGCTGTCGCCGTGGAAGAAGTGTGCTGAGATGGCACAGAAGCACCCGGACAGGGCGGTCTTCTGGGGCTCTATCAATCCACTTGAAGGGAAAAAGGCGCTGGACCTCATGGAGGTTCAGGTAAAAGAGTACGGCGCGAAAGCGTTCAAACTCTACAACATCCGTTACGACTACGGACAGCCGTTCCCCTGGCGGATGGACGATCCCAGAGTCGCCTATCCTGTCTTTGAAAAAGCACAGGAACTGGGCATCAACCTGATCGGTGTTCACAAGGGAGTTCCCCTCGGCCCCCAGCCCGTGGAGCATACACGCACATGGGACATGGACGGCGCGGCGGCGAACTTCCCGGACATCAACTTCGTCATTTTCCACGTCGGACTTCCGTGGCTTGATGAAGTGTTGTGGCAGACGGTGCGGTATCCAAACCTGTACGCGTCAATCGCCGCTACGCTGAACTTCATCAGCCGGCACCCCCGCGTCTTCGGCGATATACTCGCAAAGATGCTCTGGTGGTGCGGCGAGGATAAGATCATCTACGGCGGTGAGGCGCCCATCTGGCATCCTCAGTGGGCTCTTGATGCGTTCTGGAACTATGAACTCCACGAGGAACTCACCACCGACTACGGCTATCCGCCGCTGACGGAACAGGCGAAGCGGAAGATCCTCGGCGAAAACCTGGCCAAGCTCCACGGCATGGATATCGATGCCACGAAGAGCGGCCTCGGGATCGCCTGAGAAACAAGAGACCATCTGGCCGGAGGTGAGGGTGATGATTCATCCATCTCCGGCCAGCTGATGGGGAGTATGAGATAACTCAGAAAGGAGATTCACTATGTTAGCATTAGGGATGACAGCACTCAACTTCGCCCTGTGGGCGAATGCCATGAACCTGCTGACAGGAAAGGATGAAGACGGCCCTATGGTGGGGACGGCGGGCAGCCTCTTTGGCGGGCTTGGCCTTATAATCACTGCCATATGGTTCGGCTGGACGCAGGAAGGTGGCGCACTGTTCGCGTTCACCCTTGGGATGTACGGGATGTTGCTCACCGCCTTCTACTTGATGCAGGCGAAGGGTCTCTCGGCAGCGCCCGTGGCCAACCTCTGCATCTTGGTGTTCCTTAATCAGGTTGTGGCGCTGGTTGCCATGTACAGGGCGGGGACAGCCATTACTGATCCCGTCTTCCTGATCCTGGTGGCATTTGCAATTCTGATCGCCCTGTTCAACAGGCTACTGACCGGAAACGTAGCTGCCAACATTGTCGGCTACTGGACCATCGTCTGTGCAGCTGGAACAGGCTACCTCCAGTTTGTCGTAGGCGGCATCTGGGGCTGAGAACGGACTAGAGAGAGAAGAGAACTTACCTCGGGGGGTGAAGCCATCCCCCGAGGAAGCTCTTGGCGTTTGAGAAATCGAGGGGGGCGTATTTCTCGGAATGAACGCTTCAAGTTTCACCTGCGCGGGAGCTTTGTGGTCTCACGCAGTGAGGATTCTGCCGGAGAAACTGTATCGCCTGAGAAGGCCAAAGTGTTGTCGTTGCGAGTAGTGGTGGGAGAAGCTGTCATTAGTGTCTCACTTGGGGAAGCACCTTGCATTATGACAAGATGAGCATGGCTTACTTGGAACAGTTCAGAGAATCGATTGACAGTCCGGAGAGCTTCTGGAGGCGCCAGTCGGAAAAAATTGACTGGTTTAAGCGGCCCGATTCGATCCTGTCGCAGGATGAGAAGGGGTTCTACAGGTGGTTCTCCGGCGGCCGCCTCAATACGTGCTATCTCGCCCT
>LUMJ01001930.1_pt1 | contig 15658 bp, 14 predicted proteins | sample 729631 | NCBI WGS metagenome assembly LUMJ01 (sample SAMN03860266, study PRJNA289734) | marine metagenome | biome: seawater column; feature: ocean; material: water; isolation source: Red Sea water column Station 22 - depth 500m | place: Saudi Arabia: Red Sea | collected 2011-10-15 | depth 500 m | reverse complement strand
GCCTAGGATCGAGTACATCGCGTAGAGCATCACCAAACAGGTTGAACCCAAACACGGCCAGGGTAATGGCAAGTCCTGGAAAGATCGGTACCCAGGGTGCACTCTCAGCAAATTCTTCGGCACCACCCTGCAGCATTAGACCCCACGCCGGTGTGGGTTCCTGTACACCCATACCCAAATAGGAAAGAGACGCCTCAAGCAAAATAGCCTGACCGACAAACGTAGTTAACATGATCAAATAAGGAGCCATCACATTCGGCACCATATGACGCATTATGATCCGAAAGTGACCAAAGCCAAGCGCTCGAGCTGCATCCACATAGGGTATCTCGCGAATTGCTAGTGCACTGGAGCGAACAACGCGGGCGCACTGCGGGATAAATGGAATCGTAATTGCAATAATGACGTTGACGGTACCGGTACCCAGGGTCGCAACTACCGCCAGCGCCAGGACGATAAGCGGGAACGCCATCACGATGTCGACCAGGCGCTGAATAAAGATATCAAACCGACCGCCAAAGTAGGCACTTGCAACACCGAGGACCAGACCGCTGGTAGCACCAATAAAGGCAGCAGTAAAACCAACAAAAAGCGCCGTCCGAGCGCCAAAAATGATCCGTGTCAGTATGTCGCGACCAAAAGCGTCCGTACCAAGCCAGTAGTTTGAATCAGGTGGTGAGAGTTGGTGCTTCCAGGAAGCAGCTTCAGGATCATAAGGAGATATGAAATTCGCAAAAATAGCTGCCAGCACCATCAATAAAACGACCAGTGCACCTGCCGTACCAAGCGGCTGGTTTCGGGCCATTTCAAATAACCGTACATACCACGGCTTTTCCAAATCCCCTATATCCATTGTCTGGTCAATTGCGGTCATTTCTATTGATTTCAGCTATATCGGATCCTTGGATCAAGCCAAGCGTATATCAGGTCAACAACAAAGTTGGTCAATAGTGCGATCAGGACGACCAGCATTACCAGCTGCTGGGTCATGGCAAAATCCTGAGCTTGGACCGATTCCACAAAAAGCTTACCTATTCCATTCAGGTTGAACACCTGCTCGGTGACCACAAGTCCCCCCATCAGAAAAGCAAATTCAATACCGATAATTGTCAGCACGGGCAACATCGAGTTCTTCAACGCGTGTCGGTTGATGATGATTTTTTCTACCATGCCCTTTGCTCGGGCTGTACGAATGTAATCCTCCCGCAGAACTTCCAGCAGAGCCGATCGTGTCATGCGGGTAGCGACCGCTGAATAGCGATATCCCGTCGCAACTGCAGGCCAGATCAATTGCGATAGGTTTCTCATAGGGTCTTCTAACACCGATACATAGTCGATTGGCGGCATCCATGGCGTACCAAAAAAATGTTGGGTGCCGATCAGCAGACCCAAGATAATCAAAATACCGAGCCAAAACGAAGGCATCGCAATGCCTGCGATACTGAAGGTCCGCACTGCGTAGTCAATCCATGTGTCCTGCTTGATGGCAGATATCGCACCTAAGGGGATAGCAAACACCACGGCAACCACGGTTGCCATGATCGCAACCTGCAACGAAAGCGGGAACCTGATTCCGATCTCCTCTGTAACGGGTTTTCCCGTCCACATCGAGTCACCAAGGTTCCAGGTAAAATAGCCGGTAATAAAATCGAAAAACTGGGCGATCAAGGGCTTTGCCAGACCCAGCTTTTCACGGCACAGCTCAATCTCAGCTTCATCGACATAAAGTCCAGAGCCTGCAAGACGTACCTCGCACACGTCACCTGGTATCGCCCGTAACAAAAAGAAAACCAATATAGCGGCCCCGACCAGTGTCGGGAGCATCAACAACAGACGTTTGGCGATGTATTTGTGCAAGGCTATCGATGTAAGAAACAATACCGCCCGTCGCCGTTTGGCGACGGGCGGTGGTTACATTTCACGCGGTACAACTTACGTGGGACTTAACCAGTTAAGGAATTTACTTATCCAGCCAGATCTGATCCAAAGACTGGTTCAAGTAGTGACTGGGCGCAATTTTCCACCCTTTTACGTACGAACGGTGCGGATTGATCTTATACCACCACAGTGTCAAGGCAGTGCCTCCCGTGGCGAACGCCTCGTTCTCAAACTCGCGCATAATCGCCCGCTGTTGATCCTGTGATTCGGCACGAAGTAACCGATCATAGATTTCGTCCAGCTTTGGATTTTCGCAACCCGAATAGTGATTGCCGGCACTGCACAGAAACTTTGTGACGTCAGCAATCGGATTCACGATTGACTGGCAGTTGAAATCAACCGATACGTCAAAGTCATGCTTTTTCCGGAGCGTGGCATAGAACTGTGGAGACGGTTGGACCCGTTGAATCGGTTTCAAGCCAACCTGACGCCACTGGTCCACCAACCAAGTACCAACCACCTTGTAGGGTTGATCAACACCGCGATTATTAAAATCGAACTCGATGCCGTCCGCACCAGCTTCCTTCAGGAGCGCCCGTGCTTCGGCGCGACTGGCCTCGATATCTTTTGAGAAGCCAGGCATTGCCTCAAGCTCTGCCGCTGTCGCCGCCAAGGGATGTGACGGGAAAACAATACCGCCAACTGTCTTCACGATTGCGATATTGGCGAGGTATTGTGATGCTTCGTATCGGTCCACCGCCAAAGTCAGGGCTCGACGTACTCGCGGATCATCAAATGGCTTTCGCCGGGCATTGGCAGTAAACATCAACGCACAGTTCCAGTCGCTTTCCTGCACAGTGATTTGATCACCCAACGCATTCACAAGATCATCACGTGCTTTGGGCGGAAATCCGCGGAACTCGATTGCTGCTCTATCACCACGAATGGCTTGCAGGCGAATAGACATCTTCGGCGCAGAAATAGCTTTGAAGCCATCAAGATAGGGCTTGCCCTCATGATGGTAGTTGGGATTGCGTTTACCGGCAACGTGCGAACCCGCCACGTGCTCTACAAAAACAAACGCACCTGAGCCATTAATATTCTTCTTGTGCCAATCGTATCCGTTGTCGTCAAGATCTTTCTTGCTGTAAATAAAATTGAATGGCATCCCCATTGCAGGAATGAACGCACCCGATGGAAATTTCAGCGTGAACACAATTGTGTGATCATCGGTAACGACAATTGAGTCGACCATCCTGAACATTGCCTTTCGATTACTGGGCACACCTTCAGGTGGAAAAATGATCTTGTCAAACGTCGCCTTGACATCGTGCGCATTCAGCGGTGCGCCATTATGGAACTGCAGGCCCTTTCGAATTTTGAAGGTGTACTCGGTCCCTCCTTTTGCACCGGCCGGTACGCTGCCTTCACACACATCACACAGAAAGTCAGTCGGATCCGCTGGATTGTCCGGATTGACCCGAAACAGCAGGCTATAGAACGGCCGTATCGGGTGGATCATCCCGAAGGTAGACTCAATATACAGTGGCCATTACAAACGTCTTAAAGATTGTTTTCCTCATGGTTTAACCTCCTCCTGGTGTTGTAGTCACTAAATAATACTTGATCTCTATCGAATTTACCTGATGTAGATAAACATTTGCCACATCTTGCAAATTACTGCTCCAATTACCTATATATTCTCCACTTTTTTTATGGTATCACGTGGACTTTTTGTCAAACTTCAGTGCAGGCAACCCGGTGCCCGGGCCTCACCTCACGAAACTCTGGCACGGAATTACGGCAGCTATCCACTGCCCGTGGGCAACGGGTGTGAAACACACATCCGCTCGGTGGATTCATTGGACTTGGAACTTCACCTTTAATAACTTTGTGCTCACGATCTTCTTCCACTACTGGATCCGGAATCGGCACCGCATCGAGTAGCGCTCTCGTATAAGGATGAGTGGGGTTGTCAAACAACTCATCGCCATCGGCGAGTTCAACCAAATTGCCCAGGTACATGACCGCAACACGATTTGAAATGTGGCGTACTACGCTCAGGTCGTGTGCGATAAACAAGTAGGTCAGATCAAATTTATCACGCAGGTCCTCCAGTAAGTTAATAACCTGAGCCTGGATTGATACATCGAGTGCTGACACAGCCTCGTCACAGATAATAAATTCGGGATCCAATGATAAGGCACGAGCAATACCACCACGCTGACGTTGGCCACCACTCATTTCGTGGGGGTAACGATCCGCGAACTTCGGATCAAGTCCACAGACAGACAGTAGTTCACGCACCCTTTCTTTGCGTTTCGCGGCATCAGCGATGATCCCATGTACCTTCATGGGCTCTTCCAGCATGTCACCGATCTTCATGCGCGGATTCAGCGAACTGTAGGGATCCTGAAAAATGACCTGGATTTTCTCACGCACCGAAACGAGTTCCTTCTGTGTGAGTTGAGTTAGGTCTTGTCCGTTGAAGAGGATCTCTCCATCCGTCACTTGTTCCAATTGCAGGATACAGCGACCGACAGTCGTCTTTCCACACCCAGATTCACCGACTAACCCCAGCGTCTCACCTTTTGAAATATCAAAAGATACGCCGTCAACAGCTTTCACTTGCGCAATAACTCTCTGAATGATAGCCCCTTCAGTAACCGGAAAATGCATCTTGAGATTACGTATCTGTAGAAACGAGTCACCGGCCACACTGTGACTCGCCGGCAACGCAGAGGATGTCTGCTGAGTTTCAGTCATGAGGCAACCTTGAGTTCAGATATCTCTGATACTCGCCAGCATGCCGCAGTGTGTTCATCGTGGACTGCCTGTAGCGATGGGATCTCTACTGCACACCGGTCAACGGCAAACCTGCAGCGGGGTCGGAAGGCACACCCTGAGTCCAGGTGAGTGAGGTCAGGGGGTTGTCCTTCGATGGGAACCAACCTGCTGCCGCGCGGCTGATCCATGCGCGGAACAGAAGCTAACAACCCGAGCGTATATGGATGATGCGGGTCGTGATAGATCTCCCGAGCGCTACCCATCTCGATCATCTTCCCGGCATACATGACGTTTACCCGATCCGCATAACGGGCAACAACGCCGAGGTTGTGTGTGATAACGATCAACGCGACACCCATCTGCTTAGTCAGGTCTTTCATGAGCTCCAGAATCTGAGCTTGAATTGTCACGTCAAGGGCGGTGGTGGGCTCATCGGCAATGATCAGTTTGGGCTCGCAGCTCAATGCCAGAGCAATCATCACCCGCTGTCGCATACCACCGCTTAAATGATGTGGATACTGACTGAGTCTCCTTTCGGGTTCAGAGATGCCGACCATGCCCAGCAGTTCAATGGCTCTCTGATGTGCCTCCTTATTTGAGATCCCCAGGTGATGCTCCATCGTTTCGGTCAGCTGTAGCCCGATCGACAGCACTGGGTTCAAAGAGGTCATTGGTTCCTGAAACACCATACTGATCTCGCGGCCTCGAACTGTGCGGATCTCATTGTCACTGAGAGCAAGCAGATCCCGTCCAGCAAAATGAATGCTGCCACCGACGATCTTTCCGGGCGGCCAAGGAATCAGGCGAAGAATCGACAGTGCGCTGACTGACTTTCCGCAGCCTGACTCCCCCACCACAGCCACAGTCTCTCCCTCGTCAACATCAAAAGACACATTGTCGACCGCATGTACCGTACCGGCAGTAGTGAAAAACTGGGTCGTCAGATTCTTGACTTCAAGTAGCTTCGCCATAGGAGGTTAAGTGTGCGCGGGGGGCACCAATCCCGCGAAAACTTACGCTCCTCCTCTGCGTCGTATTACTTAGATCTACGAGATTTCCCTGTAGCTGTACAGGGAAATCTCCTCGGCAATCTGTTTTATGCAATTCAATAATAGCATTAGCAGATCGTCAACGTGAATTCCCAACACAACACATGATCTTGATTATGTGTTTTGGCAATCAGCCGAGGTCGATTTCACTCATGACTCTGCCACACCTCCTCAAAAGCCCAGACCTTATCGAACCCCATGAGCTGATTAAAGGCCTGAAAATCATAAAGTGGTGTTTCCAGATCGGCAGTAGACCCGTTGGATTTTATGTGCCTATAGACCGATTCCACCGCTGCACCCATGGCCAAAAACGCACTGCCGGGAAAAATCGCCAGTTGGTAACCCATATCGGAAAGCTCGTTTATAGAAAGTAGCGGTGTACTGCCGCCAACCACGATATTTGCCAGCAGCGGTTTCTCTATGCGGCGTCCGATTTCAGCCATCTCCTCTACCGACTCCGGCGACTCAACAAAAATAATATCGGCACCAGCATCAGCAAAGGCCTGGCCCCTGCGTATTGCTTCCTCGATTCCCAGGCCAGTACGGGAATCTGTCCGCGCGATGACAAGAAAATCTTCCGATTCTCTGGCCGTAAGTGCCACTTTAATCTTACTCACCATGTCTTCAACGGGGATGACTTTGCGATCTGGCGTATGCCCACACTTTTTAGGTGATACCTGATCCTCGAGTTGTATGGCGCAGGCACCCGCTCGTTCATAACCACGTACAGTATGATCGACATTTAACAAACCGCCATACCCGGTATCACCATCGGCTATCACCGGGGTAGATGTTGCCGAAGCAATTCGATCTACACGCTCGACCATATCGCTGTAACCAGCGAGCCCGGCATCAGGCAAGCCCAGAGAAGATGCAACGACACCATAGCCAGTCATATACAGAGCCGGAAACTCTAGGCGGTCTGCAATACGGGCAGAAATCAGATCAAATACACCCGGGGCACAAATGAACTCACCTTGCTCTATTCGATTTCGGAGGTTTCTCTTCTTGGTATTCATCGCTATTTAACCTTGATCTGTGTTAAGCACCCAAATCATGTTCACATCAGACTTTGTCAGATGCCCAACTGACTTGAGGTTATACCTCAAACCTAGTGCGCTATATTGTTAATAATAACTTTCCCAGCGTACCGCGCGACTCAAGCCGTGCATGTGCCTTTGAAAACTCAGAAAGCTCGAACTCCCGGTCAACCCTAACCGACAGTGCCCCGCTAGCGACGGCCTCAAACAGGTCCGTACATCGACTCTGGACCTCGACCTGATCGGCCATGTAGTGTGCCAGGTGCGGACGGGTAAAAAAGACACTGCCTGCTTCAGCCAGGGCCAATGGACTGACCGTTTCGACCAAACCAGAACTCCCCCCGTAGTTAACACACGTACCTCGCCGCTTGAGACAGCGAATACTCGACGCAATCGTCTGCTTACCGACCGAATCGTAGACCACATCCACACCCCGGCCCTCTGTCACGGACTGTACGGCTTCGAAAAAGTCCGCCTCCCGGTATAAAACGACGTGATCTGCCCCCAGGGCCTTCACGATTTCGGATTTCTCCGGGGTGCCTACTGTTGTGATGACCTGTGCACCGCGTTTTCTGGCCAGTTGAATCAGCAACTGACCCACGCCACCTGCCCCGGCATGGACCAAGCACCAGTCGCCTGCCGACAACGGAAACAGCGAATGCGTCAGGTAATGTGCCGTACAACCCTGCAACATCAGTGCCACACCGGTGTCTGAATCAATGTCAGGCGGTACAACTACCAGCTTCCAGGCTGGAACCACCGCGTACTCGGCATAGCTACCCCGGCTCAAACAGTAAGCAACACGGTCACCTACCTTCAGCCTTGAATCTCCATTCGCATCAACCACTGTACCGAGTGCCTCCATACCCAGCGTAAACGGCAGGTCTGATCCATAGGGGGGGGACTGCTGGTAGTGTCCTTCCCGCAGATAAATATCGATGAAATTGACACCTACCCACCATAGTGCTGAAGTTGTACTGCCTTCATTCTATTGACCACAAAAAATGGCCATAAACAAACACCACCAGATAGGTTCTGGTCACGATCGATGTTCCAACTGCGAATCAGATGACACGACTGACGACCGGGAAGTAGCTGTCGTGAAAGCCAGCGTCTATCGCCTGTTTAAAGCGCTCTTGTACTAGCTGTGCACCTGATGCCTCAAGACCGACGTCACGAGCCAGTTCAAGCGCGTAGCCCAGGTCTTTCATCGCGTAGGCTGTGCTGAACGCATCTTGCGGAAACGTATCCGGTAACATGGCTTTCATGCCATGATTGCGCAACGCAAAGCTATCTGCTGAACCCTTCGACAACGCAGAAAACATCACCGCAGGATCGATTCCTGCACTGCGCCCGATAGCCAGGGCTTCGGCTAGGGCAGAAACAGTCTGGAACAGCACCATGTTGTTCATAATCTTGACCAGTTGCCCTGAACCTACACCGCCGCAATGTGTGACCTCTTCACCCATCATTTTTAGCAACGGCTCGAGCACTTCAAATACCGCTGGGTCGGCACCCACCATAATACTCAATGTTCCAGCCTCGGCAGCCGCACGGGTTCTTGCAACGGGCGCATCGGAAAATAGCACGTCTTGACCCCTGAAACGATGATCGAGTTCGCGCGCCAGTGCCACTGGCGACGTGCCCAGATCAACCACAATGGCACCTGCATTCAGCATTGTAATCAGGCCCGTATTTCCCAAACAGACATCCCGAACCGCATCACCGTCTGGCAGAGATAGAAATACGACGTCTGAAGCAGCCATCTGTGCGAGTGAGACAGCACGCCCGACTCCAAGCTGTGCCAGCCGCATTAAAGGTTCCTCACGCCTGTCGAACGCCGTGAATGTAAGGCCTGACTTGGTTGAAAGGTTCCGGCACATGGGTTCACCCATCACACCCAGACCGATAAAACCAATATTCTGCTGGTTATTCATCAATAGATCCCATTAAATACCCACGCATAACCCACAAACCCGGGTCGTGCTGCTGTCAGCGGGTTGTTTTATTACATACCACGAATTCGATTAAGCAACGGCAAAAGATAACGGCGGAACTGTGCTGGATTCTCACTCATCGGGAAGTGTCCAAGCTTCTCCATGATCGTCATGTCTGCCCCCTTGATTCGAGCGGCTGTCGACCGCGTGTGATCAGGCGAGCAGGAGTAATCGTATTCACCCGTAAGCAGGTAGACCGGACATTTGTCAGTATCAATTTTGCTGATCTTGTCACGAATATCACCGTCGATCATGTAGAAGTGGAGGTCCCCTTTAAAAACACCAGGGCCACCTTGCATGTAGTGCCATAGCGTTTCCCAGCGCTCTGACTCCGGACTTTGTGGGGCCACCAGCCCATAGACATAGCCTGCACACACTTCGCCGCCATGAACATCCGCGTGATGGAGCCAATTGATGTCGTAGTAAGGGTCTACGTGGCCTGAAGACTGCAGGCCAATCACTGCGCGCAGTTCATCGGCATGCTCAAGCGCCAGGTTCAATACGACGCGACCGCCGATCGAACAGCCCATGACCACTGGTTGATCCAGTTCGAGTGCACCGCATAGCGTCATGATCATATCGGTGTAGGCTGGCGTCGTGAGTTTGTATTCTTCATTCTGCCACCCTTCAGGGGGCGATGATTTTCCATGCCAGGGCATATCAAATACAATCACCCGGTAATGGCGGGTCAGCTCCTCGTCGTTGAGCAGCCCACGATATTGACGGCCATCTGACCCAGCGGTATGCAGGCAGACAAGCGGAATTCCCTCTCCTGATTCTTCGTAATACAGTCGCTGATGTCGACCACCAATGTCGAGATGGAGGTAACGGCCTGAAACAAGTTCTATCCACGGCTTCATGTTCGATCGCCCAGTAACCGCGGCATCGCCAAAACCTCTTTAATGTATATAAGGTTAGCCATGAACGGCTTCAGGTTGCCTTCGATTGTCATCTCTCCAGTTTTCCGCAATGCGAACAAGTCATTATCCCCAGGGGCTGGCACGGGCTGCCAGAACCTTTGCCACATGGCCTCCGAACCACGAACTGCAAATGTCCACGACGGCATCACGAATGGCCCGGTCTCTACGCACTCAACCCGACCAGCAGTCACGTGGACCAGGTACTGAATTTCTCCCACCTCAACCAGAAACACATCGTTCAACCAGCGACCCCTTCGAATCAGTGCCTCATTGTTGTTGACAAGTTCGGGCAGTTTCTCAATCATTACTTTTTCCTGCAAACAGCACTCAGTCCCAGATTATCGCGCTTTTTTCAAATTTACACTGGCCCACCCTATACATAATATTCAATATCCATCGCAACTCGCCACCCCCAACACCTTGCTCATCGAAGGTGACCCAGAGGACGCGAGATAGTGATCTGAAGGTGAACAAAAAAAGGAGACAAGGCAGTTACCCCCCTGTTTTCTGAGCGATACAATAGAAACCAGACCTATCGAATACCGCTAACCACTATAGAGCATCTAAACATGGCTCAACAAGAATACGATGTCTGTGTTGCAGGTGCTGGCAATGCAGCGCTGTGTGCGGCCATTGCCGCAGCCGAAAATGGTGCACGGGTACTGGTGCTTGAACGGGCGCCTGAGCATGAAAATGGTGGCAACAGTCGCTTCACGGCCGGTGGTATTCGCTTTGTCTACAACGGCTGCGACGATCTATCAGACATTTGTGACCTTAGCGAAGATGAAATCAATAACTCTGATTTCGGCAGTTATAGTGAATCGCAGTTTTTCGACGATATGTTTCGTGTCACTGAGTTCCGTTGCGATCCCGATTTGGTGGAAGTTCTGGTAAAGAACAGCCTGGACGATTCATACCGATGTATGGCCGTCAGGCATTCAAGGTCGATGGAAAATTCAGATTCTGGGGTGGCCTGACCGTCGAAGCCCGTGGGGGTGGGCCGGGACTGGTGGATATGGAAACTGCTATTGCTAAAGCCGCCGGCGTAGAAATCCGGTATGGCGCCCGTGTGATGGCTCTTCAGCATGACAATGGCACCATCAGTGGTCTGGTCGTGAGGCAGAACGGCATCAACAGTACAGTCAATTGCCGTGCCGTTGTCCTCGCAACTGGCGGCTTCCAGGCCAACCCCGAGATGCGCACACGTTATCTTGGACCCCGATGGGAACTGGCAAAAGTCCGCGGCAGTCGCTTCAACACTGGCGCGGGCATACGAATGGCCTTAGACATCGGCGCTGCGTCCCGGGGTAATTGGTCCGGCTGTCACGCGGTCGCCTGGGACCTCAATGCGCCTGAATTCGGCGACCTGGCTGTAGGCGACATGTTCCAGAAACACTCTTATCCCTTCTCGCTGGTTGTGAACAATGAGGGCGAACGTTTTCTGGATGAGGGTGCGGATTTCAGGAACTATACCTACGCCAAGTATGGTGGCCGTATCCTGGAACAACCCCGGCAAACGGCTTGGCAGGTTTTCGATGCCAAAGTCACGCACTTAATGCGTGATGAGTACCGTATCCGCCAGATTACACGTGTGGCGGCTGATAGCCTTGAGGAACTGGCAGACAGGCTCAGCGAAGAACATAGTATGAATCGAGAAACATTCCTCAGGACTATCGCCGAATTCAATACAGCCGTTAGACTCGACATCCCTTTTGATCCGACGGTTAAAGACGGGCGACGAACCGATGGACTGTTGATAAACAAGATGAACTGGGCGACAACGCTGGATACACCGCCTTTTGAGGCCTTTGGCGTGACCTGTGGCATAACTTTCACATTCGGTGGACTGAGGATCACACCGCAGGCGCAGGTTGTCGACGAAGACCTGGTTCCTATCCCCGGTTTATTCGCTGCTGGCGAACTGGTGGGTGGAATTTTCTACCACAACTACCCCGGTGGTACCGGCTTACTCAACGGCGCGGTGTTCGGCAGGATTGCCGGTAATAACGCAGCTTCCGCCTGACACCTGCTTCAATTGACAGCACTGATCAGTGCTCACCGCCGGCCTTGAAGTTGTAGACAGCGCCTTCGCGTATACCAGACGGCCACCGCGATGTCACCGTTTTCATCCGGGTGTAAAAACGAACGCCCTCAGGCCCGTGAATGTAGTGATCGCCAAACAGAGCCCGTTTCCAGCCACCAAAACTGTGGAACGCCAATGGTACCGGTATGGGCACATTCACACCCACCATGCCGATTTGTGAGCGATGCGTGAAATCACGGGCAGCATCTCCGTCACGGGTAAATATCGCGGTGCCATTGCCGTATTCATGCTTGTTGACCAAGTCCAGGGCCTCTTCATAACTCCCTGCTCTGACAACAGAGAAATATCCCGGCCATCGACGACGAGATCGGCGCCTTCGTCGACACCCCGGTCGATGTAGCCTTTTATGCGCTCGCGGGCATCGGGTGTGATCACCGGGCCCATCTCGACATCGGACTGATCATAGGCACCGACTTTCAGGGCCTCAATTCGTGGCTTGAGCAGCGCCATCAACCGATCCGCCGTGTCATCACCCACGGTTACCACCACAGATACCGCCATGCACCGCTCACCAGCAGAACCGTAGGCGGCACCCATCACAGCATCGACTACCTGTCCCAAGTCTGCATCTGGCATCACCACCATGTGGTTTTTTGCGCCGCACAGCGCCTGAACCCGTTTACCATTTTCACATCCGGTTTGATAGATGTACTCCCCGACTGCTGTCGAACCGACGAAACTTACCGCCTGCACGGTTGGACTGGTCAACAACGCATCTACCGCAATTTTGTCGCCGTTAACCACATTCAGAACACCATCTGGCAGACCGGCTTGACTCAGCAATTCGGCCATGCGCAAAGAACAGGACGGATCACGCTCAGAGGGCTTGAGCACAAATGTGTTACCACAGGCAATCGCAACGGGAAACATCCACATAGGCACCATCGCAGGAAAATTAAACGGCGTAATGCCTGCACACACCCCTACCGGCTGACGCATGCTCCAGCTGTCTACACCGGCGGCAACACCCTCGGAATACTCTCCTTTGAGTAATTGCGGTATGCCACAGGCAAACTCAACCACCTCCAGCCCACGGGTTATCGAACCCTTCGCATCATCCAGCGTCTTGCCATGTTCCTCAGACACAATCTCGGCCAATTCGTCCATGTGTCGGTAGAGCAATTCTCGGTAAGCGTAGAGCACTTGTGCCCGACGACCCGGTGGCGTTTCAGCCCACGCTGGGAATGCATTTGCAGCATTTTCAACAGCTGATTGGATTTCCTCGGCTGAGGCCAGGGGCACCTGTTTGACTACTTCGCCCAGGGCAGGGTTATACACATCCCCAAAACGTCCACTGGTACCCGCTATCTGCTTACCCCCGACGAAATGATTCAGTGTAATCTTGACTTTAGCGTCCATGTTTATCTCTCCCCTCCGATAACCACCACCAAAGATAGTGGTCAGTGACAGTCCATCTGGTCTTAATTCCTACACCCTGAATTGTGGTCTTTCGGCCGCTCAAGGACAAGTATTCCTTGTTCGCCTACCCACTACAGTGCACAATTCTGATCATGCTAACATCATGGCACCCATTAAGAATCGATCAGGTTGCCGCTTAAGGAGTCACTCCCATGGTTTCCAACCCCAACAGTAACCGAACATCCGACATCGCCTACGCACTGCATCCCTACACCAACCTTGCAGCACATGAGGAACAGGGCCCGTTGGTCATCACCCAGGGTGACGGTATCTATGTCTGGGATGACAAAGGCAACCAGTATCTGGAAGGACTGGCCGGTCTGTGGTGTGTATCACTGGGATTCTCCGAGACCCGGCTGGCTGATGCAGCAGCCCGACAGTTCGCCGATCTACCCTATTCCCATACTTTTGCTCACAGGTCCACAGAGCCGGTGATTGAACTCTCCGAGCGTCTGATATCCATCGCTCCCAGCGGCATGACCAAGGCGTTTTTTCTTAATTCAGGCTCAGAAGCCATCGATACTGCGATCAAGTTTGCCTGGTACTACAACAACGGTCGTGGCCTTAGGGATAAAAAGAAAATTATTTCGAGACTTCGCGGATACCATGGCGTTACGGTCGCTGGTGGCAGCCTGACTGCGATCCCCTTGATGCAGAATGATTTTGACCTTCCGCTTGATCGAATGAAGCAGACCGATACGCCCAATTTCTACCGCTTTGGCGAGGCAGGCGAAAGCGAGGAGGCCTTCTCCACTCGACTCGCCAACAGTCTGGAACAGCTCATACTGCAGGAAGGACCTGAAACCGTAGCTGCATTTGTTGCCGAGCCAGTCATGGGGGCTGGCGGCGTGATCCTGCCACCGGCCACCTATTTCCAAAAAATCCAGGTGGTGCTGGACAAGTACGACATACTGCTGGTGGCTGACGAGGTGATCTGTGGATTTGGCCGAACCGGCAATATGTGGGGATGCAACACCTACGATATTCGCCCTGACATGGTCACTTGCGCCAAGCAACTGTCGTCTGGATATCTTCCAATATCAGCGGTGATGATCTCTGAGAAGATCTACGATGTTTTCAAGGAGCAAAGCCGTAAGCATGGTGCATTCGGCATGGGCTACACCTATGGTGGTCACCCGGTTTCCTGTGCCGTTGCACTGGAGACACTCAAAATCTACGAAGAGCGAGACATGATCGGTCATGTTCAGTCTGTAGCCCCCCATTTTCTGGAGCGACTCAGTGAGCTCTCGGACAGTTCCATCGTTGGTGAAGCCCGAGGTGTTGGATTGATTGCAGCTTTAGAACTGGTGTCTGATAAGTCAAGCCGAGCACAGTTCCCACCTGAGGCAAAGGCTGCAGCTGCTATCGCAGCGAATGCCCTGGCCAGGGGCCTGGTCGTCCGTGCCCTCCCGGGAGACGTGATCGGCATATGCCCACCGCTCATTATTGAAAACACGCAAGTCGATGAACTGTTCGACAAACTTGCAGCAGCTGTCACTGAAACCGAGGGGCTGTTACGAAAAGCCGCCTAATAGGTCTCAACAACAGATGACGGGTTGCCATGTCATACCCGGCCGCTGGATTGGACTGCTACTATGTTGTCTCGTTTCTCCAGTCATGGCGGCGACATCACTGGATGCCTTTGTCACCAGTTCAATTGAGAATGGAGTTCCCGTCTCGTCATTGAGCAATGAATTCAACTGCGCCGACAAGATTTTCGCCGTGATTGACATCCAAGGATTGCGCAATGGTGAACATACCCTCAATGTTGACTGGATCGACCCCTCCGGAAAACGGCGGGAGCAGACCACCTATAGTTTCCATAGAGCAGGCAGTATTCGCATCACGGTGTGGCTGAAACTGCATCCGCCTAGGGGTGCTACTCTCTTGAGCGCCTTTAATCCAGCTTTGGGCATGGGCGACTTTATCGGCCGATGGGAAATCAGAATGCGCGTTGATCAGTCTGCGCTAGCTCAGAAGTGGTTCTCAGTTTTGTGCTGAGCTGCCCAGGACCGAACAGCGGTTACAGATCATTTTCGGTCAGGACAATGGTTCGACAACTCCCGTCAGTACCGAAGGTCGGAACATCAGCCTTAGGATCAGGCCAGCCGGTACGGATTCGATTCGGTAAATGCACTTCGATGCTGGTAATCGAAAACGAGTCAGCAGTTACCAGTTGTTTGGTCGCGCGCGACATCGCCTGACTTTCGACAGGGCGAGCCGCTGGGTTCTCAGCATCACGAACTCATTACACTATTTCACTAAAGCTAAAACTGAATACCGGGGTCAAATTACATTTGACTGGCCTTTATCGACCAGGTTTTTTTCCGACCTACAACCCAGAGTCACTGGTACCAGAACAACGCCGATAAATGCAATAACGGTATCTGCATCGATCAGTACTTCACACTCTATGAGAGGCTAAGACAGCAAACCACACACGCCATAGCGTATGACGCGGAGC
>LUMJ01000274.1_pt1 | contig 15696 bp, 19 predicted proteins | sample 729631 | NCBI WGS metagenome assembly LUMJ01 (sample SAMN03860266, study PRJNA289734) | marine metagenome | biome: seawater column; feature: ocean; material: water; isolation source: Red Sea water column Station 22 - depth 500m | place: Saudi Arabia: Red Sea | collected 2011-10-15 | depth 500 m | reverse complement strand
TTGTAGCGATTAAGCGATATGCAGACGCATTTGAGAAAAACGAGGAGGTTGTAGACGAGCCAGTTTTGAAAGATGCAAGACTTTCGATGACAGATAGGATCATGGGAATGCAGTGGACATTGAAAGATCTTCTTGATCAGGATATGGCCAGAATGTTGGGAGAAGCTGAGAAGGCACTTTCCAATTCAGAGTTTTTCAGGCTAGGTGATTCCTTTAGAATTTTAGCTGACGACTCTGATGTTACCAGAAGAATATTCCAAAACTTTCCAAAAGAAAACGTCTACAGTTCCGGACTGGCAAAAATTAGAATTCAAGTGCCAGAGCAAAATAGAGCAGATGTCGTTTCCTATGTAACTGAGATTTTGCATAGAAACGGCATAGACCTGGTTGACGCGCTGTTTAGCCGAGATGGCATTGTTTTGATATTGAAAGAAGATCAGGCTCCAATAGCTTACGAAAAACTTAGATCAGAAATTCCGAGGGTGAAAGAAAATGGTGTGTAGAAACATCTGTGAAGATTATAGAGCAAAGAAGCCAGTAGGTGGCATGAGATATTTAGATGGTCAGAAACGTTGCCAGAACTGTGACCTTTTCATCCACTGGGAGGGTGTCAGATGTCCATGCTGCGCAACAAAGTTACGAGCTGGTCCAAGACGAAAAGGGCTCAAACAACTCATGGTTGACTCGTTACAGGAAGCCATCCCAAAAACTGTCTAAAACTAGTGTTTTTGGACAAAAAAGTGTCTAAAAAGCAGTAAAATTAGCTGTTTTATGTACTAGTTCGCTTTTCTTACTTTTCTTAAATACAAATTTTGTATGATAAGTTATGGCTAACACACCTCACTATAACAGACACCAAGAATATTTGCGGGAACATCAAAGTTTCCTAGCTCGCCTAGAGGCATCTCGTCTCAGAATTCAGCGACAAAAATCACAATGATATGTGTGCATAATGTATGCATTAGCAACCGTATGCTCTAGCCCAATCTTCGGTGCCAAATTCGCTCTTGTCACAAAAACCTGTTAAAATCTTCGCATGACCACTTGATAGAAGTAATTCGTTTAGAAACATATCATTGCAGAAAACCAATCCAAGTGATCTTCCATACCTGTCTTCTTTCTGCCACGAGTCCTCGATAAATTCAGCGTTAGACCCAACTGGACAAACAGTTGATGCAAAGTCCTTTGCCTCCTGATATCCTGGTTCGCCGCGTTCCGGCGTGTCTACCAAGGAAAGCCTGATTGTTGTTAGATCAATTATGAGGGTATCACCATCAATTACTCTGGTAATTTGGCTTTCGTGGGTATCCGATGATTCAAATCCAAAGACCACGATAATAGAAACGACAGCAATTACAATCGGAACTACATAGTATCTGCGAATTGGATTCATAAGCGCTCAGAGACCATTGATAAAACTGGATAATAACCTCAGTTAAGTCTGATCTAGGCATAATTAGTATGTAAAAAACTAGTAATATTGTAATGTTTTAAGACATAAAACATGTCAAAAACTACTAAAATAAGCTGTTTTTTGTACCAAATCTAGGCGTAAAAGCTACCAAAAACCGAAATGTGCGGTCTTGATATGATGCTGAAACTTCTCGCGTTCGATCCATGCGCTGTCCTTCAAAGGATCACATTGCGGACACTTTACCCGTGGTGGTGGCATTGCAGTATCCAAAGAAGCTTCTTGTGGTTGTTCATGGACACAATCATGTGGTCTTTCCATGTTAAGATCGAAGAGTCTCCACTGTCCGGTGTTTTCAAAGAAATTAGTGTCCCATGTGAAATTACCATCTACATGACATTTCTTGCAAATCATAATTCTCCCCAGATGATATTATTTTCAGATTGATTTGAGGATGTCTGTGAATTTTTTTAAACCGCCGGTTTGCTCCAACAACGTTCCGATCACCAAGCCGTCCGCTCCGGCCTTGATCATGGCGCTGGCTGTTTTTGCCGATCTGATGCCTCCGCCAACCATGATAAATCCGTCAAATACCATTCTGACGGTCTGAATCATCTCTGGGGTGACACTTTGTTTAGCTCCGGATCCCGCTTCTAAATATACGAATCTCATACCCATGTATTGGGCGGCCATTGCGTAAGCTGCGGCGATCTTTGGCTTGTCAAAAGGTATGCCTCGGGCGTTGCCAAAGAACCAAGCTGATGTACCTTCTCCGATTATCAGATATGCTGTTGGGAGGGCCTCCAATTTCATCTTCCTCACCAGGGGCGCTCCGAGCGCCTGGGCCTGGGTGATGTAATATGGGTTCTCCGAGTTCATCAAACAACTAAACAGAATTGCATGTGCTTTTGGGACTACCCCGGTGATGTTTCCAGGAAATAGGACAATCTCCAGTTTGGTCTTTCTCCTCAAGATTCTGACTGCCCTATCCATCCCCATTTGGTCGGTTGCGGATGAACCTCCAACCAGAATTACGGGGTAAAAGTCCTTGATGTTTTTGGTCGCATTGAAGAGTTCCTTTGCCATCTTTTCGACGCTAGATGTTGAGCTAAAGTTCTCAGAATCAACTAGCAAAAATATGGCTGTTTTACCCCCCTTTTTGCACTTTTTTAGCCTAGTTTCGACCTTATTTCGCATACCTACGGTACGATCGAAACGTGGCATTAAAACTTAATTGAAAGAAGCTATACTGTTTTGTATAGCTATGAGCGACCCCAATAAATCCAATTTTAACACAATTATACAAGAAATTATCAAAAAATCACTGTTTACAGAGCGACAAATTGAAATTATTCTAAAACAGAAGAAAATGTTGCAGGTAGAGTTTGGTGTGTCTAAGGGTGCCTACTACAGGCAGCTGGGTCAGGCACGAAGTAAGATTGAGAGCCTGTACTATACCATTCTACTCCTGCAGGCGTATGATGTGATACTTCCTGAGAGTGATGTGATGTTTAGGCTCGCAGAACAGCTTAATGTGATGAAAGATAGTGACTTTACGCCTGAAAACGAGAGTCAGATCATGGATGTTGTAGAGAAAGCTGTGAAACAGTTAGTTAACATGTGATTTTGTTTGTGAGTTTCATTACCAAAATTTGTGATGTTATGATTTTTTATTCGTAAAATTGTAAACTAATGTTGTCCCGTTATGATAAATCATTTCGTTGTTAGTTTGTTGTGATGATAATTGACATCCCTGATACAGGCATTATGTTGGTTGCAGTGCTAGCATTTCTTGGTGGTATTGTAACTTTGTACTTGTACAACAAGACAAGAACGGTGGGAGTTTTGGAAAAGATTGCTCCAACTAACCTGGAACGCATCGACTACTACGAAAAGGAGATGATTGATATGAAAATACGCCTAGATGCTATGGAATTAGATGGTGAAGAGTACACAAAACCGGACTTGCCAACGAAAAAAGTAAAGTTTTTTGACGTACCAGAAGTGAAAGAACCAGAGTTTGTTGCTCCAAAACCAAAGGCGACAGCACGAGTTCCTAACATGAGCTTTGAAAAGTCAGTTACATTTGTGTTAGAAAAAATCACAGAAGGTCCGATGACATCACGTGATATTGAAGTGACATTAGAAAAATCACGTGAACATGTTTCGCGGTTGATGAAAAAGTTGTTTGAGGATGGTCTTGTTGGTAGAGACACTTCTACCAGGCCTTACAGGTACACAATCACCGACAAAGGTAGAGAACGAGTTGGTTCTGGTGAAGGCGGCGTTGTTTACGCAGTCTCACAGTAAGAGCCTAAGGATGTTTTTGTGCTATACGAATGATTTGGTATGACCATTCCCTTCCTACACGTGCACGCTCAATCTTGTTTCGTGAGGCAAATCTTGCCAAATAGGTAGAAACTATGCTTAATTTGATAGGCTCGTTGTACTCGTCCTCGTACTTTTCAAGCACGTCTGAGGAGGTGAATTTGCCTGCTGGGAAGTGGTTCTCTACGACGTTCCATATCTTGCCTCCTACGGAGTCCAAGTCTGGTGTCTGTTCCTCCTCTATGTTCATCAAATCCATTAATTCGAAGAGTTTGAGTACTTTGTCTTTGGTGACGTTGCCCTCGATGTCAAACTTGAATTTGGCCCCTTCGGTGTCCTCTAGGTTTATTCGTATCCTTTTCTGTTTCATATCGAGATCTATGAGGATCCTGTGTTAACACTTCAATGGATCCTACAAGTTTTGTTAACAAACGAATTTGTTAAGATTGACTGCCTGGTCCACGCTGGCCTATTTTTGGTTGTTAACAGAGGCTGGACTGGAAATGGGGGGGTAAGGTTTGACTCTGTGCCTAGAGTGGAAATTAGGGAGTGTTTTTGGTTTGTTAACAGTTGTTAAGGGTCTTATTAACACCATTAACAAGTAAATAAGCCCATTTTAGCCTCCTTTTGTAAAAATATAACTTATTATTAACAAATCTCTTCGTTGTGAACCCACACACCTTGGTTTCTACTCTTTTTGTTATAAAAAAATTTTTTATGACAAGAACAAACTAACAAAAACCAAATCAAAATAACATGTTATTCTAAAACAGATTAGAAATAATGGTGTGTGTCATCGATCAGACCGATCAGGGCATGTCAACCAGAACGATCAATGTTGTAAAAACGAACTACTGGATCCATTCAAGTGTGAAATTACGATAGAGAATGATCTCAAAATGAGTATAACAACTTTAGATCCAGTGGAAAAACTGCTAGATAGTGCAGAACAGGGCAACCTGTTAATCAAAAACCCAAACGTGTTACGCCACGACTACATCCCAGAACGAATCTTGCACAGGGACAAGCAGCAAGAACTTGTAACACAATCATTAATTCCATTATACAAAAAATCAATACCACCAAACTTGTTGGTGTATGGTAAGCCAGGAACTGGCAAGACACTTGTAATAAAAAAAGTACTAAACCAAATTCAAAACAGAGTGGATAAAAACTCACACCAAATTAAAATAGCAACCACAAATGCAAAGGACCAATCAAACCTTTACAACGTATTGGTTGACCTGGGCAGACAACTTGGCCTCAAATCAAAAAAGACACCTGACGACAAGCTTTGGTTACCAAACACAGGACTATCAATTAGTGAAGTCTTTAACCGCATTCTTTACATTATTGACAAAAATAAAATTAATTCTGTCTTTGTAATAGACGAAATTGATCATCTTGCTAAGCTTGTTGACAAGACCGGCAAAGACGTTCTTTATTCAATTACCAGGGCAAACCTAAAACTAAAAAGCGGCTCGTTATCTCTAATTGGAATTTCTAACGATGTCAGGTTCAAGGACGAATTAGACCCAAGAGTAATCAGCACACTTAGTGAGGAAGAACTTGTTTTCCCAGCATATGAGACAAACGAAATTAAAGAAATCTTAGAAGATAGAATACCATTAGCATTTGAGCAAGACGCTGTATCAAGCGGTGCTTTGAACCTATGTGCTTCTATGGCATGTAGAGAACACGGCGACGCTCGAAGGGCAATCAAACTGTTAGATGTAGCTGCAAAGACTGCAGAGTTAAAACAAGACAAATCCATCACAGACGAGCACATACGTTTAGCATCTCAAAGAATTGAGGTAGACAAGGAATCCCAACAACTTAACGCCTTCTCATTACACGAAAAACTACTTGTAATCACCATAATGAAATCCCCAAACATCTCAACCGGAGACATCTACACAGCATACAAATCACTTTGCAAAACCACTCACCAAAATACACTCACACAGAGGCGTGTTACACAAATGCTTAACGAGATAGAACTATCTGGTCTCATTTCTGGTAAAATGAGCCACCAAGGAATTCATGGAAATACAAAGAAATTCAACCTCACAATCACTCCAGATTTGGTCAAAAACACTCTCAAATCTGACGAAATATTCACAGACGTCTTATAATCATAAATTAATGTAAGATTCTGGTTTTGTTTGACTGATTACCATTACTGATAGGTCAGAAAATTCCTTTCCTTCCAATTCAGAGACAAACCCAGAAAACGTCTGTTCCTTCCCATTGGTCAGAGACTCAAAAACATGAACTGGAATTGTAGGCGTGTCAAAACCATTCTTCTTAAGATAAAACGCGACCTCTGATGGCATGAAATGTTTTTTTGAGTCCTTTGGCCATGGTCTAGGAATTAACACAATATTTTGCCCATCAATTATTGCTTTTTGAAGTTCTAACTTCTTTTCTTCAATAGATGTTGTGACATGCATTGTAATTACTTTAGACTTGTCTAGTGGTACTCTGGCTTTTGATGCAGCGACTTGAATAGAGCTAATTCCAGGCACCAACTCAACATCACCAAAAATTTCAACTAATCTATCTACGACCTCAGATTCAGAAAAATTCACATCACCAGTGAATGGAACAACCAAACTTCCATCTCCCAATTCTTTCTTAACATCTTGGTATGTTTGTTCTTGGTTTCCCATTGTGATCACATGAATTTTTTTATCTTTAATCAAATCAGATATGGCTTCAAGCGTGTATTTGTAACCTACAACAACATCTGCCTTTTCAACAGTTTTTCTTACGGTTTCCGTTACATAGTTTTTGGATCCCGGACCAACACCAACAGCAAAAACCTTACCCATTTTAATTCGTCACAATCTGCCTATCCTTGATATATTTTACAAATCCTGACCAATCAACCTTCAAGAATTTTGTTGGTGCACTAAGGGGATATTTTACCCAATCCTGAACAATAGAAAACTGATACTTCTCTTCCTTCCCATCTTCCATTACATCCAAAAATAACACACTTCCCCAAACCTTCTCTTTCACTTCAATTTGTAAAATATTGTTAAAACTAATTTTTTGATTCTTTTTATTTTCTAAATCTATTTCTAAGTTTGTTGTGTCGTATCCATCTTCTGTAAACATCACGTCCTTATTCTGCAATAACCTAACCACTTGCCTAGTTCTAATAGCACCCCACCATTTCATGGGGGCTTCTGTTTTTTTGATAAATAATAATCGTTTGTTTGTTAGAATTAACATCCCCTCACTTCCTTTTCCACTGAAAAATCCTCTTTTTTCTTTCCAAACTGAAAGGATGTGTGCCTGTATATCTTCATCAGTATTCATATACATGCGTACGTAACATCTTGATAAAAACTAATCCTAAGAACAGCTTTTATTGAAGTTGGAAAAACTACCGTCATGAATTTTAAATTTTTTATAATTCCCATATTATTAACACTCGGTCTTGTTGGTAGTGCATTTGCCCAAGACAGTTTTGTCTGGCAAGACGAATACAGTGATAGAGAGATAAACGAAATGAAAGATAAAATGGTTCTCATTACTATGAGTGACGGAGTTTTCATGATCGAGTTTTTTCCTGAAGACGCACCTAACACAGTTGCTAGTTTTCTAAACCTAGTTGAAAGTGGATATTATGATGGTATAGTTTTTCATCGGATAATTCCTGGATTTATGATTCAAGTTGGGGATCCAAACACGAAAGATCCTGAGATTCCTATGACGCAGTGGGGAGTAGGCGGGCCCGGATATGCGATAAAAGAAGAATTTAACAACATACAGCATGACAGAGGAATCGTTTCCATGGCAAGAAAAGCAGGTCCTGATAGCGCTGGCTCACAGTTTTTTATCATACATAGAGATCAAAGCGAACTTGATGGGAAATACACTGTTTTTGGAAGACTGGTACCGGGACTTCCAGAGAGTATGAATACGCTTGATACAATTGCGGAACTTGATACTAATGATGCTGAAATCCCACTGGATATTTCCAGAGCAACAATCCTAAAAGCTCAAGTAGTAGATGGTTATTCTAGCTCAGGTTTTCCTGTTGATAGAAACGTTTCTGTTATAAACCCTGAAAAAACGTTTGGTGGTTATGTTGATACATATCACAACTATTTGTATGGTATGAAGTTTGACCTTCCTTACAGATGGAATGTTGTATTAGAGACTGGAGATGATTATACTACTGCAGAAAACAACGTTCCAACACAGAACTTTATGGCGGTACTTGAGCCTAACAACTTAGAACATAGTGTACAAGAAGTGATAGAATTAACCGGATTTACACCACAAGTGTTGATACTATCAGAATTAAGAAATCCAGACGAGGAGAGTGCTGATGTCGCAACGCCCTTCTTTTCCATAAAAAATGGTGACGACCCCATGGTTTTAAGCAATTACATATTTGAAAATAAAGACGATAGAAAAGCACATCTTATAATTACAACCCAAAAACACCTAGAGTTAGAAGAAACAAAATTCAAATTACTTCAGATCCATTTTACTAATTCGGATAGAAACTACTCTATCGTGTATGTCAATGTTGAAGAATATTTTAGATATGAAGTTCCTGCTTTTGTTCAGACACTAGAAAATTTTCAAATAATGATTGATGGAGAGTTGAAAAACGTTGATTTTGTGCGTCATCCAGTTATGAAACAGCTTATTAGTGATGCAAAAGCACAACCAGAACCTGAGGCTGCACCATTAGCTAGAGTTGATAGTGGTTGTTTAATAGCCACTGCATCTTATGGTTCTGAGCTTGCACCACAGGTTCAACTCTTAAGAGAAATCCGTGACAACACCGTACTCCAAACTGAATCAGGAAAATCATTCATGGGTTGGTTTAACCATTTCTACTATTCATTTAGTCCAACAATAGCTGATTATGAAAGGGAGAGTCCCATCTTCAAGGAGGCGGTAAAACTTACACTTACTCCCTTATTGGCATCATTAACTTTGCTACAATATACTGACATTGACTCTGAACACGAAATGCTAGGATATGGAATAGGACTCATACTTCTAAACATAGGCTTGTATTTTGTCGCTCCAGCCATTCTGATAACTAAGATTAGAAGTTTTTACAAGTTACAATAAAATACTCAAAAACAATATTCTATGCATGAGAAAAGAGTACGTTGTAGTACGTATTGACGCCGCACCAGACGCCGCACCATATGTGGTTATTTCATTATCTTCTAAAAAGGATGTACAAGATAACAATGGACCACTATCTTCTCCTTTTGGAAAAGCAAACGTCATGGGGTTCTCCAACATGAATGATATGGCTAAGGAGCTTAACAAAATGATGTCAGGCGGAATGGGTATGATGGGCAACACAACATCCATAAAACTGGACATGATTGAATACAAAAAACTGAGTCTTTCAGTAGGCGATAAGGTCTACCTAGATCTCACAAAGGCTGAAAGCTCAGGCGTTTAATATCTAAATGATCCACTTTATTTGAAACTAAATCCATAGTAATAGAACATGGGCTTCTTTGGAAAAAAGGACGATGGGACAAAATGTAAGAAGTGTGATCTGGAGTTTTCTTCCACAGAGAGATTAGAACGTCATGCTGAGAAGGCACATAGCAAGAGCTCAAAAACTCAGACCAAGAAGAACACATGGGGAATAACCAAAACCAAAAACTCAAAGAACCGAAACGTATCTGCCGGCTAAATTTATCTTAGTTTAACATATTCATATGCACCAAGTTTATTGTCGAAACAGTATTGTGTTTTCTGAAAATTCTTTCGGAATTCTGTTACTTTGGTTGCAATTTCTTTTGCATCTTTATTATCAATGACTATTTGTTTAATGAACGACGCAATTTGTTGCATTTCTGACTCTTTCATTCCTAAACGCGTAACTTCCGAAGTTCCAAGCCTGATTCCACCTGGATGCATGTAGTGTCTTTTTGCCTTTAAATCGCCTGGAATTAATTGACGATTTACAATAATGTTAGCCTTTTCCAAATCAGCTTCAATTTTACCACCATCACCATAATCAAGCACATTTACAACAGTTTGGTGTGATTGTGTGTAACCCTTTTTTTCGCCCAAAACTTTGAAACCAGAATCATTTAGTGCCACAGCCAAAGCTTTTGCATTTTTAACGGTTTGAGTAGCATAATCATGCCCAAATTCTAAAGCCTCGGCAAATGTAATTGCCTTTCCAGCCATATGGTGAATATGATGAGAGCTAGTCAGTCCTGGGAATGTTGCTTTTTTTATTGCATCAGCATTTTTTTCAAATGCCAAAACAAGTCCGCCCTGTGGACCAAATAATGTTTTATGAGTGCTCATCGTCATGGTATCCACTCCTTCTCTTAATGGATCCTGAAACTCATCACCAGCTATTAATCCTGCAACATGTGCAGCGTCATAGTTGACATGCATACCATAACTTTTCAGAAAGTCAGCTAACTCTTTTACTGGATGTGGAAAAAGAAATACAGAACCACCAAACATGGCTATCTTTGGCAACCTATCTTGCTTTTTTAATTCTTCAACCTTTGTTTTTGTTTTTTCAACATCTATGTTCATCTCATCAGAATCAAATGCAAAAAACTCAATTTCCAAACCATGAACAAGCCCTGCGGTTCCTGAATGTTCCTTCTTACCATGTGAGATGTGACCACCAGCTGGAATTGATGGAGCAATCATTACATCGCCAGGATTTGAAAAAGCTGAATAAATTGCTAGATTTGCAACAACTCCAGAAATTGGTCTCACATCTGCAAACTCTGATTTGAATAATTTTTTTGCCAGTTCCATACATTGACTCTCAACTTCATCAATGTATGTACATCCCGCATAGACTCGCTCACCTGGCCAACCCTCCGCATATCTATTTCCAAAATCAGAGATTATAGCCTCTCTTACGGCTGGACTTGGAATATTTTCACTAGCAATTAACGGAATTGAATCTTCGAACCACTTATTGTGTTTTTCAAGGTTAGCAAAAACTTCATCATAAGCATCTTTATTCGAACCATTCGTCATGCTATCTACACTAATTTTCCCAATTAAAAAATACCTATTGATTCAAGGCGTGAAATAAAATAAGGTATAAAATAGGCAAAGGGAGTTTTTTGGCATGGCAGTTCAAGCTTCAGGAGCAAACATGCCGGTTGTTTTGCTCAAAGATGGTGCAACTCAAACTAAAGGCAGGGAAGCACAGAAAAACAACATTTCTGCAGCGAAAATCATTGCTGATATAGTACATACTAGTTTGGGTCCAAGAGGCATGGATAAAATGCTTGTTGACTCATTAGGAGATGTTACAATTACAAACGACGGTGCTACCATTCTAAAAGAAATTGACGTTCAACATCCAGCTGCAAAAATGTTAGTTGAAATTGCAAAATCAACTGACAATGAAGTTGGCGATGGTACTACTTCAGCTGTAGTTCTGGCAGGAGCACTATTAGAACAAGCTGAATCACTTTTACTACAAGAAGTTCATCCTACAGTAATTGTTGATGGATATAGAAAGGCGGCAAACAAAGCTAAACAATACATCAAAGATATTGCCGATCAAGTTGCTTCTGATGATAGGTCAACTCTATCAAAGATCGCAAAAACATCTATGCAAACAAAATTAGTAAGAAAAGATTCCGACAAGCTTTCTGATATTGTTGTAAAATCTGTATTAGCTGTTGCAGAAAAAAGTGGAAGTAGTTACACCGTTGACATAGATGACATTAAAGTAGAAAAGAAGTCAGGCGGCTCAATTGCGGATTCATCAATTTTACAGGGAATTGTTCTTGATAAGGAGGTAGTTCATTCAGGAATGCCAAAAAAAACAACCAGTGCAAAAATTGCTCTTATTAATACTGCATTAGAAATTAGCAAGACGGAAACTGACGCTAAAATAAACATTTCAAATCCACAACAAATGAAATCATTCCTAGACGAAGAAAGCAAAATGCTTGAAAGAATGGTCGACAAGGTAGTTGGCTCTGGCGCATCAGTGGTATTTTGTCAAAAGGGAATAGACGACATGTCACAACACTATCTGTCAAAGGCAGGAATACTTGCTGTCAGGAGAGTAAAGGAAAGCGACTTAACAAAACTTGCTAAGGCAACTGGTGGAAGGATTGTAACAAATCTTGACGATTTATTTGAAAAGGATTTAGGTGCTGCAGATTTAGTTGAGGAAAGAAAAATTGAAGAAGATAGGTGGGTCTTTGTAGAAGGATGTAAACATCCAAAATCTGTAACCATTTTACTAAGAGCTGGCTCACAAAGAGTTGTAGACGAGGTTGAGAGATCAGTTCATGATGCGATTATGGTAGTGAAAGACGTTATGGAATTACCATCAATTGTGGCAGGCGGCGGGGCTCCTGAAACATTTGCAGCAACTAAAATTCGAAGCTGGGCAAAATCACTTGAAGGACGTGAGCAGCTTGCGGCTGAAAAATTTGCAGAAGCTCTAGAATCCATACCACTTTCACTAAGTGAGAATGCTGGTATGGATCCAATTGACACACTTGCCTCACTCCGTTCAAAACAGCTTGGTGGTAACAAATGGACGGGGATTGATGTAATGAAAGGAAAAGTTGTAGACTTGAAATCAAGCGATATTGTTGAACCTTTAGTAGTTAAACACCAAATCATTTCGGCAGCAGCTGAGGCAGCATGTATGATTTTACGTATTGATGATGTTATTGCTACTGCAAAATCAGCTGGACCACCACCTGGCGCAGAGGGTGGAATGCCACCTGGTATGGGCGGAATGGGTGGAATGCCACCTGGTATGGGCGGAATGGGTGGAATGCCTGATATGGGCGGAATGATGTAGCTTCATAAAATTATTAGAAAAACTTTAGAAAGATATTCTTTGATCGTTAAATGGGTAATCTGAAATGACGAAATGGGCACGTATGAGGAAACGAAAGGAAAAAAGAAAAGCAGTGCAAGAAACGAAAAGCTCTGTAGTTGAGGAAAATGAAATAAAACTAGCTGAACCAGAAAAGACTTCTAGAAACATTAAGCATTCTGAAGAAGTTACAAAGTCTGACATCACTAAAATTTTCAAGGCGAATACAATTCTTGCCCAAGTACCTCGCTATGTTTACTTGGCAGGATTTTTTGCGTTATTAGTAGGCGTCTTTTCTCCAATCACAGTGCATCCTCTTTTAGCAGGATATGTTATACAAGGCATTGCGACACTTGCTCTTGGGTTGTCTGGAATTATATTACTAGTCAGATCTTTAACATTAGATAAAAGGCGAGAAATTGTTGGTGCAATTGGTTTATCATTGACTGCCATCTCATTGGCATTAATCTTCCATCTAATGCTATTGCTTCAGGAGTTAATGTCGATTGGCTGAGAGTATTGGCATGGCAGGAAAATTATACGTAGTCGGTGTTGGTCCTGGCCATCATGATCATATGACTTTTCGTGCAAAACAAGTAATTGAAGAGAGTGATACCATTGTAGGATATTCTACATATGTAAATTTGGTTGAAGATCTAATTGATGGTAAGGACATTTACAGATATGACATGACACAAGAGGTTGAGAGAGCTCAACAATGCATCAAATCTGCTACAGATGGGAAAACCGTTTCATTGGTTTCCAGCGGGGATCCTGGAATATATGGCATGGCAGGACTAATTTTTGAGATACTTGCAGAATCTGGCTGGGATCCTAAAACAGGATTACAAGTAGAGATAGTACCAGGAGTTTCTGCACTGAATTCTTGCGCATCATTAATTGGTTCACCACTTATGACAGATTTTGCAGTAGTAAGCATGAGCGACCTTCTTGTTCCTTGGGAAATAATTGTTAAAAGAGTAGAAGCAGCAGCTAAAGGCGATTATGTTATAGTAATTTACAACCCATCAAGCAAAAAACGAATACACCAATTACAGGATACAAGAAAACTTTTGTTAGAACATCGTTCCCCACAAACACCAGTAGCAATCATCAAAGGCGCATACAGAGAATCTCAATCCATAGTTATTACTGATCTAGAGCATATGGAGGAATACGCTGACAAGCTAGGTATGATTAGCACTGTTATTGTCGGAAACTCATCAACCTACAACTTTAATGATTTAATGATTAATCCTAGAGGATACAAATCAAAATACAGTCTTCAGGCAGAACAAAAAATACAGAACTAGTAACTATTTTTAATTAAATCAGACAGTTCGTCACTTAATGCCAATTTCTCCCTAATTGGAGATACTATCTTAACTAATGATTCTCCAACAGATTGTTTTAAGTCAGCAGGATGAAGTTTCTTTTGTGAGAAATCAGATTCCAAGCTTTCAAAACTATCATAACTAACATTACCACCAAATTTTTCCGGTCGCTCAATAGAGATTGTGTCAAATTCATGAAATACTACATGCTTCGCAATTTCTAATATTGGGTTGTTTTCTATAACACCTTCATCACAAAACCCCTTCTTAATTTTAGTTCTAATTTCATCATCTGAGTTGTGAATAAAAACTCCAGCATTTGGGTCAGATTTACTCATCTTTGCTACTTCACCATCAGATTTTACTTCTGTTGGTTTAGTTAGACCAGGCAGTAATTTGTGATGCACAGCTACTGGAATTTTCCATTTCATTTTTGGGAACACATCTTTAACCAACATGTGGATTTTCCTTTGATCCATTCCTGCATGTACTATATCCAGATCAAGTGAATGTATATCCGCAGCTTGCATTGCAGGATAGATGAGTTTTGCCAGATCAATCTTTTCATCATTTTCTGTTCTTCCCATTATGGTAAGCGTTCTCATGGTTCTTGCTAGTGACATATGTTTTGCAATTTGTACAAGCTCAGACCAATATTCTTTCTTAGAATCATAAAGATCAGTTCCCAAAACTACATTTGCCTCAGGGCAAACTAATCTAAACGCGTCCTCATAATATTTCGAAACTTTTCTTATAGTTTCAAAACTACCTCCCAACTTTTCATTCAACAAAGTGTGCCAGTCTGCTAAAAACACAGTACAATCAACTCCAGCTTTGACAAAATCATTAATTTTGAATCCAGTGCTTATCAGGCTACCTAGATGTAAGAATCCGGAAATTTCAATACCTATGTAGTGTTTTGGCTTTGAGTTTATTTTGAATAATTCCAGCAACTCTTCCCGGGTGACAACCTCCTCAGTTGGCGGTCTTGATACTAGGTCAACCTTTTCAGTCACATCCATTTCATTTGAATTTTTTTTGAAAGCCTATAAAGTTTGCAGATTGTTGATAACCCAAAATTATGATTCTAGATCTTCTAATGGCTTTCTTGGTTTTGTGCTAAGGTAGAATGCATGACCACTAATTATGGCACCAGCAAGCCAAATCTTTGTAGCAAAAATTAGATTCCATGGTCTCAAAACATCTGGGTATTCTACCTTCATTGCATCGATATCTGGTATCTGACCACTTAAGATCAACTGTGCAGTAATTTCAGCATTCAGTATTGTAAAAGACCATAATATTTCATACAAGCAAATTATAGTAAATCCTAACAACATTAACTGAAGTAGACCCATTCTATAGGAGCGCAAATTAGTTGTCTTTTTCCAACCAATTCTGGAAACACAATACCAACCAATTACTATGGAGAAAAAGAGCCAGGTTGAAAGATTTGCAAAGTTTTCAAATGGAACTTGTGTTTGTACCAGAACTTCTCCCATCACAAACATTCCTTCCTCATTCCAATCCTGCGTCATAGAATAGACACCGAAAAAAGTTATGGAAGACATTATGATAGCACATGCATAGAAGACATAGAGAAAAACCCTGTATTGCCTGTCACGTTCATGCAGATGTCGTCTTTTCATTTATTGCGCTAAGAATAATCACTATAAAAACGCACAGATTTACATATTGTATACAGAAGGAAACTAGTAACCGTCTTTTTGTCGTTGTCTGTTTATCTCATTTTTTCTTTGATATTCCTTTAAGATATCATCTGGTGT
>LUMJ01000962.1_pt1 | contig 15714 bp, 17 predicted proteins | sample 729631 | NCBI WGS metagenome assembly LUMJ01 (sample SAMN03860266, study PRJNA289734) | marine metagenome | biome: seawater column; feature: ocean; material: water; isolation source: Red Sea water column Station 22 - depth 500m | place: Saudi Arabia: Red Sea | collected 2011-10-15 | depth 500 m | reverse complement strand
CTGTCCTGACTGGCCAGGATGCTACGGCAAACTAATTGTTCCTGATGTTGCCTCGAGTGAGTTTGAGAGGCCTCTTGATGTAGCGAAGGCATGGAAAGAAATGATTCACAGATACGCGGCCTCGATCCTAGGGCTATTAATCATTGCAATTTTTTTCCTTGCAGCCTTTCGTAAAACGCCGCGTTATCAATAAATCAAGCTTCCTGCCTTTTTGGTTCTGTTGGTTGGATTCCAGGGCGCCCTAGGAATGTGGACAGTTACCGAGTTGGTCCACCCTGGTATAGTTTCGATGCACTTAATGGGAGGCTTTGCGACAACTGTTCTGCTGCTATGGCTTCTTTTAAACCAAAACGTTCCAAACCGAATTAACCAGCCTATTATAAAGCGCCATAAATTAATACTGGCCGCTTCTATTGTTCTATTATTGGTTCAAATCTTTTTAGGGGGATGGACAAGTTCTAACTATGCTTCGCTCTCTTGTGGGGAATACTTTCCAACCTGTTTGGGGGAGTTATGGCCGGACAACTTGGATTTCAAAAATGCGTTTTTTTGGGGGCCGCTTGGCATAGATTATGAGTTTGGTGTGCTTGAAAGCGAAACCAGAAGCGCGATTCAAATGGTTCATCGAATTGGGGCTCTTGTTGTAACCTTGTCATTGGCCTTTTTGATTATCAATTTTAGAAACTATCCCAGACTTAAAAATAATCTATTGCTGATACTCTCACTATTAGCGCTGCAGGTAGTGTTGGGCATTATGAATGTTGTTTTATCATTACCCATACTTGTAGCGGTTTTACACAATGCTGTTGGCCTAGGCCTTTTATTAAGCTTGATTGGCTTGTTACACAAAATAGTTAATAACCCAAAAGCTTAAAGTATAATTTGCGGTTTTCTCGCTTAACTCAAAGCCCCACAATGAAAAAAATTAATCAATTTATTTCACTGGCCCTAGTGCTTCTTTTTGCCATTGCTGGTGCCCTATACTTTGGCGGACAAGAGAACATTGAAGAGCTTAAAAAATCAGTTGCGCCTACAGCGTCAATCTATCCCGAAGCTGAGCCTTTTTCTGAGGAGCTTAAATTTATAAACGATCAATCTGAATCATTGAGCTTGTCTGATATATCTCAAGAGAAATGGGTTCTTATGTATTTTGGCTACGCCTCTTGCCCAGATGTATGTCCTATAGACCTTTCAAAAATCAACCTCAGTTTTGAGATGATGAAGAACAAGGACAGGCTTCAAGTTGTTTTTGTTTCGGTGGACCCAGCTCGTGACCTAGGAGTGCTTGACCAATTTGCTGGCGCCTTTAATTCTTCTTTTCTTGGGTTGACAGCACACAACCAGGAACTAGAAGCTATTAGCAAATCTTTGGGTGTTTATCATCAAGTCGTTGAGTCTCAAAAATTAGCTCAATCAGACCACAGCAGTCATGAACATGAAGAGGTTGGCTCACATGAACACTATGATGTTGACCACACAGCTAGTTTTTTATTATTTAATCCTGACTTGAAATTAACGGCGCTGTTAACCAGTCCTCACGAACCACAACCAATGGCGGAAGCGCTTGACAAGATTATCGATACACTAAGTTAGGCCAATCCTTGCTGTCGCTTTGAAGGCTTAAAGCGCCCCTTTCATGACTATGAGACAGCCCCAAAAGTTATCAAAAGATAATGGTCAACCAAAAGAGAAACAAACAAAACCATTAGGTAGTTGACTGAATATTTGAATGTTTTAAAGGCTATTTTTGGATTGTCAGGTTCACGACAAATCTTAATAGCGTAGCCCAAAAAAAGCACTCCGAGCATAACCGCAGAAACCAAGTAAATGACTCCACTCATGCCCGTTAAATATGGCAGAAGAGTGACAATAAACAAAAGCACTGTGTAAAGAAGAATTTGCACCCTAGTAAACTGAAGCCCATGGGTGACTGGCAGCATTGGCACGTCGGCCTTTTTATATTCTTCATGTCTATGAATCGCCAGCGCCCAAAAATGAGGGGGAGTCCAAATAAACACTATCAAAAAAAGTAATAGCGCATATTCTATGCCTTACAATCCTGCAACTGAAGTCCAGCCCAAGACTGGAGGGGCCGCTCCAGCAGCTCCCCCAATAACTATGTTCTGGGGTGTGGCTCGTTTCAAATACATGGTATAAAAAACTGCATAGCCAATAAGAGAGAGAAATGTTAAAACAGCTGTCAGCGAGTTAACATAAACAATCAACATACCTATCCCTAGAAACCCCAAAAACAAACCCCAGATTAGCGCCTGATTTCTGCTTACTTTGCCTTGAGGCAGAGGACGACGGCTTGTTCTTGACATTTGAATATCGATTTTTTCATCGACAATATGGTTAAAAACTGCCGCTGACATTGACGAAAGCGCAATGCCTACAGAGGCGGCAATTATAAGCAACAGGTTTGGCAGGTATGGCACAGCCAAGAGCATTCCAACAACTGCTGTTAACATAATAAGCGAAACAACCTTTAACTTACAAAGTTCTAACAAGTCGGCAATTGATGGCATAGTTCCCATTAACCTATTCTGGAATATTTAAATAGTCGCTTAAGGTCTTTTATAACGAGTCTGATGTCGATATTTTGGGGCTCATAATAGAGCATTATGTTGCCAATTGGATCAATTAAATACATGGCATTTTCGGTATATTTTTTAAGCCTCTGTGTAAGCTTTTCACTAGCCACTCTTGCCTTAATCAAGCCCTCATCTTTGCTTTTCGGTGTTGAGCCGTCCTCGATAATAATCATTCTTTGAATGCGTCGCATATCAGCGTTCATAAGTGTACGAATAGTTTTCATATCTGCAACTGCTTTTTCACAAGCATCGTCACAACGATTTGAGACGTAAACCATGGTCCATATGCCTTGTAAAGAGCTGCTGCCTTCAATTTCTATATCATCCTCATCGGTCACAATTACAGGTCGAACCAGCTCCCCATAGTTAACTGTGCTTTGACTGAAATAGCCTGGATTGGCATAGAAAAATAGCGTGCCAAAAGCTATTGGCAATATAAACATGGCCAACAACACCCAAAATTCTTTTCTTGCCGTCATTACTTTCCTTGATTCAAAAGTGCGTAATCATACGCTGTTGAGATTCAAAACTCAATATGCCTTAGAGTCGAACTTCAATGCCATTTTCCTGCATTGATAGCTTGGCTTCGGCTACCGTATATTCTCCAAAATGAAAAATGCTGGCCGCTAAGACGGCGTCAGCGCCGCCCTCAAGAACCCCTTCTGACAAATGGGACAAGTTGCCAACACCTCCAGAGGCTATTACAGGAACATCTACGGCGTCAGATATAGCCCGAGTGAGCGTTATATCAAATCCATCCTTTGTGCCGTCCCTATCCATAGAGGTTAGCAACACTTCCCCAGCGCCATAATCCCCCTCAGTCATATTCACCGCCCACTCGATAGCGTCGATGCCCGTTGGTTTGCGCCCACCATGGGTATAAATTTCCCATTTCGGAGGATTGTCAACAACCTGTTTAGCGTCAATTGCAATGACGATGCACTGCGAACCGAAACGCTCAGAAAGCTCGCGGATGAGACTGGGATTCAAAATCGCAGCAGAATTAACCGCAACCTTGTCAGCTCCAGCATTTAGCATGGCACGCACGTCTTCCGCTTTGCGAATGCCGCCACCGACAGTGAGCGGAATAAATACCTGCTCAGCTATTTTTTCCACCATAAGGGCGGTTGTGTCGCGACCTTCATGTGAAGCCGTAATGTCGAGAAAAGTAATCTCATCAGCCCCTTCATTATCGTATCGCTTTGCGACCTCAATCGGATCTCCAGCATCCTTAATGTCAACAAATTTAACGCCTTTGACGACACGTCCGTCACGAACATCAAGACATGGAATAATGCGCTTTGCTAAACTCATGGCAGATAATTTTACCGTATAAAGCTTAGCCGAACTGGTTTGCTATTCAGCTAAAAATTGTATTTTATACAGCCGTGAATTACATCTAGAATGCGATTAATAGCCGTGACACTTTACATTGGGATTTAAGTGTCCTGTGGGTATAATTGCGCTCTATGAGTTCTTCCAATAATAAACAAATAAATAGCATTAAGGCGCCTCCAAAACATATAGCTATTATTATGGATGGCAATGGGCGTTGGGCAAAATCAAAAGGCCTGCCCCGCTCTAGTGGACACCAAAAAGGCGTGGAAAGTGTTCGTACAATTGTCAAGCATTGTGCCAAAATTGGTGTTAGCACTCTCACCCTGTTTGCCTTTAGTAGTGAAAACATGAACCGGCCCAAAAAAGAGGTTGGATTGTTGTTTAAATTGTTTCTCACGGTGCTAAAGAATGAAACAAAGAAACTTAAAGACAACAACATCAGGCTCGACATTATTGGCGATCTATCTGTATTCACCCCTGAAATTCAAAACCTTGCCGAAAAAGCACAGCAAAAACTTCAAAGCAATACCGGCCTAAATCTTGTGATTGCTGCTAATTACGGAGGCCAATGGGATATTGCAGAGGCCGCCAAAAAGATTGCCAGCAAAGCGGCCAAAGGGGATTTAAGCCCTGAAAATATTAACAATAAAGTGTTTGGTGCTCATACAGCCTTGGGACAATACCCTAGAGTTGACCTTTTGATTAGAACAAGCGGAGAGGTTAGGATTAGCAATTTTTTACTCTGGGATATTGCTTATAGTGAACTATATTTTTGCGACACCTTATGGCCTGATTTTGATTCTAACAGCCTCGATATAGCTATCAATAGTTTTCATTCTCGTGAGCGCCGCTTTGGCGCAAGGAACGGTGAAAAATAATGCTGATTAAGAGACTGTTAACGGCAGTCGTTTTAATTCCGCTGGTTGTTCTAGCAACTCTAAGGTTTGAAAGCTCGGAGTTTGCCATAGCGATGATGCCTGTTCTTGTCATTTGTTCTTGGGAATACGGCGGGCTTATTAAAATGAAGCGTTGGATTACCAAATCTTTTTATGTTTTAGCGCTGACTATCACTGTGTACTATGCAAACCAAATGTCTTTCTTGTTAATGCCGGTTTTAATTGTCACTTTGCTTTGGTGGCTAATTAACTCGTTTTGGATTATTAACTTCCCTAGACACACTCGTTCTTGGTACAGCCACCCAGCAACAAGAATAATTAATGGCTTTTTCTTTTTTGTTCCATTGCTTGTTGCACTAACAACGCTGCATCAAATTGACAGCACGCTTGTTTTGTTACTCCTGGTTCTGGTCTGGGCTGCAGATACTGGCGCTTACCTCGTTGGTCGTACGATTGGGAAAAACAAGCTTCTACCAAACGTAAGCCCTGGAAAAACTGTTGAAGGTGCTGTGGGCGGAATATTGTTCTCTTTGGGCGCAATGCTCATCTATGTCCATTTTGGTCTTGAAAACGCTGACTTTACGCAGTATTTTTTCTATGGCGTTTTGTCTCTAGTTACCACTTTTGCTTCAATTCTGGGTGATTTATTTGAGAGTCTTCACAAACGGATTGCAGGCGTCAAAGATAGTGGCATTGTGGTTCCTGGGCATGGCGGTTTGTTTGACAGAATAGACAGTCTCACCGCCTCAGCACCAATCTTTTTGTTAGCCTATGGTTCTCTAACATGAAAAATATTTGTGTTCTGGGCGCTACTGGTTCAATTGGGCTTAACACCTTGGAGGTTGTTTCACTTCACCCAGACAAATACAATGTGTTTGCGCTGAGCGCAAACACTGACTGGAGAAAAATGCTTGAGCTCTGTAAATTATACGAACCGGCTTATGCAGTAATGGTTGATCCAAATTCTGCCGAACATTTACACAAATTAGCGCCTGAAAGCGTGACCGTTTTGTCTGGCGAGGAATCCCTTACAAAGGCTGCAGCTCACAAACAAACAGACTATGTCATGTCAGCCGTTGTAGGTAGCGCAGGAATGTCTTCCACGCTTGCCGCGGCAGAGGCGGGCAAGCGTATCATGTTGGCCAATAAGGAATCTTTGGTGCTCGCCGGCAACTTACTAATGAACGCAGTAAAAAAACACGGGGCAGAATTAATACCTGTTGACTCTGAACATAGCGCAATTTTTCAGTGCCTTCAGGGAAGTGACGTAGGGTTGAGTAAAGTTCAGCTAACCGCCTCAGGAGGTCCGTTTCTTCACACACCGTTGCAAGAGCTTGCCTTAGTAACGCCCAGCCAGGCATGCAAGCACCCTAATTGGAAAATGGGAAGAAAAATATCAGTTGACTCCGCCACTCTCATGAACAAGGGGCTTGAGACAATTGAAGCACATTTTTTGTTCGCCCTAAGATCCAATCAAATTGAAGTCGTCATCCATCCACAAAGCATTGTTCATTCGCTTGTTCATTTTGACGACGGCAGTGTTTTATCTCAGCTTGGTCTGCCCGACATGCGCACCGCAATATCCTACGCACTTTCTTATCCGGAACGACAAAAATCTGGCGTCGACTCACTTGACCTAACACAACAACCGCCTTTAGAGTTTTTAACGCCCGATTTAGACGCTTTTGGCTGCCTTAGATTAGCCTACAACGCTCTGAAAACAGGCAAAAACGCCCCTGCCACACTTAATGCAGCCAACGAGATTGCGGTGGGTGCATTTCTTAATAAACAAATAGGTTTTCTAGACATTAGCAAAACCATAGAAAGCGTCCTTGATGCAGTTCCTACCGCAAATCTTGACACACTTGCAAGTGTCGTGGAAAATGACCAGCTTTCTCGACAAATAGCAAAATCTGTTATTGAATCCCGTGCCTGACAAAAAAGTACTGCCTTTTATCAAGTTTGTATTGCTTGCCATTGCCCTGACATTCTCTGTTTTGGCGCCTACAGCCAAAGCAGACGGAAAGCATGACTTTTTCTTTGAAGTGTCTCGAGGAGACGCCTTCTACAAGTTTTTCTATAGCGCAGGTCTTTCCGATGAGAGGGCACAAAGGTTAAATCATATTCATCCAGGAGACAAATTTAAAATTTCACTTGATGAAAACCACAGCCTGAAAAAAATTGTCTTTGTTCCTCTAAACGCAAACCCTATGCTTATAAGCTATTCAAAGAAAAAGTTTAGCTTTGTTGTCGTCAACATCCAGCCCACAGAAGACATAGCACATTCAACTATTACTATTAAGAAATCTCTAAATTACGACGCTAAGAAGGCGGGAATTGAAGCTGAAGTCATTAAATTGATGGTTGATAATTTTTCTTGGGAGCTCGATTTAAGAAGAGATCTTCGCAAGGGCGACAAGTTTTTGCTTGTCTGGGATGGCGAAAAAACACCCTCTGCTATGATTTATGTCGGCGACCGAAAAACCATTGCTCTATTTGCTTATAAGGATTCAACAGGGCAAAAAAAATACTACACCTCTGAAGGTAAAACCCTCAACGACTCTTTTAGCTTCCCGCCATTAAAAAAATATACCCGTATTAGCTCAGGCTTCCAAAAAAGTCGTTATCATCCAACACTTAATGTATGGCGCTCCCACTTAGGAACTGACTTTGCAGCACCAAAAGGAACCCCGGTTTTTGCGTCAGCGAAAGGTATTATCAAGCACTTGGCCACATTAACTGGTTATGGCAATGTGGTCTATTTACAACATGGAGCCAAATACCTTACTGTTTATGCTCACTTGGCAGGCTTCAAAAAAGGCCTAAGAACCGGCGCCAAGGTATCTAAAGGAGACCCCATTGGCTTTGTGGGAAGCACTGGACAATCAACCGGTAACCATCTTCATTATGAGATTCGTCTCAATGGCGTCCATAAAGACGCTGAAAAATTCAAGCCCCCAACGCAATCTTTTGTTCCAAGTAGCGCTATGGCTGTCTTTAAAGATCACTCAAAACAAGTACTCTCGAAGCTAGGAATAAAATAAGCCCTGTTCTGGTTGGCTCCTTGTCTCATCAGAGTCAAACGTTCAAGACATTCCATTAAAATAAAAACTTTACATTAGGCCAGTATGGTTATGCAAACCCTTATAAACACCAAATTAAGTTTGCCGCTTCTACATAGAGGAAAAGTTAGAGATATTTTTGATATTGACCGTAACAACATGCTGATTGTCGCTACTGACAGGCTCTCAGCGTTTGATGTTGTGTTTGACCAACCCATTCCTGAAAAAGGCGTGATTCTCACTTCTATTGCAAATTACTGGTTTCAAAAAACCGCACACATTATTCAGAACCACTTAACCGACATAAGCCCTGAAGAGGTATTGCCACAAGATGAGGCTGAAATGCTTGCAGGGCGAGCAATTGTCGTTAAAAAGCTAAGGCCCTTGGCAATAGAGGCTGTCGTTAGAGGCTACTTAATTGGCTCTGGATGGAAAGAATATCTTTCTTCAGGTATGGTTTGTGGTATTCAGCTACCACAAAATATGAGGCTTGCCCAGAAGCTTTTAAGGCCTCTCTTTACGCCCTCCTCAAAAGCAGGCGCTGGCGAACATGATGTCAATATATCCTTCAAAGAAACAGAGGCCATTGTCGGCAGTGAGCTTGCAACTCAAATCAAGGAGATAAGCTTAAAAATCTATCGATTTGCTGCAGAACACGCCCTCAATTGTGGCATTATAATCGCTGACACGAAGCTGGAGTTTGGTCTTGATGAAGATAACCGACTGACCTTAATGGACGAATTATTAACACCTGACTCTTCTAGGTTTTGGTCTGCTGAGAATTATCAACCAGGGAGCAGCCCAAAAAGCTATGACAAACAAATTATAAGAGACTATTTGGAAACACTTGATTGGAACAAGAAGCCGCCTGCCCCTAAACTGCCGGACAAAATTATAGCTAAGGCCACAGAAAAATATCACCAAGTTCATTCAATATTATGCAACTGAGCGGATACATAGACAAAATGCATACCTCCTTAGAAGAAGGTATGGCTCATTACAAGCTCTCGCTTGACGATCAACGGGTTGACATGGGCTTCCTTGTGGGACAGCATATTGAGCTTACATATAACAAAACGATACAATGCGCCAATCCAGAATGTAAGCGCATTACTCCTAAAAGTTTTTCACAGGGCTACTGTTTCCCTTGTGCGCGCTCTCTGGCCAGGTGCGACCTATGTATTATGAGACCTGAAACTTGTCACTACCACCTTGGCACCTGTAGGGAGCCTGAGTGGGGACTGTCAAATTGCTTTACTCCTCATGTTGTCTATCTTGCAAACTCCTCTGGAGCTAAAGTTGGCATCACCCGAAAAACAAACACTCCTAGTCGCTGGATCGACCAGGGCGCAATCTGTGCGCTGCCGATACTTGAAGTAAAAACACGCCTAGAATCAGGCCTTATTGAAAAAGCTTTAAAGTCGTTTATCACTGACAAAACAAACTGGAGAGCGATGCTGAAAAACGAAACAACCGCCGCCGACCTTGTTACCACTAAGGCGTCTTTGTTAGGTGAAATTTCTGGCCTTGTAGATGAGCTTAAAGCAAAAACCTTGCCAGACGACATCATAAATATTGACTACCCTGTGTTAAAATATCCCACCAAAGTTGTCTCTTTAAGCTTTGACAAAAACCCTATCATATCAGGCGTTTTAAATGGAATTAAGGGACAGTACTTATTACTTGATAGCGGTGTGCTTAATGTGCGAAAGTTTAGCTCATACCATCTTACGCTCTCCACTTGATAACAACGACTAAAACTATATGAAGCTAACGGCAAAAGAGTTTAGAAATGAAAAAAACAAACGCCTGACCCTACTCGGAATGTCAGGTGTCGGCAAGACGCACCTCGCAAAACTTATCGGAGAAAATGGCGGATGGTACCATTTTTCGGGCGACTACCGTATTGGTGCATCCTATTTAAAGGATGAAATCATTAACAACATTGCCCAAAAAATGAAACAAGACCCGTGGCTTCAGAACCTATTAGACAACCAGTCTATTAGTGTCAATAGTCAGGTCACCTTCGACAACTTAGAGCCCATTTCTGCATTCCTTGGAAAAGTAGGCAACCCAGAAGAAGGTGGTCTTGCGATTGATGAGTTCATTCGTCGTCAAAGGCTTTTTTTAGAAGCTGAAATCAAAGCTATGTATGACGTTCCAAGCTTTATCAAAGAATCCCAAAAATCAGGATATGACAATTTCATCAACGATGCGGGTGGCAGTTTGTGTGAGCTGGGAGACAAAAAACTGTACGAGCTTTTGGCCAAGAACACCTTAATTGTTTATATTAAAACAGACAAAGAGGCTGAGAGGTTGCTCATAGAACGATCCAAAAACCAGCCCAAGCCAGTGTACTATCATCCAGACTTTTTTGCGACTGCTTTGAGCACTTATCTTGAAAAAAACGGATTGAAATATGCTGCACAAATAAATCCTGATGCTTTTGTGCGCTGGGTTTTTCCAAGACTAGTTGAAGCCCGTCTAGCAAAATACCAGACACTTGCTGATCAATATGGCTACACTATAAAAAGCGCCGACCTTTATGAATGCCATTCTGCAGATGATGTTGTTAATCTTATTGCTGGAGCCTTAGACTAACATGCCGTTAATAGCTCATTCCGAACTGCCCTCATTTCAGCGCCTAAAAAAACAAGGCGAAACAATTCTATCAAAAGATAGGGCAGAGCATCAAACCATCCGCGAGCTTCATATTGGCCTCTTAAACATGATGCCTGATGCTGCGCTTGAGGCGACCGAGCGTCAATTCTTTCGTCTGGTTGGCCATTCAAACCAGATTGCACAATTCTATATGCACCCTTTTTCTCTTTCAAGCATTAAAAGAGGAGCACAAGCAACTAGCCACCTAAAAAGGCACTACAAAACTTTTGACGAAATTAAATCTAAAGGACTTGATGCGTTGATTATTAGCGGCGCTAATGTTTCCCAACCTAGTCTTGAATTAGAGCCATTTTATGAACAACTAAAAGATGTAGTAGAATGGTCTTACGAAAATGTTACTTCAACGCTGTGCTCTTGCCTAGCAACTCATGCCGTTTTAGAATTCAAGTATGGTCAAAAGCGCCAACCTGTCGGCAAAAAACACTGGGGCGTCTTCCCTCACCAGGTGGTGGACAGAGGCCATCCCTTGGTCAGCGGAGTTAGCACTCGCTTTGACATTCCTCACTCTCGCTTTAATGAGATTTCTGAGGCACAATTTGATGAAGCAGGGGTAAAGATTATAGCCAAAAGCTCAATTGGCGTTCATCTGGCTGTAAGTCCTGATTTATTTAGAATTGTATTCTTTCAGGGACACCCAGAATATGACACCATAAGCCTTCTCAAAGAATACAAAAGAGAGGTCGCGCTGTACCTTGAAAACAAAGATTTGGCCTATCCGCCCATGCCTAGCAACTACCTGTCATCACAAAATCAGGCCATATTAAACGAATACCGCGCCAACCTTGGTTTTGGCAAAATGTCAATTAAAGACTTTCCTGAAGCACTTATTTCAAAAACTCTTGACAACACTTGGCACGATAGCGCAAACGCCATTATCAATAACTGGATCGGTTGCGTATATCAAGTCACCCACGAAAAAATAGAAAAGCCATTTATGAGTGGCATCAGTCCAGACGACCCCCTTAGCCTCAAGAAGTGACAGGGTTCGCCAAAGATTTGTTGTCTTGGTTCGAAGAACATGGAAGAAAAAAACTGCCCTGGCAGTCAAGCCCTCCTGACGTTTATCATGTTTGGTTGTCCGAAATTATGTTGCAGCAAACGCAGGTCGACACTGTTGTTGATTATTTTAATAACTTTATCATTAACTTCCCAACTTTACCTGAGCTGGCAAATGCAAGCGAAGACGAAGTCTTGGCTAGCTGGGCAGGGCTTGGATACTACAGTCGCGCAAGAAACTTACACAAAAGCGCAAAAATCATCTTATCGGAATATCAGGGCATTGTTCCAAACAGCTATTCTGAGTTAGTAGCCCTTCCTGGGATTGGCGAATCAACTGCAGGCGCAATCTTGTCGCTAGCATACAACCAGTCCAGACCGATTCTTGACGGCAACGTTAAACGCGTCTTAAGCAGATACCATAGGGTGGTTGGACATTATAGCGATTCTAAGTTTTTAAAGGAGCTCTGGCGACTTGCGAAATACCACACGCCCTTCGAACAAAACGCAAAGTATACTCAGGCCATTATGGATTTGGGCGCCACTATCTGTATGCCTCGCAAGCCCCATTGCCCGGAATGTCCAGTTTCCAGAAACTGCAAAGCAAACCTCTATAACGATCAGGCGTCCTTTCCTCAAAAAAACGCAAAAAAAACTAGGCCTGAAAAATCACTTGCACTTTTAGCGTATCATAACGACAAGGGTGAGGTTTATCTAGTCAAAAGACCCGATAAAGGGCTTTGGGGAGGCCTATGGAGTCTTGTAGAATGTGAAGATGACGAGGCCACTATTGCTACAGCTATTAAAAAGCACAACTTAAAAGCCAGCGTTATTTCTTCGCTTCCTAGGTTTAAACATAGCTTTACCCACTACCGCCTATGGATTCGTCCAATTATCATCGCCTCTCCTGGACTAAAAAAAGACTATTACAATATCAAGAAATTGGTGTTGGGCGTTCCTGCTCCTGTTAAAAAAATTTTCTCGATGCTTGATTCTCTTAACTCCACCGAAAGCAATGAGTAAAATATGCCTATGCAGTTAATTCGCGGCCTTCACAATCTAAAAAAACAATCCAGCTGCGTGCTTACCATTGGAAATTTTGATGGTGTGCACATAGGCCATCAAGAAATTATTAAAAGACTGGTGGAAAAGTCCCACGAACTAAAGATGCCTTCTCTTGTTATTTCTTTTTCGGTTACTCCAGAATCTTTTTTTGGTCGGCCAAAGGCAAGATTGAGCAGTTTTAGAGACAAGCACTCATTTCTAAAATCGATGGGAGTAGACATGCACTTATTAATTCGCTTTAACAATGCTTTTTCTCAAACAAGCGCAGCGTCTTTTATAGAAAGTATTTTGGTTGAAAAGCTTAAAGTTAGGCATTGTTTTATCGGTGACGACTTTCGTTTTGGTAAAGGCCGTCTAGGTGACTACAAGATGCTTGAAAAGCTCTCTAAACCAAATAATTTTATCGCAGAAAATGTTGGAAGTGTAAGCCTTGAAGGCCAACGAGTCAGCAGCTCAGCAGTTAGGCTTTGCCTGTCCTCAGGTAATTTTGCAATGGTTGAAAGGCTTCTTGGCAGGCCTTTCACAATTAGCGGAAGGGTTTCTCATGGAGACAAGAGGGGCAGAACACTCGGCTTTCCCACAATCAACGTTGGCATTAGTCGAAAACTTAGTCCTGTTCTTGGGGTGTTTAATGTCTTAGTCGAAACAAACAAAAAGACTTACTATGGCGTTTGTAATGTTGGCAAACGGCCGACAGTGGGTGGAGAAAAAACTCTTTTAGAAGTGTATATATTTGACTTTAATCGGGAAATATATGGAGAGCGCGTCACCGTTGTCTTTAAACAAAAGTCTCGAGAAGAAATGAAATTTGACTCCTTTGAAGAATTAAAACAACAAATTGCCAAAGATGTTGAAATCGGCAAACAGTATTTCAAGGCTTGCGCTATTTTAGGATAAAAGCCTCCATGAGAGATCGGCCCCTGCAAAAAAGGGTATTAGCTTCGACCCTGCAAATTCATAATAATCTGGCACTCTCCAAGGCGACTTCTCTAGAGTAATTTTTTCTTGGTTTCGAGCTTTTCTATCGCCCCTTCTCCATCAAAAGCCTCAGCATAAAGCTCGATAGCCGCATGAGCGCTAAATATCCCCGCACAGCCACAAGCGGCCTCTTTTTTCTCTCGACCATGTGGAGCGGAGTCGGTGCCTAGGAAGAATTTTGGGTTGCCAGAAATGGCTGCTTTTAATAGTGCTTTCTGGTCAGGATTTTGTCGTTTCAAGACCGGCAAGCAGTAATAATGTGGTTTAATTTCTCCCGCAAGCATATGATTTCGGTTTGCCAGCAAATGGTGTGGAGTTATTGTTGCAGCAACGTTTTTTTTACATTCAAGCACATAGTCAACAGCGTCTTTTGTTGTGATATGTTCGAGCACAATTTTGAGATCTGGAAAATCTTTAACAACCTTGTCAAGGATTGTTTCAATGAAGACCGATTCTCTATCAAAAATATCGACTTCAGGATCGACCACTTCGCCATGAACTAGCAATGGAATCTCTTCATTTTGCATGGCCTCAAGCGCCGGATAAATATTGTCAACGCTTGTTACTCCGCTATCAGAGTTTGTGGTTGAGCCCGCAGGGTATAGCTTTGCAGCATAGACTTCGGACGCTGCTCCAGCCTCAACTATGTCTTTTGGGCTAGTGTTGTCTGTTAGGTAAATCACCATGAGCGGATTAAAGTTGCTTGACATTGGAAGCGCTTCAATAATTTTTTTGCGATAAGCCTGAGCCTGGTGAACGCTTTTTATTGGCGGCGAAAGATTAGGCATAACAATAGCTCTGCCCATTTGTGCGGCGCTCATCACAACGACCGACTTCATGGCTTCTCCGCTTCGAAGGTGCAGGTGCCAGTCATCGGGCTTAGTTAAACTTATTCTAGTCATCACTGCTTGCATACTATCACCAAGTTAGTGTCTTTTAAAAACAAGATTAGCAATAATTACTCTCATTAACCATGGCAGAATTTGTATTTTTTTCCAGAGCCGCAAGGACAGGGGTCGTTTCTTCCAAGCTTTTTGGCCCTTTTTAGTTGTTGTGTGTTCTCTAACCCTGAGGCAGGCTTCCTTTGTTGAGTACTATGCTGTGGTGTCTGTGTTTTTTCGGCTGGCGTGCTTCCGCCTGTGGGGCTCTGTTTTTGCTCTATACTTACACTACACAAAGCCTTGATCATTTCAATGTTAATGGTTTCTAGCAACGAGGTAAACATTGTAAAAGACTCTCGCTTATACTCCTGAACTGGATTTTTGCCAGCATGTCCACGCAAGCTAACGCTTTGTCTCAGGTGGTCCATTACCGCCAGATGCTCCTTCCAGTGATGGTCCAGCGCTCTAAGCATTACCGCTTTTTCAAATGTTCTCATAGTTGCATTTCCAACTGCCTTCTCTTTGACTTCATGAGATGCGGCCAGCCCCTGTAAAACAACCTTTAAGATTTCATCAACATCAAGTCCTTCGTCAATACATTTTTGTATTGGCACATCAGCTGCATATTCTGTTTTGAGAATGTTGTGTAGACCCTCAACATCCCAATCCTCCTCAAGCACTTGTGGTGAAATGTATTCAGCAAATAAATCGCTAATTACATCTTCTCTTATGGAAATAAATCGATCCTTAACGTCCTCGGCGCCTGTCAATTCACTTCTAAGCTGATAGATTACTTTTCGCTGGTCATTGGCAACATCATCAAACTCGAGAAGCTGCTTGCGGGCATCATAATGCATCCCTTCGACCTTTTTTTGGGCGTTTGCAATGGTACGATTTAACCAGCTGTGCTCAAGAGCTTCGCCCTCTTTCATGCCAAGTTTTTTCATCATGCTGGACGTTTTGTCAGAAGCAAAAATTTTCATAAGACTGTCTTCTAGAGACAAATAAAAGCGAGTAGAGCCCACATCTCCTTGGCGAGCACAGCGTCCGCGCAACTGGTTATCTACGCGCCTAGACTCGTTTCGCTCAGTTCCAACAATATGGAGCCCTCCGGAACTTATAACAGTCTCGTGCTTTTCTTTCCATGCCAGTTTTTCAGCATCTGAGGCCTCTTCTGGCAATCGACCGCCCAAAACAATGTCGGTGCCTCTTCCCGCCATAT
>LUMJ01000653.1_pt1 | contig 15727 bp, 17 predicted proteins | sample 729631 | NCBI WGS metagenome assembly LUMJ01 (sample SAMN03860266, study PRJNA289734) | marine metagenome | biome: seawater column; feature: ocean; material: water; isolation source: Red Sea water column Station 22 - depth 500m | place: Saudi Arabia: Red Sea | collected 2011-10-15 | depth 500 m | reverse complement strand
GTCATCCCGATGGTCCCCAAACTAAGGAAGACAAAGATTGGGAAACTAAATTTAAAAAAGATCAGTTAATGCAAGAAGGTTACAGAACACAACAGGCTACCAAACCTCAAACTTTAAGCTATGGAATGATGGATAGTCCTGTAGGAGTTGCTGCTTGGATAATAGAAAAATTTTATTTTTGGTCAGATCTTAAAAATAATGATATTGAAAGTGTTTATTCAAAAGATACTTTGTTAGCAAATATTATGGTTTATATAGTAACCAAAACTTTTAATTCTTCTTCATGGATTTATTATGGAAGACGTGAAGAAGGAGGACGTTTTTTACCAAAAGATTTTCATCGCATCAATACCCCTACAGCGGCAGCATTGTTTCCAGCTGAAATGTTAGCATGGCCTCCACGATCATATGCTGAACGAATGTATAATATTAAGCGTTGGACCAAGATGTCAAAAGGTGGACACTTTGCTGCTCTAGAACAACCAGATTTATTAATTAACGATATAAGAACATTCGCTCGAACACTACGATAGCTAATAAATTTATAATAGAAAATCCTTAATAATTTTATTGAATTGATCAGGTTGTTCTAAATGAACGTTATGAGCGCAATTTTTAAATATTATTAATTTACTATTTTCGATATTATTTTCTAAAGTTTCGATTTGTTCTAAATTATAAGATTTGTCCCGATCACCCCATACAATTAATGTTTCATTTTTAATATTCTTCAAAGAATCAACACCATTCCAATTTTTGATTGCAACTAATGAATTGTCTGCTGTCTCCATAGAAATTTTTTTTCCTGCCTCAATACAAATATCAAAATATTTTGCTTCTTCTCCTTTTATAAACCAAGTCTTTGCAATATTTTTTGCTGTAATTTCTAAACCTTTCTTTTTAAGATTTTCTCTGGATCGTTCTACTGTTTCAAATCGTCCGGGCATTTCACCTTTAGGGCCGGTGCTATAACAAACTAGCTTTAAAATTTTATTTCCACTTTTTTTTGCCATTTCTTGAACAATCATACCGCCCATTGAATGACCTAATAAATAAAATTTATCTATTTTTTTCTCTTCAAGGCAATCTAATAATAAATGAGCCATTGATTGGATGTTATTGTGTGATCTCACTTTATTACTTTTGCCATAACCTGGAAGATCCGGCGTTATTACCCTAAAATAATCTTTAAAAAAATCAATTTGCGGCCCCCACATTCTTGATGAGCCCAAGAATCCATGAACTAAAACTAGAGGAAATCCTTTGCCTTCGTCGCCAATATATGTATCTTGCATATTTTATTTAATATCATAAATAAATATCTATGTTAGAAAAATTTGAAAGAATTAAATTTGGTCATTTTCCAACGCCTATTGAACATCTAAAAAATATATCTAAAGATTTGGGCGGACCGAATATTTACATAAAAAGAGATGACTGCACAGGTTTAGCAACTGGTGGAAATAAGACTAGAAAATTAGAATTTTTAATACCGGATGCTATAAAAAATAAAGCCGAATTAGTTGTAACTATTGGAGCTGTACAATCTAATCATGCAAGACAAACTGCGGCTGCTTGCACAATAATGGGTTTAAAATGCCTTATTATTTTGGAACAAAGAGTTAAAGATCCGCCTGAAGTTTATATGAATTCCGGAAATGTTTTTTTAGATAAACTATTTGGAGCTGATGTAAAAATATGTCCTAAAAATGAAAATTTTTTAAAATACTCTGAAAAAATAATTGAAGATTTAAAATCAAAAGGAACTAATGTTTATTTTATACCAGGCGGTGGATCAAATTCTATTGGAGCTCTAGGATATGTAGAATGTTTAAATGAAATAATAAAAGAAAATAATAAATATAATTTTTCACACATTGTGCACGCAACGGGAAGCTCCGGAACACAAGCTGGTTTGTTAGCTGGTAAAAAATATTTTAATTGTAGCATTCCTGTAATTGGAATCTGCATTAGATATGACAAAATAACTCAAATAAATAAAGTTTATACTGAAGCAAAAAAAACTTGCGAAAAACTTAATTGCAACATTTTGGATAAATCAGAAGTAGTTGTATATGATGAATATATTGGACCAGGCTATGGAGAACCTAGTGATGATATGATAGAGGCCACAAACCTTCTAGCAAAAAGAGAGGGAATTTTATTAGACCCAGTTTATTCAGGTAAAGGTTTTGCTGGCTTAATTGGGTTAATTAAAAATAAAAAATTTACAAAAAATGATAATGTTCTCTTTATACACACTGGTGGTGCCGTTTCTCTTTCCGCTTATGAATGGGCTTTTTAGTTTATGCTATCCAATAAAAAAATTATCTGCCCTAACAATTTAATCGAGGTTGCTAAAAAAACAGGTACTGTTGATGCTGCTATTGTAAATGCTGGCGAAATATTTCCTATGGAATCTGTACATAAAGCAGTTCAACACAATTTAATTAACCCAATATTTATTGGTGATAATAATGAAATTAAAAAATATGCTGATAAATTAAAATGGAATATTTCAAAATATAAAATTGTTGATGAAAAAAATGAAAATAGTACTGCCCCAATAGCAGCAAAATTAGCTAGCGCAGGTAAAGTTAAAATTATTGTTAAAGGACATATCCATACTGATGTTTTGATGAAGGCTGTTTTAAAAAGAGATTTAAATTTAATTGGTAAAAAAAGATTAAGTCATATTTGGCATATGACTCTAAATAAAGATGACAAACCATTTATTATCACTGATGGAGTTGTAAATGTATTGCCAAAGCTCGAAGTTAAAATGCATATTCTACGAAACGCAGTAGACTTTGCTAATAAAATTGGAATTTCTAGACCCAAAGTCGCATTATTGTCAGCCACTGAAGAAATACTAGAAAGTGTACCAAGTTCTATTGATGCAGATATCATTACTAAACGTGCCAAAGAAGAAAATATTAACGCGGATGTTTTCGGTCCTTTAGCTTTTGATAATTCAGTTTCAAAAAAATCTGCAGCTATTAAAAAAATCAAAAATGATGTATCGGGTAATACCGATATTCTCTTAGTTCCCAATGTCGAAACTGGAAACGCTTTGGTGAAAATGATGATTTACTTTATGGGAGCTTGTGCTGCAGGAGTTGTTTTGGGTGGAAAGGCACCTGTTGTAATAACTAGTCGGTCAGACGAAGCAGAGGCAAGACTAGCTTCTATTGCCGCCGCTGTTGTCTCTCTAAATTAAATATAAATAAAATAATTCTATTAATTTAAAATATTAATCTTATCAATCCATTTTCTTTTTTCATCTTCACTTAAAAAGGATGATTTAAATGAATTCATAACTAATCTTTTGACGTCGTCTTTTGAGAGATTCAAAGCTTCTTGGCATTTTATTAAATTCGTATTGAGATATCCTCCAAAATAAGCAGGATCATCGGAATTTACCATTACCAGCAGACCCTTATCTAACATTTTTTTCAAATTGTGATCTTCAAGTTTTTTAAAAACACAAAGTCTAACATTAGAAAGAGGGCAAACTGTTAATGGAATTTGCTCATCTCGTAACCTTTTTGTCAATTTTTCATCTTCTAAACATCTTACGCCATGATCAATTCTTTTCACTTTAAGAAAATCCAATGCTTCCCAAATATATTGGGGTGATCCTTCTTCTCCAGCATGGGCAACAGTTAAAAATCCTTCTTCTATTGCTTTTCTAAAAACTTTTTCAAATTTACTTGGTAAATTTCCTAGTTCTGAAGAATCTAATCCAACTCCAATAATTTTATCTTTATGGGCTAAAGCTTGATCTAATGTTTTAAAAGCCGACTCTTCATCAAGGTGTCTTAAAAAACACATTATAATTTTAGAACTTATTCCTAGTTCATTTTTTGCCTTTACGAGTGCTTCATGAATATTATTAATAACTAAATCAAATTTAATACCCCTGGTCGTGTGTGTTTGAGGATCGAAAAAAATTTCTGTATGTACAATATTATTTTCTCTGCATTTTAACATATAGGACCAGGTAAGATCGAAAAAATCTTTTTGTTCGATCATAACATTCGCCCCTCTATAATAAATATCTAAAAAGGATTGAAGATCTTTGAAGTTGTAAGCCAGCTTTACTTCATCAACACTTTTAAAAGGAATTGCTACTTTATTTCTTTTAGCAAATTTAAACATAAGCTCTGGTTCAATTGAACCCTCGATATGTAAATGCAGTTCGGCCTTCGGCATTTTTTTTATTAGTTCGACAATTTCACTCACTTGATAATTCCTCAATTTTTAATAATTCAAAAGATAATTCTATTAAAATAAATTAGGTCAGTAAAATTATTTTGAGTGATATACATGAGTCTTCGTGTATTTCTTTAAAAGCTAAAGATCCATTTTTAAGTTTTGGATACTCAATCCAGACTACTTATTTTCTTTTCTATAAACTGATGTTTGTACATCAATATAAACAAGTACATGCATGTCTAATTAGAATGGCCATATTTTTTCAATCTTATATCTCCAGTTCTAGCATGTGCTTCCATTCCCTCAGCCCTGCCCAGTCTTGCTGCAGTCGCTCCTACAATTTTGTTAGCTTCTTTAGTCATTCTTTGAAAAGTTAAGCATTTAATAAATTTTCCAACATACAAACCACCAGTATACTTTCCTGCTCCTTTTGTAGGTAAAATATGATTAGGTCCAGAGCATTTATCGCCGTATGCTACTGTTGTTTCTTCTCCTAAAAATAAAGATCCATAATTTTTAAGTTTTTTTAACCACCAATCTAAATTTTCTGCATGAACCTCTAGATGCTCAGCGGCATATTTATCGCTTATGTTTGCCATGTCTTCATTGCTATCACAAAGTATTACTTCACCGTAATCTCTCCAAGCGGGTTCAGCACTAGATCTAGGTCCTTCTGGTAATTCACCAATTAGTTCTGGTATTCTTTTCTGTATATAATCTGCTAAAGATTTGTCAGTTGTAAAAACCCAACCTGGTGAATTATATCCATGTTCTGCCTGACCAACTATATCAGCCGCGACAATTTCCTTGTCTGCTGATTTGTCGGCTATTATTGCGATTTCGGTTGGTCCTGCAAAAAGATCAATGCCAACTTTTCCAAACAAAATACGTTTTGCTTCTGCTACATACTGATTCCCGGCGCCAACTAAAAAATCAACTTCTGGATTATCAAAACATCCATATGCCATAGATGCTATTGCAGCAATTCCTCCTAAATTTAAAATTATATCTGCTCCACAAAGATTAGCTGCATAAATAATTCCAGGATGTGCTCCATTCTTATCTTTTGGTGGGCTTGCGCAAATTATGGTTTTGACACCAGCAACCTTGGCTGGAGTTATAGCCATTGTTGCAGATGAGATATGAGCATAACGTCCTCCGGGTATATAACAGCCTGTAGTATTAACTGGAATAAGTCTTTGGCCTGCAAATAATCCCTTTGAAAGTTCTACCTCAAATTCGTTATTCATGCTTTTTAATTGATGTTCAGCAAATTTTCTAATTCTTTCATGAGCAAACTGAACGTCATCCTTTGTTTTTTGGTCAACTTTCTTTATTGCTTCTTCGATCTTTTCTTTTGATAAAATAATTTCACCTTCATAATTATCAAATTTTTTTGTTATTTCTTTTATTCCTTCTTCTCTTCTTTTTTCTATATCATTCAAAATGTTTTCAACGGTAGCTCTTGTTTTAGAATCATCTGTTGATGGAGTTTTAATTGCTTTTTTTAAATATTTAATCGCCATAAATTACTTACAAGTTTAAATTGTTATGAATGTACTATTAATTTAGTATATAAATACTTTAATCTATGAAAAAGAATTATCCAAGAAATATGATAGGTTATGGATCAAAAACCCCTATCATAAAATGGCCAAATGGCGCAAAATTAGCCCTTCAAATAGTTTTAAATTATGAAGAGGGTTCTGAAAACTGTGTTTTGCATGGAGATAAAAATTCAGAAACATTTTTATCAGAAATAATTGGAGCACAACCAATAAAAGGTAGACATATAAATATAGAATCTTTTTATGAGTTTGGATCAAGAAGAGGCTTTTGGAGGCTTCATGAACTTTTTCAAGAAAAAAAAATTCCAATAACAATTTTTGGTGTGGGAATGGCTTTAGAAAGAAATAAAGATGTATGCAATGCAATAAAAGAAGCTGATTATGAAATTGCTTCACATGGTTGGAGATGGATTGATTATCAAAACATACCAAAAGCTACTGAAAAAAAACATATGCAACTTGCTATACAGTCTATTAAAAAAATTTTTGGTGAAAGACCTCTTGGTTGGTACACGGGTCGTTGCAGTCCAAATACTAGAGACTTAGTTATGGAAGATGGAGGTTTCCTTTACGATAGCGATTCATATAGTGATGACCTACCCTATTGGGAAACTAGAGGAAAAAAGAAGCAACTAATAATTCCTTATACTCTTGATAACAACGATATGAGATTTGCAACTAGTCAGGGTTTTAATAGTGGGGAACAATTTTTTACCTATCTAAAAGATAGTTTTGATTCTTTGTATGAAGAAGGAAATAAAAATCCTAAAATGATGTCTGTGGGGTTACACTGCAGATTAATAGGTAGACCTGGGAGAATCCAATCTCTGAAAAAATTTTTAGATTATATTTTAAAACATGATAACGTTTGGATTTGCAAAAGAATAGATATTGCTAAACACTGGATTAAAAATTATCAGAACATATAATTTTATTTATGAATAAAAATAAGAACATCTTTTTAAATGGATTGATAGACTTAGCTCAATCGCGTTTAGGTTCAAAGATTGTATACAAAACGGACGAATTTTTTGCTCCAGCTAAAAGAATCATAAATCCTTGGCCACCAGTATTTAAAGAAGGCGTTTTTGATAAACATGGAAAATGGATGGACGGATGGGAAACAAGAAGAAAAAGAAGCAAAGGTCATGACTATCTAATTTTAAAATTGGGAAAGCCTGGTAAAATACATAAAGTAGATGTTGACACCTCTTATTTTAATGGAAATCAACCAAGCCATGTTTCTCTCGATGCCTGCTATTTTTTAATATAAAAAATAAATCTATTTTTACTCATGTAAAATTAAACATCTACCCGGATGGTGGTGTTGCAAGAATTAGAATTTTTGGAGAGATGAAGATTAATAAAAAATTTGGAAAAAAAATAACAAACCTTACTTCTGTACTAAATGGCGCGACTCCAATCGCTTGTAATAACGAACATTTTGGAAGAGCAGAAAATATTCTGGCCCCAGGCATGGGAAAAAATATGGGTGACGGATGGGAAACTAGAAGAAGTAGAGGAAAAAATTTTGATTGGTTAATTTTAAAATGTGCTACTCCAGGTAAAATAAATAAAATTCAAATTGATACACATCATTTCAAAGGAAATTATCCTGACAAATGTTCTGTTCAAGCAGCATACTTAAATAATCGAAGCTCATCTAAAAGTATCGTAAAGAAATCAAAAAATTGGAAATTACTCTTAAGCAAAGTTAAACTTCATGCTCATAAAAAACATAATTTTAATAATAAACTTATGAGAAATAAAAAAGTTAATTATATAAGAATAAATATTTATCCTGATGGTGGTATTTCAAGAATTAGGGTTTTAGGTAGAGCAGAATAATGGAAAAAATAATTAAACCTATAAAAATAAACAGATCAAACTTTGCCGAGTACGGTGATTTAATATCTGCTAATGATATTAACCCTATGAATATAAACGCAGGTTATGCAAAACGTTTTGACAATTTAGCTGATCTGAATACCTCTAAAGATGGTGGAAAAACTATAGTAAGTATCTTTTCTGCCTTAAAGAGAACTTTCCCTATGACAATTGATATGATGGAAAAACATCCTCTGGGTAGTCAAGCTTTCATACCAATGAAAGAAACTACCTTCCTTTGTTTTGTGGCTCCTCCAGGTGAATACCCTGAGACAAGCAAAGTTCAGTCTTTTGTTATACCACCAAAAACAGGAATAAATTATAGACCAGGAATCTGGCATTTTCCTTTAATTTCAACAGAAAATACAAATTTTCTTGTAATTGATAGAAAGGGTAAAGGTGAAAACTTAATTATTCATAAGTTTGAAAAAGAAAAGATTATTCTTAATTATTAAAAAATAAAAAAACCCGCTGTATTTCTACAGCGGGTTTTAATTTTTAAAGTTTAAATATTATCTTCTAGACTTTTTGCCTGACATCATAAGATGTAGGACTGTTCCTAAAGCTGCACCTATAATCCAAGCATATCCACCTAAACCTGATAATGCAGGGTGCCATACTGTTAGTACTGAGAACACACCAGCTATTGCCCAAGCAACGAAAGCTTTTTGATTCCAGCCATCATTGTAATAATACTTGCCACCTTTTTTTGTAGAGAATAATTGATTAATATCAAGTTTTTGATTTTTGATTACATAGTAATCAACAATCATTATTCCATAAACTGGCGCAAGAATAGCTCCAAGTGTATTTACAAATGGAAACATTCCAACTTGGCTAATGAAAGAAACCCAAAGTGCACCAATGATAAAACCAACTATAGATGTAATTAAACCACCCGTTCTAAAGTTAATTTTGCTAGGTATTAAGTTTGCCAAATCATAAGCTGGAGGAACAAAGTTTGCCACCATGTTAATTCCAATTGTAGCTGCAAAGAATGCAAAAGCTGCAATAATTGTTAATCCTAAGTGACCAACTCTAGCAACCATCTCTGTTGGATTCGTAAGCGTTTCTCCGAACACTGCTACTGTTCCAGCGGTAACCAAAAGCGCTATGAAAGAGAATAGGAAAATGTTACCAGGTAAACCCCAAAGGTTTCCTTTTCGCATTTCCTTTTCATTTTTCACAAATCGTGAAAAGTCACCAAAATTTATTACTACTGCCGCAAAGTATGCAACCATAGTTCCAAAAATTGCTAAGAAAGCTGCAAATGCTCCGCCTTCATAACTACCAACTCCCGAAAATATATTACCAACTTCTGAAAGAAGACCTCCTCCTGCTTTAGCCCAGATCGTCAACATCAAAATGATCATGACAGCATAAACAGCTGGACCAGCAAAGTTTAAAAATCTTCTGATTAAATCGATTCCCTGCCAGAATAAATAGATTTGGAAACCAGCAACAAATATAAATGATATCCAATCGATACCATCCATTCCTAAGAATGTGCTGCCTCCTCCATCTGATCCTGATAAAGCTCTAAGTAAAAGTGCAACTGCCGTAGATGCAAAATATGTTTGTGCACCATACCAGAACATTGCAACAATACCTCTCACCATAGCTGGAAAATTTGCACCTATGACTCCCATACTTGCTCGAGCAAATACCGGATAAGGAATACCATGTTTAACACTTGGTGCTCCAGAAAGGTTTACTAACCACATTATAAAAAATCCTGCGAGAAGAATCGCCGCAAATACGGCCCAACCATTTAGACCGTAAGTTAAGAACAATGATGCTGCCAAAGTATAACCAAATAAACTCTGGACATCATTTGCCCAAACGTTAAAAATTTCAAACCATCCCCAATTCTTTTTTTTCTTATCAGTTGGAGCCAAATCTTTATTGTATAGACGTCTATCCCTACTTCTGAGTGTACTCATAATTTCCCTCGTAAATTATTAGTTTAAAGTGTGTAGATACTACTCATTTTTTTATTATGATAAAAGTAAATTAACAACATTTTAGATGTTAAATTAGTGGCTTATTATAAAAGCTTTTCTATGATAATAGAAAAAGACTAGCCATGATCGAAGAAATAACTATTTTTTTTCAAATTGTTTTGATCGATTTAGTTTTAGCAGGTGATAACGCTATTATCATTGGACTCGTCGCGTCTCAATTTAATCAAAATTTGAGAAAAAAAATTATATTCTGGGGAATTGGAGCAGCTATTATTTTAAGGATTGTCTTTACTCTTATAACTGCTTACTTGCTCCAAATCGATGGTCTTAAATTAGTTGGGGGATTACTTTTACTTTATATTTCCTACAAACTTTATAGAGATGTAATTAAAAATAAAAACTCTAGTAGAAAAAAAATTGTATCAGGCAACTTAACTTTTTATAAAGCAATTCTAACTGTAATAATCGCAGATGTAAGTATGAGTTTAGATAATGTTCTTGGGGTTGCTGCAGCAGCTAAACATCATTACTTCTTGTTAGTTTTTGGTTTAATTTTATCTATTCTGCTTATGGCCACAGTTGCCAACCTAATATCCAAGTGGATTAAAAAATATAAATGGATAGGTTGGTTAGGACTGTTAGCAATACTAGTAGTTGCTATAGAATTAATTTATAGTGACGTTAAAGTATTTTTATAAATAAATATGTACCTTAAAAAAATTAATTTAAAAAATAAAACTGCTTTAGTAACAGGCGCAGGGAAAGGTATCGGTAAAGCTTGCTCAATTGCTTTAGCTGAAGCGGGAGCTAATCTAATTATAATCAGTAGAACAAAAAAAGATTTAAATAAAGTTTCTAAAATAATAAGAAAACTTAAGTCAAAATGTGATTCCTATGTTTGTGATGTCACAAATTATTCTCAAATTAAAGAAATAATAAGTAAACAAAAAAGAATTGATATACTGGTTAATAATGCTGGCAGTAATATTCCTGAGCATTTTACAAAAGTTCAAAAGAAAAACATGGAACAACTTGTTAAACTAAACACAGTAGCAACTTTTAATTTAGCTCAATTATGCACCATCAAAATGCTAGAAACTAAAAATAGAAAAAAAATCGGTGGCTCAATAATAAATATGTCATCTCAAATGGGTCATGTAGGTGGACCTATAAGAAGTGTTTACAATATGACAAAATTTGGACTTGAAGGCTTAACAAAAGGAATGGCTATTGATTTAGCAAAAAATAATATTCGTGTTAATTCAGTATGCCCAACTTTTGTTGACACACCAATGACTAGAGGTTTTTTTAAAAATAAAAAATTTAAATTAGAGGTGCTTAACAAAATTCCACTCGGTCGTATCGCCGAAGTTAGTGATGTTGCAACCGCTGTTGCTTACCTTGCTTCAGATGCTTCTTCGATGATTACTGGAACATCACTTTTAGTAGATGGTGGCTGGACCGCAATATAAAGGAGAAACAATCTTATGAGTAATTTTGAAGACGTAAAAACATTTATGGAAACTTTTGGCCAAATGGTTAGAGCAAAGCCTCAATTTCCAGACAAAAAAACTGTGCAACTTAGATATGATTTAATAAAAGAAGAATTAAATGAGCTAGAGCACGCTATGAAGACAAAAAATTTAAAAGAAGTAGCAGATGCATTAACAGATATTTTATATGTAACTTATGGTGCTGGTTATGCGTATGGAATCGACTTAGATAAATGTTTTAAAGAAGTACAAAGAGCAAATATGAGCAAATTGGGAGAAGATGGAAAACCTATCTATAATGAAAAAGGTAAAGTTATGAAAGGACCTAATTATTTAGAACCTAACTTAAAGCAGTTCGTTGAGTGAAAAGTAGAAAAATAACAGACCCTTACAATTTAAAATTTGAACCATTCGATAATTATGGTTCAGCAATTCCTGGAATGAATTGGCATAAAATCACTTACAATAAAGAAACTGGACAAGGCACTTATATATTAAAAATGGATCCTGGAGCTAAAAGCTTATTTCATGAACATACAAATTATGAAGAATTTCTAATGCTAGATGGAGAATTAATTGATCTCGATAATAAAGTTTTCAAAAAAGGAGATTTTGTAACTTTTGAACCTGGTTCTTGCCATTCTTCTTATACTAAAAATGGATGTCTAATATTAGTTTTCATGAGAGAAAAGAATAAACCAATCAAAAATTAATGGCCATACATTTTACAAAAGAAGAATTTTCAAAAAGAAAATATAAAATTATCACGGAATTAAAAAAACAAAATCTTGATGGTTTGTTAATGTTTAAACAAGAGTCTATGTACTGGCTAACAGGGTATGACACATTTGGCTATGTATATTTTCAATGTTTGGTTTTAACTTCTAAAGGAGATTTAATTTTATTAACTCGCGTCCCAGACTTAAGACAAGCTCAAAACACTTCAATTATAAAAGATATAAGAATTTGGGTTGATAAAGATAAATCAAACCCAACTAATGAGTTAAAAAATATTTTATCTGAACTTAATTTAGAAAAATCTAATTTAGGAGTTGAATATGAGGCATATGGATTAACAGGAAGAAATGCTAATAGATTAAATGATTCTTTAAAAAACTTTGCAATACTTTATGATAAATCGGAACTAGTTTCCTATTTAAGAGTTATTAAATCGCCAGCAGAAATTACCTATGTAAAAAAAGCTGCTGAACTTGCTGATAATGCCATGGAAGCTGCTTGGGAATTTGCTCACGAGGGTCAAAATGAATCAAAAATTTTAGCAGAAATGCAAGGTGCTGTTTTTAATGGTGGAGGTGATTACCCTGCTAATGAATTTATTATAGGATCTGGAAAAAATGCTTTGCTTTGCCGATATCAAAGTGAAAAAAGAAAATTAGCTAAAATCGATCAACTTTCAATAGAATGGGCTGGAACTTATAAACATTATCACTCAGCAATGTTCAGAACTATACCCATTGGAAAAGTGAACTATAAACAAAAAAAAATGTATACGGCGTGTAATGTTGCGCTAAAAGCTTGTGAAAATAAATTAAAACCTGGTAACAAAGTTGGTGATGTATTTGATACTCATGCAGAGGTTTTTGACGAAATGGGCTATAAAAAATCTAGAATGAACGCTTGTGGCTATTCTCTTGGAGCTACTTTTGCACCCAATTGGATGGACTGGCCGATGTTATATACTGGTAACCCAGTGGTTTTATCTCCAGGTATGATCTTTTTTATGCATATGATTTTAATGGATAGTGATAATCAATTAGCTATGAATTTGGGTGAAACTTACTTGATAACTAATTCTGGGAACGAAAGATTAGGTAAGAAAAAACTAGATTTGGTTGTTGGATAAAAAATTTAGGATTGTTGGGATCTCATATCTTTTCGATTAATACCAGCAACTTCCACGGGCTTCTTCATAGCATCACGTCTAAATGGTTCACCAAGTTCTTGGTTTAAAATAACTTCAATAAAAGTTGTAATTCCTTTTTTTTGATCTTCACATGATTTTTTTAGAGAACTTGTTAATTCATCCTGTGTTCTAACTAGAACGCCTTTTAAACCACATCCCTCAGCAACTTTTGCAAAACTTAAATCTGGATCTAGTTCAGTCCCCACAAAATTATTATCAAACCAGAGAATAGAATTTCTTTTCTCTGCTCCCCATTGATAATTTCTAAAAATTACCATCGTAATTGAAGGCCATTCCTTTCTATTACAAGAGCTCATCTCACTCATACTAATTCCAAAAGCTCCATCTCCAGCAAAACCAACTACTGGAACATCTGGACAACCAATTTTTGCTCCAAGAATTGCTGGAAAACCGTATCCACATGGACCAAATAGTCCTGGTGCTAAATATTTTCTTCCTTTTTCAAAAGTTGGATAAGCATTTCCAATAGCACAATTATTTCCTATATCACTAGAAATAATTGCATCAGTCGGAAGACCAGCTTGAATAGCTCTCCATGCCATACGTGGTGACATTCGATCTTTATCTCTTTTTCGAGCTTCTTTATTCCATGTTGTTCCTGGATCATCTTCCTCGTGATCCAGACTTGTAAGAGTTTGTAACCATGCAGATTTTGTTTGGTGGATAAGAGCTTTACGTTTTTCTCTGTCAATATTTCCTGCTGATTTAGAAAGTTTTTCTAAAAGTTGTTTCGTTACTAATTTTGCATCTCCACAAATTCCAACTGTAACTTTTTTTGTTAATCCAATTCTATCTGAATTTATATCAACTTGAATTATGCTGGCTTTCTTAGGCCAATAATCGATTCCATAACCTGGTAAAGTTGAAAATGGATTTAGTCGTGTTCCTAACGCTAAAACAACATCTGCCTTTGTAATTAATTGCATAGCAGCTTTTGACCCATTATAGCCTAGCGGACCAACCGCAAGTGGATGGCTTCCAGGAAAACTATCGTTATGTTGATATCCTGAACAAACAGGTGCATCTAATCGTTCAGCTAATTTTTTACAGTCTTGAATAGCATTTCCTATTACAACGCCAGCTCCTGATAATATTACTGGAAACTTTGCGTCTGATAGTAATTTTGCAGCTTTACTAATAGCGCTTGCTCCTCCTGCTTGGCGTTCTAATCTTACAATCGGCGGTAGTTCAATATCAATTACTTGTGTCCAATAATCTCTTGGAATATTAATTTGCGCTGGTGCAGATCCTCTAATTGCTTTTTCGATAACACGATTTAAAACTTCTGCCATACGAGATGGATCACGAACTTCTTCTTGATAACAAACCATATCTTTAAAAAGATTCATCTGTTCAACTTCTTGAAAACCACCTTGACCCATTGTTTTGTTTGCTGCTTGAGGAGTTACTAAAAGCATTGGTGTGTGATTCCAGTATGCAGTTTTAATCGGTGTTACAAGTCCTGTTATTCCTGGTCCATTCTGGGCAATACACATCGCTATTTTTCCAGTTGAACGAGTATAACCGTCCGCTATAAGTCCACCGTTTGATTCATGGGCCACATCCCAAAAAGTAATACCTGCTTTTGGAAAAAGATCTGAGATTGGCATAAAAGCTGAACCTATAATTCCAAATGAATGTTCGATGCCATGCATCTGCAGAACTTTTACAAAAGCTTCTTCCGTTGTCATTTTAGTCATGATAAATACCTAAAAATTACTTTAATTATATCAATTTTAGGGCTATATCCAGTAGGAAAATGTCTCAAACAGATTTGATAATTCATGATGAAAAAGACAACGTAGCTGTCGTTGTAATTGATAGAATTTCAAAAAATCAAGAATGTAATGCCTGGATTATGGAAAATAACAAAACAATTAAAATAAAAACAATTAATGACATTCCTTTAGGTCATAAAATTGCACTCCAAGATTTTAAAGCGGGTGATACAATATTAAAATATGGCCATGATATTGGTAAAGTGGTTGCCTCAATAAAAAAAGGTGATCATGTGCATGTTCATAACGTTAAAACTAAAAAGTGGTAATTAATATGCCTATTCCAAAAACATTTAGAGGTTATAAACGTGAAAATGGAAGGGTTGGTGTTAGAAACTATGTAATTATATTACCGGTTGACGATATTTCAAACGCTTGTGCAGAATCTATAGGAAATAACATTAAAGGAACAGTTGCTATTCCTCATTCATATGGAAGGTTACAATTTGGCAAAGATTTAGAATTATTCTTTAGAACTATCATCGGTACTGGAAAAAATCCAAATGTAGCTGCTGTGATTGTAGTTGGCATTGAACCTAAATGGACAAAGAAAGTTGTCGATGAAATTGCAAAAACTGGCAAACCTGTCGAAGGATTTAGCATAGAGGGATTGGGAGATATTGCCACAACAATGAAAGCATCAAAAAAAGCTCAAGAATTTGTGCAATGGGCAAGTGAAAAACAAAGAGTGGAATGTCCTTTAAGCGATTTGTGGATCTCAGTAAAATGTGGTGAATCCGACACAACATCAGGTCTTGCTTCTAATCCTGCAGTTGGAGATTTAATGTATAAATTAGAACCTCATGGTGTTCATCTATGTTTTGGAGAAACTTCAGAAATTACTGGAGCAGAATTAGTTTGTGCAGCAAGAGGA
>LUMJ01000272.1_pt1 | contig 15744 bp, 21 predicted proteins | sample 729631 | NCBI WGS metagenome assembly LUMJ01 (sample SAMN03860266, study PRJNA289734) | marine metagenome | biome: seawater column; feature: ocean; material: water; isolation source: Red Sea water column Station 22 - depth 500m | place: Saudi Arabia: Red Sea | collected 2011-10-15 | depth 500 m | reverse complement strand
GTATGTTTCTTGGTTTATTCTTCCTGTATCTAACGAAAAAACTCTAGCTTCTGGATTAATTTTTGTTAGCATATGAATTACACATACGTCTTCAGCACCAAAACTCGATGCCAATGCAAGTTTAGGATGTATATTTTCTAAACCCCACTCCAATACCTCCTCTGGTGTTTTTAATTTATCATTTAATTCAGCGACTTGTTCTGGTGTAAATTGTGACATGATACATGTTTTCAAATTTCGTTTTATAATCATTACTAAGACAAGTCAATAACAATTCTAAAATTACAAACATGTTGGAGATCCATATTGGATGATAATATCGTAGTAGTAGTGTTTCCGTCTACTTTTTCACAAAATAAGACCAAAGTGCTTATTTCAAATATTAAGAAATTCCTAAGGATCGAGAAACAAAAATTTCATAAAATAAAACGAGATGGTGATGTAATAATAGTTGAAACAGATGATCCAGTTTTTGCATCATCAGCAATCAACACATTATTCGGAATAAAAGGAGTAGCAATTGCAAAACAAGTCAACAATGATTTTGAATCGATTGTTAATAGTATAACAAAAACTGCTGCAGATATTTTTCTTACAGATGAAAGATTTCTTTTGCAAATAGAGGGGTATGCCAAGGGATTTACAACTAAGGACATTGAACTTGCAGCTACCTCATCTCTAATAGAAAAGACTGCGAGAATGGGAATCAAACCAGGTACCAGTAAGAAACATGATAGAAAGCTTTACGCCTATTTGACAAAACTAAATGCTTACATTTGTATTTATTATGACAACGGACTCGGAGGAGTTCCCAACAGCTCGCAAAATAAGGAAATAATTTGCTGCATATTTGATGAACTGTCAGCTGTCTCGTGTCTTGAAACCATAAAACAGGGATTTGATGTGAAGATCGTTATTTGTTATATCAAAGATTCAGAGTTGTTGCATTTAGTCAAAATTGTTAATCAAATAATACGCAGGACTGTTAAACCAGAAATAAGGTTAGAATTTTACAGAATAACTATTCCCAATATTTCTGGGGTTCGTTCTAAAAGATTGCAGCCGTTAATGATGACATCTCTTACAGCTAAAATATTAGTACTAATTGCAACTAGAAATAATACTGAAAGAATTTCCTTGGCTATTTCTCCACTAATTCATCCGGTTGATTTTACTGAGAACTTAACCAAACAAGTATACAGCGAGAATTTGATTCCTTATTATCCTTTGTCAGGAATAGATGATAATGTTTTTGAAACTGCAAAAGAAATTGGATTAGAAAAATATCTGAGCAGTATTAAAAAATTAGGTGGTATTAGAATTGATAGAAATAGATATGTCTGGTATGAAGACAGCGTCGACAACCAGAATAAGTTGGATGTAGCTGCTGTCAAAACTATTAAGAGTAAAAAAACTGTCACAGTTAATGTAGGACCTAATAACGTTCATGAGATCTTGGATGAAGTAAGATCAAACAATTGAAGGTTTATGAAAAAAATAGGTCAGTTTATCTATCCTTGGGGAAACGGGCATTATTCACGTATGATGAAGCTGAACGATGTATTACCAAAATATCTCACGGGGCAGTACGAAATGTTTTATTTCAGCAAGGGTGATATCTACAAAAAACTTCTAAAAAAATTTCCTGATAAAAAAAAGAACATTCATGAAATTTTGATGCCTACTCCGATAGATGGTGAGTATGGACCAAGTGTTTCGTTATCAATACTTAACATGTTTTTTCCAGTAGGAACAAACCAATCATTGGTGAACCAGGTAAAAAATTACATGAAAAAAGAGAGAGATGTGTATGATAGAGAAAAGTTTGATTTAGTCATAAATGATGGGGATATGGGTTCTAACGTACTAGCTAAGAATAGAGGAATTACCAGCCTCTTTGTCACAAACCAATATTTACCTAGACTATGGAAATCTCGTAGTTATTTCTATCCTGGAGTATATTTTGTTTCAAAACAAATTGCAAAGGCAACTAGAATATTAGTAGCTGACTCAGCACCGCCATACACGATCTGCGAATACAATTTGAATTTTCCAGAAAATATCAAAGACAAAGTAACCTATGTTGGTCACTTCTCAGACACAAAACCAATGGGATCTAAGCCACAAACAGATTTGGAAAAGATTGTTGAAGGAGTTGATTTTGGATATTGGATGAGAACAGGAAATAAATCCACAAATGATGGAACTGGTAAAAGATACGAAGAGGTTTTTCATGAAACAGAGATGAATGGTGAGTGTAGAATTATTTCTCATGCTAAGAATGACGCATCTATTGATCGAGTTATTGGTAAAGATGGAAACCAATATTCTGTAACAGAAGCACATGAAAAACGTATAGAATGGCTTCAAATCGATATTGGTTTTTTGACTGAATGTGAAAGGCAGACTGTGTTAAAGGAATGCCAATATGCAGTAATCAATGGTTCTCATACAGCAATGGGAGAAATAATGGGTGATAGATCAAAACCTGTAATTGGAATGCCAATATATGATGAGCATACAAACCAAATAAAGTGGGCAGAAGAAAAAAATCTTGGAGTTCTTGCTGAAAACAAAAAACAAGTAATTAATGCAATCAAAAAGATAAAACAAGATTATAGTAAATATCAAGAAAGTCTTCAAGAGTTCTCTAAAAATTTTGATGGAAATGGTGCTGAAAACACTTCAAGAATCATCTCAGAAGTTCTTGAAAAAAACAAATAGTGGTTTCTAAATACTGTTCTTTAGTCCGGTACGTGGTATGTTCGATGGGCGAACTGACCTAACGGGATGAAGATTTAATCCGCGTACTGGACGTCTTCCTAGTCTTTTTTATACGATCTTTCCAATTTGCGAACGCTTTTATGGAAAAAATCTAGCCTACTCAACATTGCCTAATTGCCCTGAATGTGTTTTTCGAGAGAAAAAAAATCTCAAAAAAAAATTTGAGCTTGAAGCTGAAAAAGCAAGTGAGGATGGCCAAGATTATATGATTCCAAATGATAGGGATATAGAAGCTGATATTGAGTTTCCTATGAAATTAGATCCATCAACTAAACATTTTATCTGCAAGAGATGTGGGTTGTATGCAACTAGGGAACAAGTTTCTGATATACGCCAAAGACTTAATCGTAGAGAATCGACCAAAGAAGACAAACAATATGATTATTTAGAATGGTGGCAAAAAAGTAAGAAAGACAAACAGCAAGCGTGATTGTAAAAATGGGGGGAAAACAGAGTGACATACCTGAAGATGTCAACAAAGAATTAGAATCACCAAAATTTGGAAAACCAACTGAAATTACAGCATCCGGATATATTTTAGATATCAATGAGAAAGATAGTAAAGTTGACATTCAAACGTATGAACCAGTTTCTGGTACTACGATTTTAGAAGGGCTTTCCCTTTCAAAAAAAATTAAACTAAATGATTTGGAGAAAGGTATAGTTTGTGAATTCAAGCTTGATGAATTAAAGGCGCCGCTAAGCAAAAAGACTGTAGAATATTTGAAAGGACAAGGAATTGTGATGGATGTAATCATTCAGTTTGAATTAAAAGAAATAAAAATAATTGATGAAAATTCAGAAACTGATTGAAATTATTTTTTAGAAGTTCTTTTTGATAACTGCTTTCTAAATGCATTACCAATAATTGGATTTATCAAAAATGGGAAATTTTGTTTTGCCCATATTCCAGCCCTAGCAACTGATGGAACAACAATCTCTAGTCTTGAAGAGTTTGCGGCTTTGAGAACAGAATTTGCCACTGTTTCCGGACTCAAAGTAACTATTGTAGAATACTTTGAAAAATTTTCAAAAGATGGATGATCAAACAGGGGGGTATCTACCATTATTGGACTAACTACGGTCACATCTACTCCTGTTCCAGAAAGCTCGTGTTTTAGCCCTTCTGAAAAGCCAAGCATAGCAAATTTAGTTGCGCAGTATGAAGCGACGCCAGGAACTCCAAAACTAGCACCCACAGATGCAACGTTTACGATATGTCCTTGACCCTGTCCAACCATGTGTGGAAGAAAATTCTTCGTGCAGTATACCATTCCAAAGTAGTTTGTTTCCATCTGCGATTCTATTTCATCAATGGTAAGCTCTGAAACCTTACCATAAATAACAAATCCTGCATTGTTTACTAAAACATCAATTCTACCAAATGTATCTAGTACAGTATCAGTCATATCCTTAACTTGTGATTTGTTAGAAACATCACATTGGGAGACTAAAGTAGAATTTGTGTATTTTGAAATTTCTTTTTGTACTTGAAGTAGTTTTTCTTTTCTTCTAGCTATCAGAACAACCTTGGCATTTTTTTTAGCAAATTTTATAGCTGATGCTTCACCAATTCCACTAGACGCACCTGTAATTACAACCACTTTATCCTTAAAATTCATGATTTAGAATTATGAAGCAAAAATAAAGTAGTTTCTATTTATCTGGGTGTTTATTTTCCAAATGGCTTGCAAATTCACTTTCATTAATCATATCTCCACAAATTGGACATTTATCACTGATAGTTTTTGGTTTTGTATATCTACCTAAAGCAAGTTTGACTAGGAGAATCCAAGTTATTGCGATTGGAATGTAATATGTTGCTATTCTCCAACCTATAACAGCATTCCATTCAAGACCTTCTTCCGGAAGTACCAAGTTGAAGGGGTTTAGATTGTTAAGATAAGCTACAATACCAAATTCTGCTAAACCAGAACCACCTACAGTAATTGGTAGGTTTCCTATTGCATTTGCGCCCATTACAGCCATTATAGATTCAAAAAATCCTAGAGCAAAACCAACACTAATTGCAATTATCAAAAATGAAATTCCATAAAATATCCATGAGGCAATAGACATTAGAAAACCAATACAAAAAACTTTCCTCGATTTATTTGATCCAAGATTTTGTCTGCTCATCATACAAACTTCTTCAATCCATTCATTGGTTTGCTTTGCATACTTTTCACCGCGATCTCCACCAAATTTTGTAAGTAACATTGCTATTCCACTTGGTAAGTGAAAAGTATGTTTTGCTGAAAGGAAGAATAAAACAACCCACAATGTAGTAACTGATACGCTAGTTGCTAGAATTATAGTAGCAACAACATATGCTCCATTAAGTAGTGCAAAAATTCCAGCAAGAATTGATAAAAGACCACCAGCAAAAACTTCAGTTACAATGTCAAGAAGCGCAACCCAAGACGCCTTTGATGGTGAAATTCCTTTTTTAGTCATGTAATAAATTACTACAAATTCAGCACCAACAAACATTGGTGTTGTGAACTTGATAAACTCACTTCCGACTCTCATAGCTGCTAGTCTTTTAATGGAATCAAAATTACCTAGAAATGATCTTGCAATATAACTTAGTTTCAGTCCTTGCAATCCAAGTTTTACCATCATGGCCAAGACTGCTGCAACGAATGGTAATATGCCGATGGCAAGTACATCATCTAATTTTATATCAAATTGAATTACAATTATGAAAATAGGAATCATAGTTACAGGAATAACAACAATTCTCCAATTCATCGCTGGTTTTTTTATGAATTCAAATATAAGCCAATCAGAAATAATACTCTGTAGAAAATTGAAAGCAATTTTTATTACAGGTACAGCAGGTTCAGGTAAGTCAATACTAACCTCAAAAATTTTACAGTATTATGAAAAAAATGGTGCATTTGCGTCAGTTCTAAATTTGGATCCAGGTGTTGAATCTCTTCCATATACACCAGATGTTGATGTCAGGGATTATGTTGACATTGTGACATTAATGAAACAGTATGACTTGGGTCCAAATGGCTCGATGATTATGGCGAGTGATCTTATCGCATCAAAGCTAGATCAAATAGAAAACCAAGTTGGTAGAGTAAACCCAGATTATTTAATCGTAGATACACCCGGTCAAATGGAATTATTCGCATATAGAACAAGTGGTCCTTTCTTTATTCAAAACATTAACGCGGAAGAAAAGATGAATGTGTTCTTGTATGACGGTACTATGATCACTTCGCCCAATAATTTTATCTCAGTTTCCTTACTTGCAACTTCAATCAAACTGCGGCTTGGATTGCCAACTATCAATGTAATGACAAAGACCGATCTTATACCTGATAAGATTGATCAGATACTAAAATGGTCTTCAGATCCCATATCGCTTGAAGAGTCGATTAGAAAAGATTCAGATGGGGAAACATATTCTCTGTCTATCGATATTATTAGATCTTTAAACCTAGGTGAGTTAATTGAGAAGTTAATCCCTATATCAAACGCAACTGAGGAGGGAATGATTAATTTGGAAAGTGCACTTAGTAGAATAATTAACTTGGGTGAAGAGGTTGAAGATTAATGGTCACAATGGTTAAGGTATATGCACCATCATCTACAGCAAATTTAGGTCCTGGTTTTGATGTGTTTGGTTTAGCATTAGATGCATTCTATGATAAAATAACACTTAGCAAAACTAACAGAGGTATTACTAGCCACAGACCATGGCATGGAGTGAGAATATTAACGACGGATAATGTACCAAATGATCCACAACAAAACACTGCTGGATTAGTGGTGAAAGCAATGAAGCAAAAATTTAAAATAAAATCTGGAATTGAGATTAAAATTAAGAAAGATGTTCCAACTGGATTTGGAATGGGAAGCAGCGCTGCTTCGGCTGCAGCAGCGGCGTTGGCATTCAACAAATTATTTAATCTAAAATTGGACAACAAAACCCTAATCAAATATGCTGGAATAGGAGAAAAAGCAAGTGCAGGAACTATCCATTATGATAATGTTGCAGCATCATTACTGGGCGGGTTTGTAGTCGTAAAAACAAAACCATTCGATGTTATTAGATTAGAACCACCAAAAGATTTGGTGTTATGTTTAGCTATTCCGCAATTAAAGGTACCAAAGAAAAAGACAAAGATTTCAAGAGCTGTAATACCAAAGACTGTTAAATTATCAGATTTAACATTGAATCTCTCAAATGCTGCTAATATTGTTTCAGGATTTCTGACTAAAGATTCAGATCTTATTGGAAGATCTATTCAGGATGTAATTGTTGAGCCAGCTAGAAAGCATTTGATTCCTGGTTTTTCAAAAGTAAAGAATAATGCACTTAGTGCAGGAGCCTTAGGTGTTACTATAAGTGGCGCAGGACCATCTGTAATTGCCTTCTGTAAAAAATCTCAAAATCTAAAGAAGATTGGAAAGTCTATGGAAAAAGGGTTTAATTCCGTGAGGGTGGACTGTGACATAATTATTTGTAAACCTAGTGCTGGTCCTAAGATTAAAACTTGAAATGAAAAAAGCGGTAGTGATTTTTAGTGGTGGTGTAGATTCTATTAGTACATGTGCGTACTTGAAGCCAAATTATGAGATATACGGGATTTCTTTTTTGTATGGTCAAAAAGCAAACCAAGAAATAAGAAAGGCAAAAGAGTTTGCAAAAATCCTTAGACTAAAAGAGCATAAAATTGTAGACATCAATTTCATGAAGGAGTTATATGGAGATACAAATGTTCTTACAAGTTCGAAAAAAAATATTCCTGGCAAATTTAACTACTCAATTGTAGTGCCAATTAGAAACGGAATTTTCTTATCGATTGCAACTGCCTGGGCATTTTCAATAAATGCTTCTTTAGTTGCATATGGTGCGCATACAGGTGATAAAAATTATCCAGATTGTAGGCCTGTCTTTTCAAAAAAAATTGAATCTTCATTTAATCAGGGAGAAATTGATGGTATTAAATCAGGAATCCGAAAAAAAATAGAAATTTGGACGCCATACAAAGCAAAATTATCAAAAAAGCGGTTATTAAAAAAAGGTTATAGTGTTTTAGGAGATAATATTTTCAGCACTTGGAGTTGTTATAAAAACGGAAAAGCGCAGTGCGGTAAATGTGAATCGTGTAATAATCGTAAAGCGGCATTCTTAGAAGCTGATATTGAAGATAAAACGGTCTATCTTTCGTGTTGAGTGTTATCGGTTTCCTAGAATTGGTTTTTTAAGAGCTAACCCTCGAATGAGTAAATACCATCCAATGAACACACCACCAACGATGCCCCAGTAGACCCAATTTAGTAACCCCGTATCAGACATTTTTTCTTCTGATGGAGCACATTTAGACAGCCATGATACCTGCTCACAAAGCAAGAGGTTCTTTTCACCTATCATTCCATCAACACTTGGTATTATTTGAAACGCAATTAGATTTGCGACTGCAAAGACTATTGCAAATTCTATAACATACCAGCTAAAACTTGGCCAAGAGTTTTTTGGGATGTGAGCATTATCTCGTCCTACCATAAATTCAATCTGGTAAAATGATTATTTATCTTTTCAGAAATTTTATTGAAATGAAGGTTCTGAGGGTTTTTTTATAATATTTATGATATTTTCTTTCTCTTCTCTTTTATCATAAATTCCCCTAAACGCAGTAGAGGTTACATTTGCATCATTTCGTACGCCTCTCATCTTCATACAAAGATGTTCAGCTTCAGCTATGACAGCAACGCCTTTTACTCCTTGAGAAAATAACTCGTCTGCGATATTTTTCGTCATTCTTTCCTGAATTTGCAATCGTTTGGAATATTTTTCAACCAAGCGAACCAATTTTGATATTCCAAAAATTCTTCCGTTTGGTGAATATGCCAACTGAATTTTCCCAAAAAATGGCAACATGTGATGCTCACACATGGAATAAAATTGAATGTCTCTTATTATTACAGTCTCAGAATCTTCAGAAAATTGTACAGATAGATATGATTCAGAATCATATCCACTAAAGATTTCTTTATAAGTATCTGCTATGCGCTTTGGAGTTTCCTTTAGCCCTTCTCTTGTTGGATCTTCGCCAATTTCGATGATCAACTCCTTAATCAGTTTCTTTACCCTTTCCTGATCCATAAGTTTACGAATAATGAAGAAACCAGTCGCTATTTATAGTTCATCCTTATTTTGGTGCAGAAAAATTTATGAGACGTTAATTATTTTTTGTAGTTGTGGTACTATTCGTACCTGATCATAATATGGATAAACACTGTCATAAAATTCTAAGAGTTTTTCTAAAGAAGGTTCGGAAATGTTAGTAGTTGGTTGAATTATAAAACCAGAAATGGTTTCCATATGTACAATTTTAAAAATTTTGTCTATAAGATCATTAAAGGAACTAATCTCCGTCTTTGAGCTAACAACTATTTTGATATAGGTCGTTTTTTTTGCATCAATGGATGCTTGGAGACACTCAAGTGAGTTTTTAATAAGGTTTGGATAGTGTTTGGTATCAACAAATTGTGAATCAATAGTTTTGAATTCAATTTTAACAAAATCAATTGATGGTAAAACAAACAAGAATTTTTTTGAATCAAAACATGCTGATTCAAGATATGTTGGGATACCCTTAGTTTTTACATGCTTTGCAAGTTGGTTAACAGATTCGTATTGAATGAGAGGTTCGCCTCCAGTAAAGTTAACTTTGTAGGTATTTTCTTGTAAATTTTTATCTATTAGATTACATGCTTCACTAATTGAATACTCCTTACCCGAGTCTAGTGGAAGTGCGTCTAATGTATCACAATAAAAACAAGAATAAGGGCATCCAGCAAATCTTATGAATAGTGTTTTAGTACCATAAAGTATCCCTTCTCCTTCAATAGAAGTGAAAATTTCAAAAAGTCTAGTTTTCAAACACATTTTCTTATAATACTGGTTATTTATTTAGTCTGATAAATCAGAAGATGAATTAGCTCAAGCCATCACTGGTTCTTTGGTATAAAACAATCCAGCTATGAAAAAGATCACGCCAATAATTCCAATTAAACTTCCAACAAATTCAACAGTCTCTCTGATCTCGCCAACAAGAGGTGCCCAAAAGATTGCAATTAGAAAGCCAGTAACGATCATTGGAATTCCTACGCCAACAACAATTTTTTTTGAAGCCATACCGTGAGTTCTTTATGAAAATTATATGAAGCTTATGATGAGGTATAAGCGAGCCTCTCAACTTTAACGAGTATGTCCTTTATTGTTTTAATTTTGCTTCCAATTGTTAAATCAACATACTTGGAATCATCTCGCATCATAGTGGGAGCATATTCTAAATCTTTTATGTCCATCCTAACATCTTCAATTAGACTGAAAGCCTTCTTCAGGAAATATTCTGCTCCACTATTTACTTCCACATCACTTGCAAGTTTTTTAGCTTTGTTTTCAAGTGAGTCAAGAATTGCTTTAAATTTCAGAAATTTGGCTTGCTGAAGGTCCTTTGCGTTATCAACTTTTTGCTTATGAATGATGATAATCTTGAATTGTTGCTTTATAACCTGAGTACTGTTTGCTTGCAAAAGTTGTACTTTAGACTCTTCTAGATCAATCGCAGTTTGGTGTAAACCTATTTGTTTGGCTTCCAGTATAAGATCAGTAATTCTTTCAGCTTGTTTTTTTGCAAAATGTTGCGCTCTGTAAATTTTGCTCTGTTCACTTATTTCATATAATAATTTATGAATTTCGCGTCCCTCGGATGCAATTTGACTAAGAACTTTCTCATTTTGTACAAAGCTGCCTTGAGCATAATTATTTTTTGCCAAATCAAGTAGTTGGTCAATTTGCTCAAAATCAACACCTGCATTTAGCTTGTCTGAAATTTCCTTTAATTTTATAATATTATTTTCATATTTCTCGATTGTTTGACTTCGATCAGGAGTTAAGCTCTGTTGTGATTTATCGGCTACAGTTTCTGTTGCGATACTAACTTTCTTAAAGGCTACCATAGCACTAATAAAATGCTGTCTCGCTGAAACAACATCTCCTGCTTCTGCAGCCTCTATTAATAGATCAGTTTCTTTCACGCCCTCATCAAATTGTAGATAAGCTTCTTTTGAAATATCAGCTGCTTTTTCAATATCAGTCTTTATGTGTTCTTTTGTGTTTAGAGATATTTTTATGAGTATATCAAGTTGTGAATCTGCATGAACTGTAATTGGTGTGGTAACAAAAACCATACTTGTAACCAAAAACAACAAGAAAAAGATTGGTATTTTGTTCATTAGCTATCCTCCAGTTTACTTTTTAGTTTTACAATATTCTGCAAATCTTTCTTTTCAATTTCTATAATTCCATATCTTTCAAGTCGCTTGACAGCTCTCCACATGGTGGTCCTGGGTTGGAGAAACTTTTTTCGTAATTCACTTTCATACGCCTGTCCTCCGTTCGCTGATAGAAAATTAATTATCTCCTTATCATCTTCCCTAAGATCTGGTTTTGCTTGGAAAATCGCTTCAGAGTCTAGGCTCTGTGATTCAGGTTTCTTTTCCGTAATCATGGAAGATGGTTCAGTAACTCTTGATGGTCTGCTTTTTTTGATTGCAATTATGGCAACAATTCCAACTGCTACGATAGCTACCGCATATAATGCCAAAGAATTATCAGGAGTCTCTTCTTCAGGAATTGGTTGCGCAGGTTTTGCAGAGGCTAATGAGCTAAGGTAATAGCTAATATTTGTCTGACCTTCCGGTAAAACTAGATATGATTGATCATTATCTACTTGCATGCTAGCTGGAAAATTACTCATTTCAACAATGACCGAATCTTTTGGCATTAACAATGAATATTGTATTGGTGCATCAACAGAAAATTCCCATATCTTTCCAGTTTTGGAGATCAAATCCTGTGAATCATACTCAATAATGACATTCGAAGCACCGAATGTTTCTATTAGAATTACATTACCAGTAATCTCATAAGATAGTAGAAAACCATCTTCATCCATAATTGTGATATTTTCTATTATCTGGCCAAAAAGCTCAACTATAAATTCTGGTTCAAGTGGGTTCGCATCTAATTCATAAAAAACGTGAGTAGAGCCATCCGAGTAAATTGTAAAATCAAGGGTTCGACTATAAGCTAAGGATTGTTGGATAGGTACGCTTAGAGCTACCAATACCAAGCCCATCATAACTAATGATAACCTTACCATCGTTGAGAGAATGATCGTATTCCTTACAAAAAGCATTCCGTTCTCTAAGGATTGATGCTTTTGTGCAACGATTTGTTGCAACTTCATAGCCTAATACCGTAGATTCATGGATTCAATCAGGGATTGGAATCTCTGGAATTCTTGGATAAATCCAAGTCCTTTTTCAGTAATCTTGAACAGTCTGTTTCTATCAGCTCTTGCTGATTCCATCAATCCAGCGTTGATTAATTTCTCACATTTGTCTAGTACAGCATAGTGAGAAAGGTTCGCTTTTCGTGATATTGCAGATACAATAACACCTCTTTGACCCCCGTCCATGGTTACATCTAGGATATCTCCCATGATTCCCATTTCGGATCTGTATTGTTGTTTTGACATGCTTAGTATAGAATCATGAGCTTTATCAGGGACATTTTGAAACGCCATAGCGGAACGCATAGCGGAACACCTTTTTTTGGCTCAAAATTGGCTCAAAATTGGTTTTTTTTGTGCGGGGCGAAAATACAAGAGATTTGATTTTGAATTGTAAATATCTGATTAACAAGTTTGGTGAATAAGCGAAAGTGCGCTTTTATAGAGTTGCGATCAGGTGGTGCAAATTATGATGGTTTTCCATAACTTTTATCTTACTGAATTGATTTATTCAATCAATGGGATTGTTTGACGTTTTCAAGGACAAGGATGACGAAGATGACAAAGGAGGGGCAGAGGAGATTAATTTTGAATCTTTCCAGAATCAAGATAATTCATCTGAAGCGGAACCTGAGCCTCAACAAGAAACTACATCATATTCACCACCTGCCGAAGAAACACCATCATATTCTTCTTCCCAAACATCAAGCCAAATTGGAATAGAAGCCCTGATGGATAAACGCGTCAAATTGGAGGAGGCTATAGATTATGTAGGATTAATGATTAAAAACCTTAAAGACAAACGTACAAAACTTGTTAAAAATATTGAAGATGAATCTGTTGATATTAAAAATTTGAAAGAAAAACTAACTAAGATAAATCAATTTATCCAAGAAGAAAACGATGGACTGCAACAGCTTTCTTCAAAAAGATCACAGGTAGAAAAAGATGCAGATGATGTGGGTACTATTGTTTATGGTCTACGTGATAAAATTTCAGAGATTGATAAGGTAGTAGCTGACGAAGCTAGCAGAATTAAAAGCTTCAAAGATTCGAGATCTGGATCTTCCTAAAATCGCTTACTCACATAAAGCGAGATGTTGATGGTTCTGAGGTTGCTGTTGGCATAGAAGGAAATTTATCTCCAGCCTGTTGCTCTGCAACAGCAGACGCTTCTTGCATGATCTTTTCTGATTCTGCATCTAAAACTGCGTCAACTCCAAACGAAGCATCACTACTATGGAATGTTTCAGTCATTAATCCGCCTAACATCTCTGCCATGTTATTAAGTTCCTGATCTGCTCCTGGCATAAACTTAGCAAGTGATGATTTCATATTTTTCATAAGTCCAATAGTAGGCATTACTGTTACTACAGTATCTCCCAAGTCGTGGAAAGTTGTTAATCGTAATTCTATTTGCTCTATAGCCATTCGGGCATTCCCTAGAACACGACGTACTTTGCGAACCTCAGCTAGCTCCTTTGATAAAGTGTTAGTAGTATGAGTATCATGTTGTTGAGTGGCCGTCACAATTCTATGGAAAATTTTTTCGTCCCTACTACTTAATGATGAAAGCATAGTATCTAATTTTGAAATTTGTACCTGTAATTTTTTAATCGCCGTTTCAACGCGTGGTTTTAAAGCACCCTTTGGTCTAAGTACACTGTTTAGTCTTTCAGATATACCTGGTTTTTGTGGTTTTGACCACCTATTCGAAAGCGAACCCATATGCTCAACTGCTAGAATTGATTTTTAATTTCAGGTGTGAATTATGGTTCACAGTTCATTAAATTTCGATGACTAAATTTACTAGTAAACGTCACAAATTCTGTGAGTAAAAAGCCAATAATTGGTGGTATTATTCTAGCAGCCATCATAGGAGTGGTCTCTGTTGATGCCCAGATAAACCCAGATAATCCTGAAAATGAGACGAGTTTAAATTCAGAGGTTTGGAGTGCTCGCATAGCTGGGCCTGAATTTGATAATATCTTCAATCACAGATATTCGCCTATCATCTTAGAAAGAAAAGTTGCGTACGAATTTGGCTTTGTCCCAATGGGAGACTCGCCAGAACGTCTAAAAATCTCTGTTGGTGGAAAGGGATCCGGAGTAGAGGTTTTCTCTGAATTGTTCGTTTTGGAGGGAACGTTGATAGATACTGGAATTTCAGAATACTACACATGGGACTATACTGGAAACAAAAACTTCGAGATTTCATATCAACAATGTCCAAATCAAAAAACTTGTAATTATGATATTATAGTTAAGCGGTATGGAAATTTGAAAGGGTCGGTAACCATATCCTTATCGCGATAAAATAGAAATAGCCTTTCTAATAGTGAAAAGTGAGATAGTTGGCAGATAACAAGAAAAAGAAAAGACGGAATATGATTATTCTTATGTTGTTAATCTGGTTTGTAGTTACGCTCCCCTTACCTTGGCTGATTACTGGTGATATTGGTCAAGATCAAGTATTCACAATTTTACCTATTATTGGCTTCATATCGATACCTTTCGTGGTACTTGGTATTGCTTGGACTCTGAAACCGGATTTAACAACTTAGATTAATTTTTGAACCATTGTTGATTTTCCAAATAATCTATCTCTTTTAGAATGGATTCCATTTTTTTGGTAATTGCCATAGCGGATTGAAAATCTTCAAACATGTCCTTTTCTTCTTCCTTGGAAAGAACCTCTTTTTCCGCTCGTTCAAAAAAATCCTCTTCCTTTGATATATGATCATTTAGATAAATCGAATAAGTTCTTAGAAACCGTACTACTGGTTCACTAGAATCCTCACCGTTTTTCCAGCGTTTTAAATGAAGTATGATTTTAGAGGCTATTCTTCTACTAAATTCATGTTCTATCAATAGTGCTCGGATCTCTTTTTTGAGATGATCGTAACTAGCAACGCATGGAAAGTATGAATCTTCTTCTCTAGAATAATGGATTGAATCCAAAAATTCTGAGATTATGAGGGTAATCTTCTCCAAATCAGAGAATGGGATAGTTTTTCCGGCATTAATATCAGAATAGCATTTTGTAATAATCTTATCAAGTCTTTTGATTTGTTTGTGATCATCTCTTAATGTATTTGTAGCACTCAATGGTTAAAAATTTGGTAAACTAGGTTAAATTTGTAGATGATTTGATTAGAAGCTGTCAGATCATTACATCAAGGTACCTTGACAAATTCTTATTTTAAGCCTAGAAGTAACTCAGCTTGAAGTGAATTTAACATTTTTAGCTATACTAGATAATTTTGTATCTTTTTTCAGGGATGAGGTTTTCTCTAACGTTGATACCAGTGAACTTGCGGGTAGAAATGTAAGGGATATCCTGAAATCATATTTCGAAGAAAATCCTATTTCTCAACCAGACCCTGGGGGATCTGGCTATAATTTTATTCCAGAAGGAATCGCGAATTTGCAAAATACTTTAGCTAATCTATCATTTGGAGATTCTTTGGTAGCTTCAGCACCAATTTTGCTTCTTGCCGCCAGTGTGGTGATAATAATGGGCGTATTAGGAGAAGCATTTTTCAAAAAAACAGGTATTCCAGATATTTTGTTTCTAATGGTATTAGGAATAATTATTGGACCAGTTCTGGGAATAATTCAGCCGGAAGCAGTA
>LUMJ01000874.1_pt1 | contig 15751 bp, 17 predicted proteins | sample 729631 | NCBI WGS metagenome assembly LUMJ01 (sample SAMN03860266, study PRJNA289734) | marine metagenome | biome: seawater column; feature: ocean; material: water; isolation source: Red Sea water column Station 22 - depth 500m | place: Saudi Arabia: Red Sea | collected 2011-10-15 | depth 500 m | reverse complement strand
AATGATACAAAAGAATTGTATGATCTAGAACAAGATCCAAATGAAAATGAAAACCTGGTTGGTAATGGACTTGAAATTGAAAATATTTTGTGGGAAAAACTTACCCAACTTATAACTACTAGAGATTAATTCTGAAATATTTTTTCAGCTGTTTTCAAGTCCTGCATAGTATCAATTTCACACCATTTCCCAGAAATAAAAACTGGTTCTACATGTATCTGAGAATCAACTAATTCTTGAATCATGTCAGTAAGATATGCTTTCAAAACTGATGATGCTTCATGAAAATCACCTTTATTATTTTTTAATAATTCTTCATATTTTTTAACGAAAATCTTTGAACCCTCAGCGGATAATTTCATAATTCCTAAAAACTCACCAATTAAATTTTTTTCATTTTGAATATTTTTTTTAATTTGTATAATATTTTTTTCTTCATTTAATAAAACATTTTCAGCTTCTGTTTTTGGATGTTCACTTCTATTTTCATATCTCTTTTCCCAATTCATATCTACAGCAACCGATATATCACTTTTAGAATCTAAAATTTTTTCAATTATTTTCGCTTCAAAAATTATGTCTGAATATAATATTAATACATCATTTTTTATGTAATCTTTTGCCTCCATCAAACTTCCTAAAATATCATGTTCATTATAATTAACATCTTTGATATATTGGACATTTTTTAATTCAAATTTTTCATTATTGGATCCTGTGATCACAACGATGCGGTCAAGTTTCATTTGTTTTAATATATCAATTTGATGTTCAATGATTGGTTTATTGTTAACATCTATCAATGATTTTGGAGTATTTTTTATATCATCACTTATTCGTTCTCCAGATCCTGCAGAAATAATAATTACATGCATTTTACATATACCCAAGTCTCTTTAGCTCGCTAGAAATTCTTTTTTTCTCTTCTTCAGAAATATCATCCTCCTCATCTGACAAGTTATTTTTCTCAAATTTAGAAATTTTTTCCTCAAATTGTGAAATTAATTCTTTATTTTTCTCCGCTATATTCTCATTTTCATATGGGTCATCTTTCAAATTATAGAGATGAACATTTTCATTTGGATTTCGTGCAAATCGAAAATATTTGTACTCGTCAGTTCTTATTCCCACCATGTCTGATGAAGAAAGTTTTTGGTATGGCATTGTATGTAAATATTGAAATCTTTCCTCATCATTCTCATCAGCTAATACAAGTAAACTTTTTCCAGTTTTTTTACTATTTTCTGTAATATCTAAAAATTCATAAATTGTTGCGGCAACATCGACATTTCTAGCTTGTTTTGTAATAATTCTTTGTTCAATTGAATTTCCAACAAAAATTAATGGTACATGTATTAATTCGTCAAATAATGATAATGTGAAATACGGATCACGTGATCGTTTTTCATAATTCGTTAGTGTTTTATTGGATTTTTCTAACTTCCTTTTACCTACGGATTTACGTATATTGTACAAAAATTTCCCTCCCATTTTATGAGCTGATTTTGGAAGAATTTTTTTTCCAATACTAACTGTATTTTCTAGTTTAGGTTCAAAGTCCACCGCCCTCACATTATCATATGGAATACGCTCTCCATGATCTGATGTTAGAATTAAAATTGTGTTGTCCAGATTAATATTTTCTAAAATCTTGCCTAACCAAAAATCAATAGAAGAAACTGTTTTTGCATATGTACTATTACCATATTCTTCACCACCAAAATCTTCAATTCCAATAGGCATTTTTCCTTCACGAAGTGGATGTAAATCAAATATATGAAAATAACAAAAATACGGTTCTTGTTTTTCAGTAGATTCTAAAATCTGAATTATTTTTTGCGCTAATCCTGTAGGGAAAGTTGCTTTATTTTTCTCGTATTCGGAATGACTTTCTTCAATTTTTTCCTGCTTAAATTGTGCAGCAACTGGATCAACTTCCCCATTTTTTCCTTTAATTTCTTCATCAGTTTTATTTTCAAATTGTTGTAATAATGTATTAAATGAGGCAAAATTAGGAAGTGAACCATAAACTCTATAACCATTTTTTTTCAAAACATCGATTAAGTTATTTTGTTTTAAACTAACTTTCTGATATCTTGCCGCATTACCAATTTGAAAATCTCCATTAAATATGGTGTTTAATGAGAGAATTGTTCCGTCAACTGAAGAATATGCATTCGTAAAATACATTCCTTTTTGTATCAGCCCATCAAGATTTGGTGTCACTGAAGTTTTGTCCTTACCGTAACATTGGTCCGCCCTTAATCCATCAATTAGGAAAAATAGTATGTTCGGACGCATTTGACTCAATTATCACACATAACCCATTTTTTTTAATTCATATTCAATTTCATCATGTGTTAATTCTTCCACATTTTCTCCATTATTTTCTGAAAAATCATTTTCCTGGATTTCCAACAGTAATTCTTCAAGCTTGTCAACTAATTCTTTGTTTGTTTCCGCAATGTTATTATTTTCATATGGATCATTTTTTAAATCATAAAGATGGATACTGTCTTTTGGATTATGTATAGAACGAAAATATTTGTAATTGCTAGTTCTAATACCTACCGAATCACGTTTATCTAGTTTTGAATCTATGTAAGGTCTGGTTCGAAGGTATATTGGGTTTTCTTTAATGCTGTTTCCTTGAATTAATGGAAGTAAATTTCTACCATTTACTTTATGATTCAAATTAATGTTAAGTATTCCACATAATGTTGGGAGAATATCAGTGTGGTTTACAGTATTGGATATGATTCCAGGGTTTATGTTATTATTAACAAAAAGTAATGGAATATGCAACATCTCATCAAATAATGATACATTATCGAATGTTTCTCGTGAACGTTTTTGATAGTTTGTTAGTTTTTCATTGGCTTTGTTTAATTTTCTTTTACCTACAAACTTTCGCATATTGTATAAAAATTCACCACCAGCCTTATGTGCCGATTTTGGGAGAATTTTTTTCCCAAAATCTACAGCATGATCTAATTTAGGCTGAAAATCAACTTCAGAAGTATCTTCATATGGAACCTTTTGTCCATGATCAGCCAATAAAATCAATATAGTGTTATCAAAATCCACATATTCTAAAATTTTCCCCAATTCATTATCAATGAAACTAACCACTCTTTCATAAATTCCTGCACCATATTTTTCATCATCAAAATCTCCAATTCCAGAATTGGTGACAACATATTTTATCTTATGGCTTGCAAAGTATTCTTTTAGCGGATGCAATGTCATAGCATGAAAATAATAGAACCATGGTTTTTTAGATTTATGAAATTTTAAAAAATCTATAATTTTATTGGTTGTAGGAGATGAAGTGTTTTTATAAAATTGATCGATCTTAGATGAATCAGTCGAATCAGCATATTCCCAGTAAGCATAAGTTTTGTTCTTATTTTCAAAATAATTTACATAATCAGAGAATCCTTTAAGATCGGGAAACAAACCATCTATCTCATATCCATTTTTTATAAGAATATCAAACAAGTTATTTTTTTGTAAAGTAAGTTTAGTTTTACTTTCAAATTTTGTTGGATAAAGAGAATGGGAAATTGCTCTTAATGAAAGTCCTGTACCATCTACAGAAGTAAATGCATTTGAAAAATATGTTCCTTTTTGAATTAGTGAGTCAATGTTAGGTGTGTATGAAGTCTTGTCTTTACCAAAACATTGATCAGCTCTTAATCCATCAATTAGGAAAAATAGTATGTTCGGACGCAATAGTGACCATTTTTTTTAAATCGGTGATATATTACTTACTTATTTATTATTACTTGGAATTGGGAATCTTTATTGAAAATTATAATAGAGATTAATAGAAAAAACTAATAAGTAGTTTTTAAGAAAAACTTCTTAATGCGTTGGAACGGTAGTCTTAGAGAAGTTATAAAAATTTGTGACAACAAAGGAATTTTAGAAATTCTAAAAACAGCTCCTGAAGAAGAATGGAATAAAGACACTGCAGTTAGAAATTCAAAAGCAAAAGTCGGTAACACGAATTTAGATACTCGTGCTTTACTGCTAAAATACAAATCTTCTGCATCTATTGGGCTTGGATTCGCCGATTATGAAAAAAATGATGTTGAGATGTTGAACAAACTCAAACCATTTTTAGATGAAATTATTTCTAATGCAAAAAATTTCTATGGATATAAAAATCTGAAAATAAGTAGTGTGGTATTTACGGAATTACGAAGGGGTGGAATTATTCCTGAGCATGTAGATCAAGGAAAAATGTTAACCACACATCACAGAATTCACATCCCGTTAGTATCTGATCCAGCAGTTAAATTCACATTAGATCATAAGGATTATTACTTAGAACCTGGACATGGTTACGAAATAAATAATCAGCTTACTCATGAAGTAAGAAATGAAAGTAATATTGATAGAATTCATATGATAATTGACTTGAAGGAATGGAAAGATGGCGAACAGACTGAATTCTATGATGTTGATTCAAAAAAATATTGAACCAAAAAATAAATGAAACTACCAAGCTCAGTAAGATTTTTTCGTAAACCTGATCACATATCTTTCTTAATTGGGCTTGCTTTCATAATAATATCTATTTTTACTTATACATTTGAAACAAAATTAATTAGTTTTATTTTTTTCACATTCACAATAATTTATGAAACATATGAAATTTCAAAAGGGGATAGGCAAATCTTCAAGATAGATCATGTTGCGTTTGTTATAGGATATATCATTCTAATAATTAGCTTTTGGGAAGATATAATTTTCTTATTAATAATTAGTACAGTTTTATTTGTTTTTACTGTATCATTTGAAATTTACGCCGTCAGAAAAAATGATTTGAAGAATCAACAAAAATGATTTAATTTTTGATTAATTAGTCAAAGATGGTGTATTGAATGAACTTGATATGGTTCTTCAAGCCGTTTAATATCGTCATTTGTTAGTTTAATATCCAATGCATCAACTGCTTCTTCTACATGTGATTTTTTTGTTACACCTATAATTGGAGATGTAATAGTTTTTGTCAGTAACCATGCTATTGCAATTTGAGCTGGTTTCACATCTTTTTCATTTGCTATCTGAATTACCATATCTAAAACATCAAAATCCTCAGGTTTGAAGAATTTTGCGGCTAATCCAGGATCTGTCTTAAAACGAATACTCTCATTTTTTGTGTTTCGATTGTATTTTCCACTTAAAAATCCCTTTGCAACTGGATTGTAAGATAAAATGGAAATATTTTGGTCTTCACAGAAAGGAATCATTTCTCTCTCTTCTTCACGATAACATAAATTGTAGTGGGTTTGTATCGTTTCAAAACGTTCCAAATCTAAATCATTGCAAATCCATAATGATTTTGCAAGTTGCCATGTCCACATGTTTGAACCACCGATACGCCCAACTTTTTTATCTTTCACTAACTGATCTAAAGCAATCAGTGTTTCTTTAATTGGTGTTTCATAATCCCATCTATGAATTTGATATAAATCTACGAATTTAGTTTGTAATCTTTCCAATGATTTATCAATTTGTTTGTTTATTTGTTCTTGTGAGAGACCTACATCATTTGGGTTATTGTCCATTTGATATCTGACTTTAGTGCCAATTATAACATCATTACGACAGTCTTTTAACAAATTGCCTAGAATTTCTTCTGAACGTCCATTTGAATATGCGTTTGCAGTGTCAAAAAATGTTATTCCTAAATCTAATGCACAATCAATAATTGGTTTTGCATCATCTAATTCAATCATCCAATCAAGTTTTGAACCAAATGACATACATCCAAGATTAATTTTTGAGATTTTTGTATTCGTTCTCCCAATACTTTCATATTTCATTGATTATCATTCAGTTTTTTATCATATTATAAAATCAGATTTTTTTCTAATTTTGTCATTGATATATTCAATATCATACTTGCTCTCCCATGTAAGTGAACGATTTTTAATCATATCTATAATTTCATTTTGGATTTTTTTAGTTTGACTTAGTTCTTCTTCACTAATAACATCCTTTGATAATTTCAAAAGAAGATCAATTAGCGTAATATTAAATCTAAGATTGATATCTACGTTAACTAGATTTCTTCGCAGAATTGGATTACTCTCCACTAGAATATCCATAAGATGGAAAGACGGCCATTAGTTCAGAGTAATTTTCAATTGCTAGAAAATATGTTACGGTTAAGGTATTGATTGCAGCTAAAATAAATGCAAAATACGCCGTAAATCCCATTCGTAAATAATACCAACCTCGAAAACTATTAGTAGACGAAGAAGTCATACCAGCCCAGGATTTTTTGGTAGTACGTAATCAGATTTCTTTCTCATTTTTTCATTCATATAATTCATATCAAATTCATTGCTTAAGGAACGATTTTTAATCAGATTTATAATTTCATTTTGGATTTTTTCAGCATCATTTAACTCGTCCTCACTTACTTTATTTTTTGACAATTTCAAAAGAAGATCAAAAAGCTTGATACTAAATCTTAAATTCATATCTGCATTAACAGTAGTTCGTCTAAGAATTGGATTACTTTCCAAAGATGGAAAGACGGCCATTAGTTCAGAGTAATTTTCAATTGCTAGAAAATATGTTACGGTTAAGGTATTGATTGCAGCTAAAATAAATGCAAAATACGTGGACCAACCCATTCTAAAATAGAACCATGCTCTATAACCTATATTCCTCTTCACAATTGAATATTTTTTCTGATGTATATCAATATCGCTAGCTATCAATACCTAATTATATAATCAGAAGAGTTTGATGTAAAACACGTAAAAAGCAGACAATTATTTTTCCAATTAAAAACTTAATTATTTTCTTTTAGTAATTTTCCACTCTTAGAACCCACATTTGCCAGTAAGTCAATTATAGATAAATTTGGGATAAATGATTTTGACATGTGTTGAAGATATCTAATTGGATTGTAATTTTGATATTTTAAAATAATTTTATTCTTTTCGAATAATTTCTCATCTAAGTATGTCTTACCACCAATACCTGAAATATAGGTATCAGCACCCAATTTTTTGCATATGTTCAATAATCTTTTAGAAGAGGTACCAGTAACGTCAAGTTCAGATTCAAGAATTATTTCTGTTTTTATGTCAAGCCAATCAAAAACTTTCTTCAAGATTTGAAGATTGAGATCAAAAAGGAGGTTCCATCTTTTCTTATACAATGAATCGAGAAAAACTTTGTACAAATCAAAAAAGGGTGATGCTTTATACGATTTATGGATCAAATTCCAGTTTTCTTCTGCCCAAGCTAAATCGTTATTAATTTCAACATTTCTAATTTCAAAAAATTTTTGTCCTTTTTTTATAGGTACAGAGATTCTAGTCCATGAACCATCTGGAGTGATAATTTTGTTTCTATTTGTTGTATCAAATTGGAATTGTGCTTTATCCAAAACAACATAAACATCTGAAAGGGAAACTTTTTGAAAAAAACCAGGATATGGAAAATAATTTGCTTGGTGTATTGTTATTTTCATTTTTTAATAATTTTATTATCTAAAATGTACTTATCCATGTATAAATATGCATGAATTATAGAGTTTTTACAAATTGTCACTCCTGACATTATCAACATAAATCCTCACATTTTGACAATATAAAAAACCTAACAAGCAGTTATAAAAAATATCCTCATTATTTGTAATTATGTGGAAAATCATGCAACCGCCTTCAATTCATTTTGGTACCGGGGCTGCACGTGATTATCATTATCCATCTAACAGTTTGATAATCACTTCAAAAGGTGCAATTTCAAGAGGATGGATCGATTATTTGAAAATAAAAAATTTTTCTTTATTTGATGAGGTTGAACCAAATCCTTCTATTGAAACTGTTGAAAAAATTATTTCCCAATTTAAAAATGAAAATTTTTTTAGCATAATTGGTTTAGGTGGAGGTAGCTCATTGGATGTAGCTAAATTTGTGGCATTTAAAATAGGAAAAAAGAAAATTATGATACCAACTACATTTGGTTCAGGAAGTGAAGTTACTAGAATTTCTGTGTTGAATGTTGATCGAAAAAAAACTAGTTTCCACGACGACAAAATTTTAGCAGATGTTGCAATAGTTGATTCCGCTTTTATTGAAGGTACTCCCATGGAAGTAATAAAAAACTCTGCAATAGACTCATGTGCACAATGTTCAGAAGCATATGATAGTAAACTTGGTAATCCTTACACAAAATTCCTTTGCAATACTGCTTTTGATATATTAGAATATGCTATTCTTAATGATAAATTCGAGAAGTTAGCTTTAGGCTCATTACTTACTGGGTTAGGATTTGGAAATAGTTCTACCACATTAGGTCATGCATTATCATATGTTTATTCAAATGAAGGAATTATGCACGGTCATGTTTTCTACAAGCGATTTGAAAGTATTGTAAAAAAGTTGAATTTTAAAAAGATTTCATTAAATTTGGATCTCAATCTAGCGAGTGAATTGATTTTAGAAGATAAAAAACACCTGGATAACAACCCAATACCAATAACAAAAAACGAAATAATTAATTTATTAAAAAAAATTAATTTAAATCATCAATAAGATACTCTATATCTGATTTAACTTCTAGTTCTTTTAAACTATTACATCATGCTAAATTTATACGAAAAATCACTCCTTTTGGTAACGTTAAATCATAATTTTCCATATTTTGCGATATGAGTGTGTAATAGAATAGAAAATATAATTAATTCTTAAAAATTACCATTGTTTTAACTTGAAATTATTAATTGCAGGCGACAAAACAAGATTTTATCATTTAGAGGGATTTATGAATGCGCTTCAAAAAAATGACATAAAATGTAAATTAATTTATGATATAGAATATTCTAACAAATTTTTTGATGTTAATATTAGAAATAGATTAGAAAAACAAAAAAAACTTAAGAAACTATTAGATGAGTTTGAACCAGATGTTGTATTATTAGATAGATTATCAGGCATAGCAACAGAAATAACTAAAGTAAACATTCCATTGTTCATTCTTATTAGAGGAAATTTTTGGGAAGAGTCAAAATGGGCCAAAGAAACTATTTACACATCTCCTCATAAACGGTTATCATTTTTAAAAAATCAGCGTTTTGCTAAAAAATGTTTTAATAATGCATCAGTAATTTTACCAATTTCAAAATATCTTGAAAATGTAGTAAGAAAAAACATTCCTGGAAAAAAGGTTAAATTATTTCCAGCAGATGGAAGAGATCCGTTAGAATGGAACCAAGTATCAGGAATGGATTTGAAACATCCATGTGTAGGATTATTACAGGGAATGAATGTTTGGGGAAAAACACGTGAGCTTTTGACATTAACAAAAGTAATGAAAGAATTACCAGAGGTGACATTTTATTTTGTAGGGGATGGATTCTACAGAGATAAAATTATTCCAAAATTAAAAAATTTTAAAAATTTTGTTTGGTTAGGAAGTTTAGAATATCCTGTTGAGGTAAAAAAATTTCTTTCTGAAATTGATGTGTATTTGTTGTTAAGTGGGATGGAAGGATTAGGCCAAACAATTATTGAAGCACTTCTAATGGAAAAACCAGTTATTGCAACAAATATTGGTGGTATTCCAGAATTAATCGAAGACGGGAAGACTGGTTTTTTAATAGAAACTGGCAACCACGAAGATTTAATTAAAAAAATTAATCAAGTTTTTGATCAACCTGCTGTAGCTAGTAACATGGGATCTAAAGGTAAAGAAATCATACAAAAAAAATTCAACTGGGATAATATAGCTAAAAAATTTGTGTTAATTTTAAATCAAAATCTATAGTGAAATTAATTAAACGGTGAAAATGTGTACATATATTGACAGTTGATTTTTTCTTAGGCATTAATCTAATGGCGTATTACTTTTTAGTAGAGATACCAGGTTACATTGATCCAGGTAGCATGATGGCCATTCTTACACTGGTTATGGGTGTTATTGCTGGTGTGGGCATGACTCTAAAACTGTACTGGAATAAATTAAAACTAAGGTTATCTCGCAAAGGTAGTAATTAATTATATTATCTGTATAATTTTATTTTATGGCTAACAATTATGAAATTTGGATTAGGTTATGACTGGAAAGAAGTAAAGCGATTTAAGAAATTAGATCAAAAAGACCGTTCAATTGTTTTTTATTTAGAAATGGAATCTGATTTTATTTTTTTCAAGCCTGTTGTGGAAAAATTAACACAAGAATATGACACAAAAATCTGCTATGTTACATCAAGTAAGACAGATCCTATGTTAAGTTGTAACGATAAAAATATTCTGCCATTCTATATTGGAGATGGTGTTGCCCGTTCAAATTTTTTCATAAATCTAAAAGCTACTATTATTGTAATGACTATGCCTGATTTGGAAACATTTCATATTAAGAGATCAAAAGTATATCCAGTTCATTATGTGTATATTTTTCATTCATTAAATAGTACACAGCGTGCTTATACGAATACTGCTTTTGATAATTTTGATACTATTTTCTGTACCGGTAACTATCAAATAATCGAAATTCAAGAAAGAGAAAGAAAATTTAATCTCAATAAAAAAAAATTAGTAAAACATGGATATGGAAGGCTTGATACTCTAATTAATGAAGCCCGAAGTACTGATATCAGAAAGAGTGTATCAAATAATAAAGTAGTTTTAATAGCACCATCGTGGGGGGCTAATGGCCTGATAGAAACTAAGGGCCAAGAAATTGTTAGTATTTTACTCGATTCTGGATTTGATGTAATCCTACGTCCACATCCAATGACAATAAAAAAATCAAATAAAGTTATTCAAAAAATAGAGAAAGAATTCAAAGATAATTTAAAATTTAAATTAGAAACTGATATTAGAAATACGGAATCGTGGTTTTTATGTGATTGTATGATTTCAGATTTGTCCGGTGCAGCAATTGAATATTCATTTACATTTGAAAAACCGATTTTATACATTGTTACACCAGAAAAAATCGTTCAAAAAAAGCAAATAGACCTTGTTTCTTTAGAGGAAAAAATCAGACCACAAATAGGTGAGGTTATCTCCTTATCACAGTTATCCCTTCTTCCATCAAAAATTAACCAATTGTTACTATCTCAAAATAAGTTTAAAGAAAAAATTCAAAAAATTAGAGAGGAGACTGTATTTAATATTGGAAATTCTGGTGAGCAGGGTGCAAAATATTTACTTGAATTGAAAAAATCTCTTGTATCATAATATGAATGCAATTATCTTAGCAGCTGGTATGGGTATGAGATTACTCCCTGATACAGAGAATATTCCTAAGGGGATGGTAAAATTATTTGATAAAAGTCTAATTGAAATGCAAATTGATATTTTTAAAAAATGTGGAATTGATGATATTAGTATAGTTACAGGATATCTTGCAGAAAAAATAAACTTTCAATCAATAAATTACTTCAAAAATGAAAATTTCTCTACTACAGCTGGAAATGAAAGTCTTTACTGTGCAAAACAGAAATTAAATGACACAATAATTTGTTATGCTGATCTGGTTTTTGACATCTCAATAATTAAAAAAATGATTGATTTCAATGGAGATGTTGGTATCGCAGTAGAATCTAATTGGAAAACTCATTATGTAGGTCGAACATTACACCCTATTTCTGAAGCGGATAATGTCTTATTTGACGAGCCTGGAAAGATCATAGAAATCCGCAAGAATATACAAAAACCCAATGCAAACATTGGCGAATTTCTAGGCATAATGAAATTGTCTAGTAAAGGTTCTAGTTTGTTTTTAAAAAGATTTTCAGAACTAAAAGAATCTCATGTCGGAACGTTTCACGGTTCACCCTCATTAAAACAATCTATTCTACCTGACATGATTCAAGAACTAATAGATTTGGGGATTAATGTTGAGCCCATAATGATTTCTGAAAATTGGTACGAAGTTGATACTCCTCAGGATCTAGATTTTGCAAGAGAAATTTTTAAAAATCTTAATCATAATGGCTACACTTAGAAATTAATCAACTTCTTTAAATTACCATTTTTAAGTCAGTGATCATGGAAGTTCCAAAGTTATTTCATCCGTTATTGTTTTCTTTTTTCCCTACGTTTTATGTTTATTCTCAAAACATACATGTTTTGATACCGACCGAGTTACTCCTCCCATTATTAGTAATTTCTGGTGGCACGATTGTTGGATTCTTTATTTTAGAAAAAATTCTAAAAAATAAAATTAAAGCTGCTCTCATCATAACTCTTTTCTTGGTCTTGTTTTTTTCATACGGTCACATATATAATATATTAAATGACATTTCACCAGAAAATTTTGATTTAGGGAAACATAGATATCTGCTTATTCCATTCTCTGTAATCTTTGTATCAGGCATCATTTATTTTTTGAAAACAAAAAGGAAACTAGACAGTGCAACAAAAATTACCAATGTTATGTCAGCAGCAATCATGCTGGTAATTTCTATGACAGTTGTTACAAATGTACTTGAAGGAAATTTTTATGGGAGTCAAACATTAGATGACGAAGAAAAAATGTTGGGACTTGGTTTTAGCCAGGAATTTAATCCAAATGATCTTTTCTCAAATCCTTCATCCAAATCTATCATTGACATTCAAAATATGTTAAGAGATAACAATTTGCCTGACATTTACTACATCATACCAGATGAATATGGAAGTTACCATGGTCTAAATGAATTTTTCAACTACGATAATAGTGACTTTATTAATTATTTGAAACAAAAGGGATTTTTTGTTAATGAAAAGAGTTTTGCAAACTATCCTCGTACGATTCAATCTATGAGCTCTTCATTAAACATGGAATATCTGGATGAAATAACTGAACAAGTAGGAGTAAATTCAAAAAGTTATCATCTTCTTAATGAGCATTTGAGTGATAACAAAGTTATGTCAAATATGAAATCAAGAGGTTACGTCATTGTCAATATGGGATCCATGTGGGGTCCAAATACGGGATTTGCTGAAGCAGATGTCAATCTTTGTGAATTCAAACAAATTAACAGTAATTCATTGATGAATGAACTACTTCTTTCATCGATGCTTGGTTACGTACAGGAAAGATTTACTGAACAGGGTAGACGTGACGCTATTTTATGTACATTTGATGAATTATACACAATAAATGAAAAAATCCCTAAACAAAAGTTCGTTTTTGCTCACATCCAGTTACCCCATTCACCGTTTATTTTTGGCCCAAACGGTGAACATGTTACTCCTGGAATTCCACTAAATTCTTCCAAATGGGATGATAGAAAAGCACACATTGATCAGATAAAATTTGCCAACAAAAAACTGAAAGTCTTGATAGACAAGATTTTAGAATCTGAGGAAACACCCATAATTATTCTTCAGGGTGATACTGGTTCACTAATTACCGGAGGCTTTAGTGAATCATCTATCATTACAATTCGTGAAAGATTGTCAAATCTGAATGCAATATACATTCCTGATGAAAAATATGACTTGTTCTATGATGGAATGACGCCAGTGAATACTTTTCGGATAATTGAAAACACTGTATTTAATGGAGATTATTTATTACTTAAGGACAAGACATACTGGAGTACTAAAGATACACCTCATAATTACAAAGATGTTTCCAATCATCTATTGAATTAATCTCAGTCATCCTATCTGCATAAGGTTAGAAGGTTAACACATCATTGGATTTTTGTGGTGGAACCTAATATCATATTTGTAATTTTTCATTTCCATTCATTTCTTTTGTTATTAACAACCTATACCAGATTTCTAAGGCCAAAATTCCTAGAAATTTGTTAACGTATCTTATATCAAGATTATTTTTTGATATGTGCTTTTCAATCCAAGCAGAATTAATGATTTTATCCTCTACTAATCTAGATTTATCAAAAAAATGAAGAAATATTTTTTTCCCGTACGAATTCCACAAATTTGATGTATTTACCGAAAATCCTTGCTTTTTTGAAGAGATTAAATTTTGAACATCAAACTTTTCTACTAAATGTCTAAGTATAATTTTTCCAGAATTTGTCTTATAATCATATTTCATAGAATTAGGAATTTGACATGATAGTTTTATTGATTGATTATTTTGGATTGGGGTAATATTTTGAATATCAAAATGTGCATGAATGGACGAATACAGAGGCTGCATATTATGAAGTAGTTTACCATTGTAATCTGCCAAGAATACTTGTGTTAAATTTGATAATGAGTTATTAAAATACGGTTCTAATAGTTGATAAATTTCTTCCCAATTAAATTTACATTCATTCCCAAAAATTAATTCTTGATCAGGAACCCAATCTCTTTCATGGCAATTCAGATATGAAATAATTTTTTCTTTAGTACTTGAATTTTCATTAGTTAATTCCAAAAATTTTTTGTAGCGAAATGTATATCCTCCAAATAATTCATCCCCGCCATCACCAGAAAGAAAAACATTTGTTAAACTTTTCATTTTTTTTATAAGATAATACCAATGTAGATCCCAAAATGGTTGTTTTACAATACTGATTGCTTTTGGCAGTTCTTCTAGGAAATTGTCAATTTCTAAAATATGATGATTCGTATTAAATTTTTCTGAAATTTTTTTAGAAATATCAGTTTCGTCAATACTTTCACTAAATTTAACAGAGACTGATTCAATATCTGTAGAGGGGAATTCTTTTCTTAATAATGCTAAAACTAATGTAGAATCAATTCCAGAACTTAAAGACATGCCAATTTTTTTAGAATTTGAGTCTAATTCTGTAGAAATTGATTTTCTAATAGATTGTTCAATTATGTTTTCAGGATTTATGATTTGTTTTGTTTCAAAATCTTCAGGTACGAGTTTTTGAAATGAAGTTTCTAAATTTGTAGAATAACGGAGCGCAAGAATTTGTTTGATTGATTCTAATTGGGTGAGATTTAATTTAGATATAGTCACCACGCCCAATTCCTCTGAAAATTATGCCTCTTGATTTAGCATCTTTAGGATTAATTTTTCCAGTACAATCAATGAGTATTGATTTATTCTTAGAATTAGAAAGTATTTCAAGATTTAATTCTTCAAATTCTTTATGCCCGGTGATGATTATTACTGCGTCAGAATCAATTATTGTGTCAGAAATTGAATTTTCAATTTTATGACCAAACACAGTCTCTGACATAAAATAAGGATCAAAAATTTTTAGTTTAACATTTTTTGTATTTAATAATTTAATAATATCTTCTGAAGGTGCAATCTGTACGTCATGGACGTTTGGTTTGTATGAAATTCCTAATAATGCAATAGTTGAATTGTCTAATTTCCTGTTTGACTCAGAAAATGCATCAATAAGCAAATCAACAACATGTTGTGGCATATATTCATTAATTCGTCTAGCCTCTTGCACAATTTTCAACAAGTTTTGATCAATTTTTTTAGAGGAATTGAGATACTGGTATGAATTAACAGGAAGACAAGGACCACCAACACCAGGTCCTGGAAAATGTGGTTGAAAATTATATTTCCTCTTTGCAGCATCAATGACCGTATATGTGTCAATGCCTAATTTTTCAAATAATAATGCTAATTCATTTACAAATGCAATATTGATATCACGAAATACATTTGTTGTTAGTTTTACAGCATTAGCTGTTTTACAATTTGGCATTAAAATTATTTCGACACCAAAAATATGTGTATAGATTTGAGACACAATGGAAGAAATTTTTTCATCAATTGAACCAACTAATCTAGGTAATTTTTTAAAATCTTTCATAATTTCTCCTGGATT
>LUMJ01000309.1_pt1 | contig 15871 bp, 20 predicted proteins | sample 729631 | NCBI WGS metagenome assembly LUMJ01 (sample SAMN03860266, study PRJNA289734) | marine metagenome | biome: seawater column; feature: ocean; material: water; isolation source: Red Sea water column Station 22 - depth 500m | place: Saudi Arabia: Red Sea | collected 2011-10-15 | depth 500 m | reverse complement strand
GAGCAATAACACCAAAATTCCTGATCTTGTTTTTATCACTGATAATCTTCATTACTTGCTCAGTTGATTTGTATTTAGTCACAATGCGATTCCAATTTGAACTGCTATTAAATCTTATGAGAAAAAATTAGTAGATCATTTTGGAGATTACATTTTGGAGATTACATTTTGTAAATACTAGTTTATGATAATTATTCCATTTGTGATTAGCCATTGTAAGGCAACAATATACGTATCGTCATCTATTTGTCCTAATGCCCACCATGCTGAATTAGTTTTTATCCACTCCGGAATAACATTAACAGTAGACTCGGTTATTTGTTCAGATATTGGTATAATTATGATCCCATTAGAAATAAGCCATTGTAAGGCAACAATGTATGTATCGTCATCTATTTGTCCGGTAGCCCACCATGCTGCATTATTTTTAATCCAGTCAGGTAACGGCGTCTTTATCTGAGAAATCTTCCAAATACTTCCATCCCACAATGTTGCAACATACATTGCACCATTATGAAATTTAACATCAGTTATACCTCCTGGAAAATTATATGCGAAAAGAAGTCCAGTCTGGATTTTTCCGTCTATTTCATAATCTGCCACTTTGTCTCTTAGATCTGCGTAAAGATTAAACCCCGTTCTCTCAGAATTCAATTGAAATTTGTATATTGTCGCAAAATGATAATCAGCAACAAATAGTGTATCCGAGTATCCAAATCTTTTGTCTGGAAAAGATATTGCAGTTGGTCCAACTGTAAGATACCATGAAAATTCTGGCTCACTGTAAATAAAATCTTCGAAAGGAGGAGGAATTGGCTGTGAACCTCTGTACTCAACTGGACAATCAAGTTCGCTAATATGAAATTGATCCCGACATGGATGTGTATCAGGGTTTTCCCAGTTTGTTGGTCCCATAACGTAATTCCATCCACTATTGAATTTTGGTTTTACGAGGTTTATTTCATCAAAATAGTTTTCCCCGTTTTCAGTGTCCCATAGATATCCAGTAACAGGATCAACAGCTAACCCAAAGCTATTTCGTATTCCCATAGCAAATAATTCAACGTCATTATCTTCACCAGTATTTATCTTGAAAATACTGCTGGTTTCATAAATTATTTCGTCTGAACACTTTTCGCTCACAAAACTAATAGTGTAACAAGGGGTTTCTACCCTGTTTTCAAAAACACCTGACTGACCCTGATCACCTATTACAAAGTAGATTTCGTTTTCTAGACCTTTAGTCATAACACCGCCATGATGATTATTATTTAATTGTGCGTTGAGTTCTTTTATTAAAACAGGATTTGTTAATTTCTCTCCATCCCAGTCGTATTGGTAAACCCTATTCTTTGCTTGAACATTGTTTGCTTCACCTTTAACCTCTCTTGCATCCTCACCCGACTCGGATTCTGTATAATATAGAAATACACGATCAGAAAGTGTAACAATTCCCAGAAAGCCTGAATAATAATTGTATCTAACAGACACATCTAATACAGGTTCATCATAAAGCGTTCCATCATCAGCAATTCGCATTACTTTCCCTGAATGTTTTTCAATAACTAACATATCATCACCAACAAAATCCAGAGTAACTGGAAATTCTAATCCACTAACAAATTTTTCAACTACATAATTACGATCAGTAACAAATGGATGCTGTAAACTTTCTTTTACAGCACAAGATTTTTTGGTTTCAGATACATCATATCCATGCATTTCACAAAACTCTGTTGTATATTCTAAATCGCCGTAAACATCCAAAAACGGTAAAAAGGATAAAATGGTTATAACAGAAAGAAAAACTAGGTTATAATTCAACATTATTTAGCACCCTCATCAAGCCATGCATAGCAAAAAATCTTATGAACTTTTTCATTATCTTTCTCCACAATTTCTCCACATTTTTCACAAGTATACAGTTTGCCCATATCCGATGAAATAACTAAATGTTATTTATATCCAATTTTGAATGTTTAAGTATGGAAATTTCTGTTGGTCACACTCCAGATGTAGATGATGCATTCATGTTTTATGGTATGTTTACTGGAAAAGTAACATCTCCCCACTTTACGATTACTCATGTTATTGAAGATATAGAAAATCTAAACAAAAAGGCAATGAATCCTGAGCTGGATGTTACAGCTGTTTCAGTACATGCATGTGCATGTATTCCTGATTATACGATTTTGAGAAGTGGAGGTAGTTTTGGAATTGGTTATGGGCCTATTGTAACGGCAACAAAAGAAATGAGTATTCAAGAATTACAAAAAGCGAAAATAGCTATTCCAGGAAAGATGACATCAGCTTTTTTACTTTTACAATTAATGATTGGAAAATTTGATTATGTGGAGATGAATTTTAGTGATATCCCAGCTGCGGTAAAAAACAAAAGCGTTGATGCTGGATTAGTCATACACGAAACACAATTATCATACTCACAGGAGGATATAGTTAAGGTTCTTGATTTAGGTGAATGGTGGAATAAAACCACTAGTGGACTGCCTGTTCCATTAGGAATTAACGTTATGAAAGATCGTTTTGGTTTAGAAACTATCAGAAAATTTGACGAATTCCTACAGGAATCTATTCAATTTGGTCTGGAACACACTAGTGAGGCAATTGATTATGCCATAAGATATGGGAGAGGGAAACCGCGTGATTTGATTGAGAAATTTGTAAAAATGTATGTAAACAATTTTACTGTTAATATGGGCAAAGATGGTGAACAATCTATCAGAAGGTTTTTCGATATGGCAAGAATGAAAAACTTGGTTCAAGAATTTGATCTGAAAATAGCATAATATTATAAAATGGATGATTTATTCGTGCGCCTTATATCTAAAACATTTGTTAAATGATTATTGAAATCCAAGCCTAAAAGCGGACGTGATCCAACCTATGATTATTCAGGTTTGCTATCAATAATTGATGACGATTTCAATTACTAGTAAGCTTTTACAAGATCTTTTTAGACGCGATGTTTATTAATAATTTTAATTCTAGTCATTCATGAAACTATTTCTTGACTTTGATCTTTGTGAAGAATGTAAGTCATTTATAGAAATTCTTACAACGGAGGAATCTTTAGATGCAGATGATATTACAAGAAATGAGGCATCAGCAAAATTTATGCGGCATTTAACATACAACCACTCAGAAGTAATACAAGCAATAATTAAAGAAGTTAAAATCCAACAAAGAAAGCCTGAATTTGATTTGTATAAATAAATTCTAAACTACAAATTAATAATTATATGTGGCTATTTATAAAATGTATACTTGCTAATTGATAAAAAAATAATGGTATCCGGTATTCTGATGATTGCTGTTGGTATTGCTATTACATCATACCTAGAAGAAATTACTCCAGTGGGAGAGGCGGGTATGACTGTAGATGAAAAACTAGACTTTCTCATTGCAGAACGAGAAAATGCAGACTATAAGACACTATCTGGAATATTAATTGGAGTAGGATTTTTGTTACTATTGATTAGTTTTGGCGCGAGGAGGAAAAGAGGAACTGGTGCTAAGAAAACTGAAAAAAAACCTGCAACATAAAATTAGTATGTTTCAAGTGTATTAAAAAACGTATCACGCTGTACTGGTTTTCTCTTTATTTCTTTGACTAAATTTACAAGATCCTTAAGTGATGTATTAGTTAGTTTTCCTGCAGCACGATACACTTCCTCAGAAAATGCTGTGCCAACTAGATCATTTCCGCCATGAGACAATGCAACTTGAGCAATCTTTTTCCCATCAGCCACCCAGTAAACTGAAATATTGTTTAATGTGCCTGCAAGCATTAATCGTGAAAGTGCAATGATTTTCAAATCATATATTGATGAACATTCCTGTGTAAGCTGATTATTATGTTCAAGTTCTGTATTTTCTAAGCTAAATTTGAGTGGAATCAACGTGATGAATCCATTAGTTTTTTTCTGTAATTCTCTAATTTTTATTAAATGATCAACAATATGTTCCGGTTTTTCAATATGTCCATATAACATTGTCGCGTTACTCATAATGCCAAGATTATGAGCCTGTTCCATTGTATCAAGCCATTCCTTACCAGAACACTTTCCACGAGCAATTTTTAAACGAATTTCAGGATGAAACAATTCAGCACCTCCTCCGGGTAAAGAATCAAGCCCAGCCTCCTTTAATCTAGACAATACTTCTTTCACAGAATTTTTTGTCAATTTAGTAAAAAAGAAAATTTCTGCTGCAGTGAAAGCTTTTATTTTCAAACTAGGATGATTTTTTTTAATAATTCTCATCATTGACTCATAATAATCAAGTTGTAGTTTTGGATGAAACCCACCAACAATATGTAACTCAGTAGCCCCCATATTTTTTGCTAGAGCAGCTCTTTTTTCAATCTGTTCTGATGTTAATATATAAGAATCATCATCTCCCTCTTTTCTATAAAATGCACATATTTGGCAACTTGCAGCACAGACGTTAGTATAATTCAGATACGATGATGCAGTAAATGTGACATTATCTCCAACAAGTTTTTGTCGTAAAATATCAGCAGTAGTACCAAGCAAATGGAGATTATCATATTCCATTAGTTCTATACCATCCTGGAAAGATAATTCCTCGCCTGCAAGTGCGCGCTCTAGTTGCTTTGATTCACTAATCAGTTTTTCTAACATATAATATGTAGATTTTGTGTTAATAAATAGATAAGTAGAGCGGGCATAAAAATATACCAAATGGTTCTACCATTAATTGACGAGAATAAACCAAAATGTTTCATATGCCATGATCTATTTGAGGATATGGAAGAATTGAAGAAGCACCAAGAATCAATCCATAAAGAATTTTTTGAAAAATATAAAAATGAAAACACTGAAAATTAATTATGTTTTAATGTGATTATTTAAAATGCGTAATACTTTTTGCTGTATTAAGGCTGATTTTCGCTAGATCATAATTACAATCTACTGATAATGCCTTTTTGAAATATTTTATAGCCATTGTAATATTACCCATCTCTCCAACAGACAGACCCTTGTATGCAAGAGCCATGGCGTGTTTTTTATTCATCCTCAGTACAATGTTATAACAATAAATTGCTTCAGTGTATTTTTCCAAAGTATGTAGTGCAGAACCCATATTTATGAGAGCGTCAAGATTTTCTGGCTCAGAAATTAATACCTTTTCATAGATCTGTATTGCCCTGTTAAGAAATCCTAAATTTTGTAATATTACGCCCTTGTCTATATTAGCTTTAATATTATCAGGTTCGAACTGTAATATATTATCATAACATTTTAGAGCATCTATGTATTTTTCATCTTCACATAACTCAGCTGCATTATTTAATAGACTACTAATTTTGTTCTGCAATAGTATTTGATAATATATGAAAATAATATGCTTTAGGTTGTGCTCATCATTGACAAATACTTCAGAAAGTATAAACTAAACCAGAATTTGAATAATATGATAGAATTTTATGGCCTTAGAATCTTTGATAGAATGGATAACCAATCTAGTCACAGAATATCTTTACCTGGGAGTATTTCTAGCTGCATTAATCGAGACAGTTATTCCCCCAATACCAACAATGGCAGTATTTCCAACTGCTGGCTTTATTGCATCACAAAATGGACTTGGGTTACCTGAATTAATTATATTAGGAATAATTGGAGGAATGGGTGCATCTATTGGTTCTACGGTGATTTATTTAATCGCTCTAAAATTAGGTAGAGTCGCATTATTGAAATATCTAAAATATGTAAGGGTCTCTGAAAAAAAACTAACTAGAGTAGAAAACTGGTTTCAAAAATATGGTGACAAAGCTGTATTATTTGGAAGAATGATACCAGTTTTTAGAGAAATGATCTCTATTCCTGCTGGGCTACTTAAAATGAAGTTTATAAAATTTCTTGGGTACACAATTCTTGGTTCTTGTGGATGGAGCCTTACCTTAGTTTTTATTGGATATTATTTTGGAATTGCAGCTTTTGATCTTTGACAATTTGTCATGAAGAGTTTTTATCACGAGGATCAATTTCTAATGATTTGTTAAAGCAAACTATAGCTTCATTATAACGTCCAAGACCTCTCAATGCAACTCCTTTCAAGTTCCACAAATCTGGATTTTTTTGATCAAGAAGTATAGCTTGTTCGAATGAGCTTAACGCCTCATCAAAATGCTCCTTTTCAAGTTGGGATTTTCCCAAAGTAATGAGTGTGTCAATCGACTCCAAATCTAGTCCTCAAATGAATTATACCATCCATCTACTTAACAAATTTTGTACATAGACAATGAAGCATAAAGCATGTACCTTCATTTCTAATATGTTTATGAGACATATGACGACATCTACTATCTTTGCAGATACGGCGTTGGCTTTCTCTTTTTATTACTCTTTGTGCTATCTCATTAGCATCTTCTTTGCTATAGCCTTTTTTATCAATGTAATAATGAACTATATGATTATAAAGAAGATCTGGATTGAATGATTTTTCTAGTTTCAATTATTATACTAGGTGAAAAATATACTTAAATTTTTCAAAAATTTTTTGTATGCAATATGAAACATGAAAATTTACTATTAGAATTAATTAAAATTCAAAATACACAACCCGTACAGTTTTCGTTGATAATTAATGGAAATACATACCATCTGAGTAGCGTCACAATTTCAAAAAAAAGCACACCACTTACAAAAAAAACAGATAGAGGTGGTGTGTATATTTCTGACAAATTTGTTTATCAAATCAAAGCCACAGTTTTTGATCCCCAATTAGCAAATTCCTTATCTGGCGTTATGCTAGGTCCTAGTTTTGAATTCAAGGATCTTGAGATAAGCGTAGTTAATACTGGAGAGGCTAAATCTGTATTAATTATAGTCAATTTAGTTAATAGTATTCAAAAACAATCCAAGACCGTATTAACTATGAATATTAACAAGATATATCAAAAATAAACTAAATTATTTTTTGGAAAAATATTGATCATACATTTTTCTTCGTTTTAGATTTGACAGAACCTCATATGCCATGTTGATTTGTGCCATTTTTTTTTCAGCATCGAGGCTTTTTTCCCTGTCTGGATGCCATTTTTTTGCAAGTATTCTGTATTGATTTTTGATCTCATCTTGACTTGTGTTCATGTTAACTTGTAGAATTTCATAATAATCTGGAAGGTTATTTGCCGACAGTGATTTCCTAAACTCATCATCAGTCAGTTTCTCTTTTCCCTCACGCTCAAAATTAACCTCATCACTCATCCAATCAGAATGATATTTTTCATAATCCCTATTTTTTTTCGACTGCCATTCACCTGTATCATACTCAGTTTTCTTTCTGAAGATTGAATGGCGTGCAAGAAAAATAATCGTACCAATAATTACTATAACAGCTGTTGAAAAGATGAGTAGTTGATCAGACTCGCTAATAGAACTATCACCATTATTGATATCTATTGGATTCACATTGTAACCAGAATCATAAAAAAATTTGTTTTCGATCACATAGCCATCATAGCTAACAGAGATTCCATATGTTCCACTTCGCTCTAGATCATAGTCACCTAGAATTACGTTATGTGAAAAGTCAGACTGTGCTATCATAATAGTTTCCTCAACTAGGATCTTATCATGTGGGTCAATAATAGAAATTTCAAACGTTGTTTCGGAAGTTATGGTGCCATAAATTGTAATAATATCCGATTTCGTGTAAATGGGAAGATCTACTGAAATATTTATCGAGTCCGCATTCGCATAACATGGAAAAAACAATAAAAATAATACCGAAAAGGAAATGCAATATCTGTAGATCATTTGATATTCGTGATATACACTTGTATTTTATTTGATTATCTAGATCTAATACATGAAAAAACTAGCATAATTCCTATTTTTGATACAAATCATAGTCACTAAACTGTTAATTGTCCTTAACAAACCACTGCTAATATTAGATCATACACAATTTTACTATGACAACAGGTTATTGTGTGAAATGTAGAACAAAAAGGGAAATACAAGGCGCTACTGCTGTAACTCTCAAAAATGGTAGACCGGCAACAAAAGGTACCTGCCCTACTTGCAATACAAACATGTTCCGAATTGGTAAAGCCTAGGAACATATCTCACTTTTTTTAGAATAACAAACTGTTATTATTTTGAACGAACTTTATCATGAATTTGTGCAAGGATTAACTTTGCCTTTTCCTTATTTTCAAATGATTCACGTTTTTCATCCATCACAGAATCAATCTCAAAACTTTTATCAACCAAAATATCAGCAACATGTGTATCAAGTGTTTCATTGCCTATTAGATAGTAAGCAAAAACTGTGTTTTTTTGACCAATTCTATGTAACCTATCCTCAGCCTGAAGATGAATTGCTGGACTCCAATCCAGTTCAGCGAATATCACATATTTTGCCTGTGTGAGATTTATGCCAAGATTACCCGTGCGTAAACCCGCAATCATTAATTTTGTATCACCATCTTGGAAACGATCGATATTTCTCTGTCTGACTTTATCAGTTTGACCACCAATAATCGAACTAGGAAAAAACTCCTGTAAACTCTCGTGTAGTAATTTATGAATAGCCTTATGGTGACAAAATACAACCACACTTTCTTCGATTTCCATGATATTTTTTACAAATTCGATAACACTGGGAAGCTTCGCAACGCCTGCAGCCTGTCTCTCACTTTGGATTGCTCTCTGATATGATGCATGCTTAAGAAATTCAGTTTTTGCAATTTTCTGTTCTTCTTCTAGTTTATTCCAGATTTTGGTAAGCTCACGCTGGTAATAATTTATATCGGTATCGATTATTTCCGTATATCTAACTTTTTCCTTTAGATCAGTTAATACATCAGATTTTTTTCGGCGCAGCATAACATGTTTTTGAAGTACATGACGTAAGCTATCACGTTTGTTAGGTACTACAATAGCTTTACCTCTTTCGTCTAGATAGCAAAAATATTCACAGAATTCCCTAAAATTCCCTAGAAGTCCAGGTTTTAAGATGTCAACTATTGGCCATATTTCAGAACCATGATTGTATATGGGTGTACCAGATAGTCCAACTCTGTATTTTAGTGATTTCATTGCAACAATCTTTTTAACAGCAGCATATTTTTGGGTCGTTTTAGAACGTAGATGCTGCACTTCATCACATACAAGAGTTTTAATGTTTAGTTTTGATAAATCATAAAACCGTTTATGTAGTAATTCATAATTGATAATATAGAAATCAAAATTACCAAGAGATTCTCCCTTCCCTGTACGTATGACTGTAGATGTTGGAATTTTATCTTCCATGATTCGTCCATTTCTACTCTTTTTTTTCATGAACTTTCCAATTTCATGTTGCCAATTATTTAGTGTGACAAGTGGTGCTATTACAAGAGCAGGTAGTGATTGTTTTTCTGAGGCAATATACGCAAGCGTTTGTACTGTTTTACCAAGACCCATCTCATCAGCAAGCAATGCATTTCCACTAGACTTTAAAAGAAAGTCTAACCCTTCCTTTTGAAAGTTCAACAGCTTCCCGCGAAATTGTTTTGCAGGGGTAACTTTTGCAAGTTTTTCAGTTTTTGTACGTGTTGATTTCTTTAAAATTTTTGGTAAAGCCTTTCTGTGCCAAATTGATTTTGATAAAATTTCCAATGGATATGTATTCATAATCCATTTCAATTGTTTTACATTATCTGCGTTATCGGGAATAATTGCCTGATTTGGACCATCGCCATACCATGACTGTGGTATTATCTTTGAAACCATCATTACTGCACGTACACCAGTAACTCTCCAAGCCCATGTTCCTGAGTATTTGTCCAATACATATTCAAGCGTTCCAAATGTTTTCATTGTTAATTCGTGATTTCTCGTAAAGTCTTTTCGTGGTTTATGAATCTTATTTTTATTGTGAGATCAGGTAAAAATACAAAATAGTGATATAGGGGTAAAATGTTCTATAACGGCTCTTAATTTTTCTTCCTAAGAATCATGATTATGCTTGACTTGATGACAATCACAGTTACAAAGATGTGTAGTGTGAGCGTTTAGACAATCAATGCATTCGTAATGCTTGTGATTTTCGCAATTAGCGCATATCATGTATTATTTCTACATTTTACTCTTTGAAAAGTTTTTAGAGTTACCAAAGTTTTGGCATTGTTGGTTAGAAGTTTTCCTAAATCTGGTTAAAATTATTCTTTAAATCGGTCTAAAGAAGCTTTAGGGCTGAATTACCTAGAAACAAGTTATAAGGGAATTTTTTTAAAATTCGATCGTGGGTCTAAAAAAATACATAGTTACCAGGTGTCTAACAATGTTTGGTGTTTTATTGATAACATTACTGCTAACTATAGTATTAGTAGGATCTAACATGGATACCATTCTGAAACAAGGAGTTGTGTACCAAGTAAGATCAGAAATCACTGAAAATACAGCAATTACAGAAAGCTTTAGCAGTGTAGAAGAATTTGAAAATTTTGTTCAAGAACGAATTGACCAGCGTATTAAAGCATTAGGACTTGACACACCTTGGTATTCTCCTCAGAGAATAGGATTTACCATGTACAAGTTGCTGATTCTTGATTTTGGACATGCAACCTTTCTTACAAGTGACTCTGGCTCTTCCAATGTTGGAGACATACTTTTAGAAAAGATTCCAAGAACAGTTCTACTTTTCACTACAGCCACAGTTCTTATCTCTATAATTGGGATTTTTTTGGGCGCACTGTCAGGAAGTAAGGTCGGTTCTGTAATTGATCGATTAACCTCAATGTTTGCTGTCATAAGTAGTAGTTTTCCTGTGTGGTGGATTGGTATGCTTATGATCTTTTTGTTTGCTTTTACTTATCATATTTTTCCTGCAAGAGCAACGCCAACTATACTACCTACAGATCCGAGTTATATTGGCGCATTACTTTATCATATGACATTACCGCTGATTACAATAGTATTGATTGGATTTGGTGCATGGGCATATCTTGTACGAAATTTTATGATTGGAACGATGCAAGAAGATTTTATCACTGCGAAAAAAACTATTGGTATTAATAAAAAAAAAATTATCTATAAACACGCCTTAAAAAATGCGGCGCCACCAATTATAACTATACTGGCACTAAGCTTATCAGGTTCTCTAGGTGGTGCCATAATTACAGAAGCTGTATTTGATTGGCCAGGAATGGGACGACTTTATTTTGAAGCAATTAGCGTTATGGATCTACCAGTGATTATAGGTGCGACTTACGTGCTTACGGTTTTGTTTTTGATCAGTATCTTTGTTGCGGATTTACTTTATGGCTACTTTGATCCAAGAGTGAAAACAGAATGAACAATCTATCCTCGTCAGAGCTAGTGCGAGAATTTACAAAAAATAAAATGGGTCTTATAGGCGTTGGAATCTTGTTAGGTCTTGTGTTAATATCAATAGTAGCTGCCATAACAATTCCAATTGATACTTTTAAACAATGGAATAACCCCGGCAATTGGATTTCATATCCGAAGACATCTGTGCCATCATGGACAAACAATTTTGTGGCTCATAAAATACCTGAGCATCTGATAATGGAAAATCCAGTAATAATATTTAATGATGATTATGTGTCGGTTACGTCACACCAATTTGAATTAGAATTTTTGTATGATGATTTTCCAAATGGCTTCATATACGAATTCAGCACTGAATACTCTGGCTCACCGTTACTTCAAATTAATGTAATTCGTCCTGACCAAACAGAGATTCTTCTTTTGTCAACATCACTGCCTAACTCAGATACAAAAATCATGCATAATGAAAGAATTTTTTCAACTGATGATACCATTAGAAAAAATGTTCAAATCCAATCTACAAAAATGAAATTTTATAAGGAAGATGTACCGGGTGAGGATTTAATTTTCGCAGGTAACGATGAAAAAATACTCAAGGGAACTTATTTGTTTTTGGTAAATCTTTACGGAGTTGAAAAACAAGCAAAGATAATTGATTCCAAACTGATTATCGGTGGAAAAGCATACGGAATCATGGGGACTGATGAGTTACGAAGGGATATTATGGTTGGTCTCTTGTGGGGAACCCCACTTGCTTTATTTATCGGTATAGCTGTAGCGGTTGGTTCTGTAATAATGGGTCTTGTTTATGGGGTATATGCGGGTTTCAAGGGAAAAAAAACTGATGAAACAATGATGAGGTTTAACGATGTCATATATGCGCTTCCTGCACTTCCCTTTTTGATCATACTTGCTGTAACTATTAGTAACAGTATTTTTTTGATTATTGGTTTTTTAATGATTTTTAGCTGGGTTGGAATTGCTAAGGTTTCACGAAGCATGGCACTTCAAATCAAGACAAAACAATATGTTGAGGCATCAAAGATTATGGGACAAAAAAATTCCAGAATAATTTTCAAGCATATAATTCCACAATTACTGCCATATACTTTTGCAAGTATTGCAATATCTGTACCGGCAGCAATTACAACGGAGGCTGGTCTAAGTTTTCTGGGTTTGGGTGATCCGACTTTTCCCACATGGGGACAAATATTGCATGATGCAAATACGTTCGGTGCTGCGGCTAGAGGATTATGGTGGTGGATTATTCCACCTGGTCTGATGATCGCCATCACAGGTCTTGCCTTTGTGTTCATTGGTAATGCACTTGATACTATCATAAACCCAAAACTAAAGAGATAGGATTGATAAAATCAATACCTGATAATCTTAAAAAACACTACTTAGAATTCAAATTTTCTGATAATACTTGTTGCAGTATCATTTAGCTTTATAGTATATGCTGCACTGTTTTCATCATTTGACTCTGAAAGTTCTTCGCCAAATTTTGTTTTATCTTGACCTCGCTCAAAATTTCCCCCAGATTCCTTAATACAGAGAGGGAATTTTTTCATCTGTAAATCACTTTTTAGTAGATAGGCAATGAATTTCTTGTATTTTTCCGTATCATTCCAATTAATTCCTTGTTCTTGACACACAGCAATCCATATATCAACAGTATTTTGGTAAATCACTTTTTTCCGAATCTCATCCAATGCAAGGTTTGACATTCAATCACTGCTACTAAAAATCTGCTCGCTTCATCTTAGAACCACATCTAGGACAGCTACCGCCTTTGAATCTATGGTTACATGTAAGACAGACATATCTTACGCTAGATCCCTGACCCTGACCAAAAAATCCTCCTCCTCCAAGCCCAAAGCCTGAACCACCAGAACCTTTCATTCTAGCCATGTATCTCTTTCTCAAAAGTAATGGAAAGATGATAAAAATTGCCAATGCAGCACCAAGACCATACGGGAATGGCAAAACAAGTTGTAAACCAATACTAACAGCTAACGACGCAAACAAAAACATCAAATACATTTTGTAATTAATCAAATTGTAATTTTTTACTCTAGAAACCTTATAAGGTTTTGTTTGAATTTGTCTTGATTTTACCTATACAATATCAAGCGGTATTTTGTTTCCACTACTGTCCCATGCAAATATGTCATCATTTTCATATGGTGACTTTACAATTATTGAAACCAATCCAAAGAAATTATTTGAATCAGTAAGTGATGGTTCAGCAGAACCAGCAGGATGAGAGTGAACAATCCCGATATAACTAGGATCTAGTGGTAAGGGATTATGAGGGAATCCTGCAAAATCTGCGCCTGTTTCAGAAAATGGTGGTATTACCAAGCCATCTATTAGTACATTGCCGTGTTTTGATTTACCTCGTAAAATCAGTATTCCCTCATTGGGATGATTCATTTTACAAAAAGTTAAGATTCCATCTCTTGTTTCTTGGTTTAACGTTATTTTACGTTCTAGTTTTTTATTTTTGGACAACAAAAATTTACTCCGGTTTTATTGTGTATTGTACTGCAGAAATATTATTTAATATTAATTCGATAGATTTGATATATTTGGGGAGCGATTCGATAACATCAGCAATTTCATTTTCAAGCGTTTTTATTTTTAGTTCAAGATCAGATTTTTCATTCTGATGTTTTGTAAGAGCTGCTTCCTTCTGTTTCAGCTTTCCAGTGTTAAATATAGATAGTTTACTCTCCATATCGTTTTTAGATTTATCAAAGGTTGAAATTTCTTCAATGAGGGGATCTAATTTGGAGAGTGTCTCATCAATCTGTGATATAGATTTGGTAACATCTTTAACAGAAATAGACCCAGATTGAACCCCTTTACGCACAGATTCTAATATTTGGGCTAAATCACGTTTGTTAGAAAGAGTAAGCATACTGTATGGGTTTTCAATCAAGCTAGCAAGTATTTTTTTTTGTGGTTTATCCAGAGAAGTCACATAAACATATTTGTTCAATGGTCTTGAAATTTTAGAAAACTGTAGATCCACTTCAGCTTTAATTTTACTTCTTAAAGAAGAAAAGGAATTGATTTTTTCTTTGATTTCTAAAAACTCTGAATATTCATTACTATCTTTTAGGCTTTTGATATCATCAATATCATTCTTGATTACATTATCAAGATCCTGAATATCTTTTTTAGTTTGTTTTTGATGTTCACGTAAGGTGACTTAACTAATACATTAATTTCTTCATTTTCATCTGTTATTATTTTAAGATCATTCTTTAATTTACTTGCGTATTTTTTAGCAAAAATATGAATGACACGAGACTGTCTTCCTAAAACATCACCTATTTTCTTCAAAGTTCTAGAAGCTGTCATGTTAAAAGTTTTGATATCTTCAAACGAATTTATTTCTGGAAGAACAATAGCAACTTCCCTTTTAATAACCGAAATCACTTCGTTTTTCCCACGCTTTACCATTCTCATTAAGTGAGTATCTATATCATCGATCTTCAGATTATCACTTTCAAGCCGTGTAACAATATCAAGAATTGTTTTACGGTTAATATCGATTTTATTTCTAAAGGTCTTAACTTCGGCCAGTATTGTTTTTAGTCTAAGTGAGCGTATTTCATTAACAGCATCAGATACCTTAGTAAGTGTGATCTGTTTTATTTCAGGTATAATATCAGCTTCATGTTGCTGTGGTTTTTTCTTTCCCCACCCAAATACCATAGTTTAATGTAAAATTACAATTTTAAATATGTTAGAGCGGAATATCCTAAAATATTCACTATGCTTTGTTAACATGTGAGTGACATTCGCTTTATTATTGTTGGCGCTGGTTTGATATTTGCAGGAATTATAGTTTTGTCTGTTTTTGGTTCAGAGTTTGTTGAAATAACTATGCAAGCTGAATTTGGTGATTGTTATGATTACCATGATAATGCACCGCCCACTAAAATTGATTGTGAAATAGCATTTCAGGATAAGTTGATATTCTTTGCATTAATTACGCTGTTAATTATCTGTGGAAGTGTCGCAATGATAAAAGGAATTAGAGGCACATGGGATCAAAATATCAAACCAGAAGACATGGTAGGACCAGGGAGTTCTTTTGATGCACGAGATGAACCCAAGGATTCCGATAAAACAGATAAGAATGATTGATTATTTTTAAATTTTAATTTCAAAAATGTCTTCTTTTGAGACACCTACCCATACTCCAATCATTCCTGTTGGTTCCGCTGGTTCAACTTTTGTTATTTTCTGAATCTTGATGTGATCAGGATTTGGCGGCATCCACAACATCGCCATATAATCATCAACATCACCTGCCTTTTTTGGATCAGCCATTATGATTTTATCTTTTGAAAATCCATTAGAAACTAACGCATTTGTTGATTTTTCTACAAGATCTTGACGACCATGTATAAACAGATAAACATTTTTTGCTGCGTCTATGTCTGCCATGCTAATTATCAATATAACCTCACTTTTATGTTATGCCAAAATGACAAGCGCCGGGAGAGGGATTCGAACCCCCGCGT
>LUMJ01000697.1_pt1 | contig 15934 bp, 15 predicted proteins | sample 729631 | NCBI WGS metagenome assembly LUMJ01 (sample SAMN03860266, study PRJNA289734) | marine metagenome | biome: seawater column; feature: ocean; material: water; isolation source: Red Sea water column Station 22 - depth 500m | place: Saudi Arabia: Red Sea | collected 2011-10-15 | depth 500 m | reverse complement strand
CAAGTGACTTCTCAAGAGGTTTTACTAGATCCTGGTCTGTACCAGGCATCAATGTTTCGGTTAATTCCACTATGCTTACCATGGACCCCAATGAAGAATAAATAGTTGCCATTTCAAGACCAATAATTCCACCACCTACGATGAGGATGTTATTTGGGATTTCTGTGATCTCAAGTGCACTGGTGGAATCAATGACCCTCGGATCATCAGGTAAAAATGGTAAAGTTGCCGGCTCAGATCCGGTAGCGATAATGCATTGCTCGAAGGTTAGAAGCGATTCCCCATCATGGGTCTCAATTTTTAAACTGTTGGCAGATATAAAATAGGCAGAACCTTGGAGAACTGTCACATTCCGTTTATCAGCCAAGCCCTTTAATCCTCTTGTCAATCCTGAAATTAACTCATTCTTCCAATTTTTCATTACTTCAAAATCAAGCTTCGGTTCATCAAAATAAAGTCCAGTAACCGCTGCTTCTTTGGAATCATCAAGGACTTTGGCGACATGCAGTAAAGCCTTTGAGGGAATACAGCCAACATTAAGACAAACCCCGCCTAAGTTGGCATATCTATCGATAAGCGTAACTTTCATACCAAGATCGGCAGCCCTGAATGCAGCAGTATAACCACCAGGACCTGAACCAATCACTGCAAGCTCTGTGTGATTATCTGATGCATCTTTGGTCTTAGTCATTAATACTCTCTGACTTACCAATTAATGTCTCTGGGTCTTCAAGTAAGGATTTTAGTAAAGATGTAAACTGAATCCCTGCTACGCCATCAGCAACCCTATGATCGTATGACAAAGACAATGGCAGAATCAGTCGTGGCAAAAACTGTCCATTAATGTGAACGGGTTTTACCTTAGCCTTGGATATTCCTAAAATGGCCACTTCTGGAGCATTGATGATTGGTGTGAAACCAGTTCCACCAAATCCTCCTAGACTTGATACGGTGAAAGTGCCACCTTGCATTGCTTCAAGTTTGATTTTACCGTCCCGAGCGACCGCACTCAGGTCACTTAATTCTTTGGCAATAGTCAGAATATTTTTCTGGTCAGCATTTTTTACAACAGGCACCAGAAGTCCTCTTGGAGTATTGGTAGCAAAACCTATGTTGTAGTATTTTTTATGCACCAAATCTTCTTGGTTCTCAGAAATCGAAGCATTGAAATCAGGGAATTTTTGGAGCGCCTGAGTAACAGCCTTGATTACAAATGAGAGCAAAGTTAGACGAATATCCTTTTTTTTTGCTTCTTCTTTCATCTCCAGACGTATTTTCTCAATAGCATTGATATCAACTTCATCGTGTTGTGTGACGTGAGGGATATTTATCCAGCTGGCTTGAAGCCTTGGACCGGAAATTTTTTTGATGCGGCTCAAGGGAACCATCTCAACATCACCAAAACTTGTATGGTCAACTTCCGGAACATCTGGTAACCCAACCTGATTGCTTGAAGATCCAGACGAGAGAGTTGCTTTGACGTGGTCTTTAAGGTCCTCTGCCAAGACTCGCTGTCGCATACCAGTTCCCTTAACTAGGGTTAAGTCAACACCCCATTCACGAGCCATCTTCCTGACTGAGGGGCTTGCATGAATTCCTGCAAAGGATTTTTGGATGACAGACTGTGGTTTGGGCAGAACCTTCTTTTTATTTTCAGGTAGCACTGCAGGTTTAACACTTGGTTCCACTGTATCGTGCTCTTGAATCTGTTGCTTCTTTTGTTTCGCTAGCCCTTGTTTTTTTCCTACGGTGACGGAAATTTCACAAATTTTATCGCCTTGGTTGACTTTTGATCCATTTTCAACAAATAAGGTAGCAATTATGCCGGCATGAGGCGAAGGTAAATCCATAGCTGCTTTCTCTGTCTCAAGAGTCAACAGTGGATCATCTATTTCTACCGTGTCACCCTCTTTAACCAACATTTCAACAATTTCAACTTCCTGAAAATCACCTATATCAGGTAACAAAATTGTCTCCATCTTTGAAATCTCAGCTCTCCTTACAACAATTTAGGATTGTTTTTTAGTATTGGTGTTTTTTACCCTAATTAATCGCTAGCATCAATTGAATTAAGCAACGTTTCCAATTCTCCAGCTTGATACATTTGTTCAACGATATCTGAACCGCCTACCTATATATTTTTATGAAAATCTATTATAAATTCTATAATAAAGAAAGTGTCCATTATTTTCATTGCTCTCTATATTACACCTCCTATCAAAAAGGAATAAAAAATTGCTATACTTTTAAAGTTAGTTTGCAGGAAATAAAAAGATCTTTAAATTATCAATTTTAAAAAGGGTAAAAAATTATGAATCCATTAGATAAAATTTCAGGAACAATTATTACCGGTCTGGTGATTTCGGTAGTCATTGCAGTCGGTACAAGTTTGGATGGAGCAAGTGCCGCCAATTCACTTGTAATTTGGCTTCACGTCGCAGCTGGTGTTGCATGGATAGGCTTGCTTTATTATTTTAATTTTGTCCAAGTCCCCTCCATTGGAGAGGCAAATGCAGATGCCGAAGGCCCAGGTCCTGCAGCAATCACAAAGTACGTAGCTCCAAGAGCCCTCCTCTGGTTTCGTTGGGCGGCCTTGGTGACATGGTTGTCCGGCGCATTATTCCTGTTTTTAAATGGAAATCTTGGGGATGCTTTCGAACTTGGGATGAGAACTGGTAATGCCTATGCTACCACCATAGGTATTGGTGCTTGGATGGGAACGATTATGTTATTTAATGTCTGGATTCTTATTTGGCCAAATCAGAAAAAAGTGCTCGGAATTGTCGAGGCAACAGCTGAAGAAAAAGCCAGAGGTGCTAGAATTGCATTCCTTGCATCAAGAACCAATACCATGCTGTCCATCCCGATGCTCATGAGCATGGTGGGTGCCGGTCACGGTTTCTTTATGTAAAAATTACCCCTGTCCATTAAAAAAGGCCCAGCTTGCTGGGTCTTTTTGTTAGGTTTTATATTTAACTACGAGGGTCTTGATTAATTGCATACCGTTAGAAGCAGTCCAGTATAAAACCATTCCTGCAGGGAAAGTATAGAACAAAACAAAAAATGCCAAAGCCATGATATACAACTTTACTTGCTGCTGTTTTCTTAATTCACCTAGTAGATGTTTGTCTTGAAAATTGTACGCACTTAAGACTGTGATAACAGTCATTAATAATGGCAATAGATTCAATGTCCCACCAAAGTAAGGGATGATAAATGGTAGGCTTATCCAGTAATCTGGTCTGGACAAGTCACTGATCCACAGAAAGCTCTGCCCTTTAAGCATGATACTTTCACCCAACATGTCAAAAACAGCAATAAAAATTGGAATCTGAATCAATAAACCAGCCAAACTTTTGACTGTGAACATCGGACTAATGTCTTTTTCTTGGTAAAGAGCAAGCGTCTTTTGATGGGCTTCTTCGCCAGTGTAATTTGTTTTTATATTTTTCAATCTTGGCTGAAGCCAAGCTTGTATTTCATTGACTTCTTGCTGCCATTTCTCTGCGACGGTTGATAACGGAAATAAAAATATTTTAATAATTAAAGCCAACAAAATGATAGAAACACCAAGGTTGCCCACCCAAGAATAAACCCAGGAGAGGATCATTTGAAAACCAAAACAAATCCATCTGAGCCAATCCCATAATGCGGTGTAGAGCAGATCCTTGAGTTGGGAAGAAACGCTGATGAGTGCGGAGCGTTCGATAGGCCCAAAATAGAAAATGAAATGATATTCACCTGATTCTGAATTTGAGTTCAATACAAATGAATTGGATTCCGTATCAATGTCTTTAATTGAATAGGATGTCACCGTTTCACTTGGGGAAACCAAGAAAGACCAGAATCGACTTCTGGCTCCGTGCCATAATGTTTCTGTGTCATTTAGGATGGATGTTTGCTTCATTTTCTCAACACCTTGGGGTGAGAAAGAAATTAAGCTTGTGCCATTATACAGACCCCCCAAACCAACAATATTTTCAGGATGAAGTGTTTGATTTGCTCTAATTTTTATACTTACGGGCTCAGATGAAGAAATCTTTAAATCAAGCTTATGCGTTGATCTTGAGATGTTGTATGACAATTTGCTTATGGGATGGGCAAGACCGTTTTTCAATTGAAATAAGAACTCTATATTCTCCGGATTCTCTATAGTTTTTAACTCAAAAAAATCCTCTTCAAAAAAGTGAAGTTGCTCAATTTCAAAAAAACTCCCCTCCTTGTTCACTATATTTACTTGAATTTTATTCTCATCATTGCAATTCGGATAACAAATTCTCCAAGCTTTTGGTAAAGGTAGATTTTTGTGAAATTCTATCTCCTGGAGTGGTGTATCAATAAAAAGATTCTCTGCAGATCCAAACATGGGAAAAATCGATACAGGCAAGAGAAAAATGATTGCAATTAATTTGCTTGTCTTCATTTGTAAAATCGCTTCATTTCCTTCATCGCTGATTCCAGTAAACTCTTGTCAAGGTCCCTTGAACTGGTGGGCTGATAATCTTGGTTCATTACTTCATAATAACCACCGTAGGAAACGACTACCTGATCATCGGAAACGATTGCATAGGAGTCATAACTGCCTGTTATCAAAAATTCCCAAGACTCTCCACTAAATAAATTAAAACCGCTGCTGTAATCGCTTGCTGGGTTAGAACAACCAAGAACTTCAGTAAGTAAAGTAGGCACTATATCGTTGTGTGAAGTTCGTTGAGTAAGTTCTTTAGCATCCCTATTTGGCCATAGCATGAAAAATGGTGTTTTCAACTGTGCACGACTGTAGTTGCTGGCATGCCCATAATAACCTGTGTCGTAGTCATTTAACTCATACCCATGATCCGAAGTTATAATGATTACAGTCTCTTTTAGCAATTCTCCACGCTTCAAGGATTCAAGTATGGTATCAATCTCAGAATCCACAAATAGAATGGACTGGGTATAGCGGCCAACCTCTCTAAGATGTTCATCAGTTTCCTTTGTCAGGAACTGTTTTGGAATAAGATTAAAATCTATACTATCAATGGCATTCATGGGTGGATCATAATGGAGGTAACTGAAAAATGGTCTTTCTGATTTGTACTGTGACAACCATTCCAACCATTTTTTTGTGACCAAACGGTTACTTTCTTTGTCCAAAGAGCTGAGTCTCTTTACATTTAAATCCTTTACACGAGCAAAGGCAGTTCTATCCAAGACAGTGGGACTGCCAAATCCTGCCGAACTGATGCCTAATACCTGATACTGATGATCTAAAAATTTATCAATTAAAATTGATGAACGCTGGTTGTCGTGAAATGTCCTCCAATAAGTGGTAGGTATCCCATAAAAAATAGAAAATGCACCCATTCTCGAAGATGTGCCGCCACTGTAATGATTGTTAAATCGGATGGCTTTTTCTTTAAATTGCTCAATGGTTGGGGTTATTTTTGAATCTACCATTTCAGGTCTTAAGGCATCGACTACAATCATGAGTACATTTAATTGATTGCCTGATTTTTTAGGGCAAGTTATGGGTTTTACTGGATAGCTCAGTTCTTCGGAAAAAGCTTCGCCCAGTTTTTCTACGGATCTCTCATTCCTAAGAGATTCGGAATCAATCCATCCCAAACGAGCTAAATCACGTTTTGCATGTATTGGGCGATAGGCCGGTAGGTATCTAGTAAAACCTGTAATAGCATTGTAGTAAGTTGCATCTGCCCATATGTGCAGACCCTGCACATAACCCCAACAAATTACAATTAAACAAGCAATTTGTTTGCCATGCATAGACTTTTTGCCTGTTCGATTCAGTAGTCTAAACAATTGGTTTGCAAGCATGGATTCAAATGCCAAAAAAATCAGGAACTGGATCGCAATCAATACATAAGTGGTTGAATCAAATAGAACACTGGTTAAAAAACTTAAATGATATCTATTTTCAGCAAAAAAATTTGCATCGACGATCAATGAAGTAATGATCAACGTGGTAAAGAATATGGCCAGAGAAAAAATTAATCGCTTGTTCGGAATAATTAGAGTGAGGGGTATTAGCACCAATGCAATTGGCAGGTAAATCAGAATGATAAAGTGTGTAATCGTCGCCAACGGAACATAACTGAGAGCCCACGCATCATCCGGAAACGAGTAGAAAAATAAGTAACGAAGCCCAATTAAAGCAGCGATAAATCCATTGATCAGCCCAAACCAACCAAGCCATCTCAACAACAATTTTCTCTGTGTCTTCATTAATTCAATTATTACTTCAGCAACTTCATTATTTCCCTCGGACCAGTGCTTCTTGTTTCGCCCAAATTATATACCCATCGTTCTCTGGTGCTTTTTATCTCAGTCATGATTTGATTTTTTTGAGAAACCACCTCGTTTATTTTCTCTGAAATTCCATCGATGTCATCAGGGGAAATGACTTTACCCACCTTTTTTCGTATCCATGATTCGAAAGGCTCAATTCCCAAGTCTTGCCAGTTTGGATTTCTGACTCTTGGGGGAAGGTCAATAAATATTACAGGCTTACCCAATCCGAGAGAATATTCAATTGAAATACCAGACCAATCGGTAATAAGGAGATGGGACTTAAATAAAGATTCATTTTCACCCATGGACACGATTAAATTAAATTTTGGATGATCGCCATACTTTGCCCGCAACTCCTGCAATACGCCTGGAGTTCTTTTGCCTGTCTCGTAGTGCGGTCTTACTGTGAGTATGTGACCTTGATCAAGTATAGTCTTGCAAAGCTTAGAACCAACTGTATTGATTATGCTTTGGTCTCCCCAAGTAGGTGCCAATAAGACGTGGGTGTCTTGATTTTGCAAAGGCTGTTTTGCCTTTTCCATTAGTGACTCCAAACGATTACTGCCGTATGGGATGAGATTTTTTTTCTTCAAGCCATACATCTTCTCTCTGGCTCTGATTTCTCTTTCTTGATGTGGCCCTGCACAAAGGAGGCTATCGTAGTGGTCAAATGAATTCGAATTATCAACCATGTGTGTACTGGTCAAACTATGAAATAGATACACATAATGAACGGGGTGGATAGATCGCTTTAATTCATAATTATTTAAATCCATCATAGTTAATATCAATAATTCAGCTTCCAGATACTGGAAAAAAATGGTTCGTATAAAGGATGCAGGGATACAAAAAGCATTTACATAGGGATTGCTGGTATGTAACCCCGGATCATTCTTGTCGGAGGATACATAGCAGATACGTTGCTTGTATTCGTGAGTCAACCCCGTCACCAATGGTTCCAGATGATGCCAGTCTTGGTGGCTCTCTGAAAAAATTACGATTCTTTTTTCAACGGGGTCAAGTTTTTTGAATGATTGGTATGCTTGCCAATGTGATAACCAATTAAACACAATCAACGGCTTTTATTGTTCCTTATTCTGCTCTTGAGTTGTTTTCCTGAACAAGGACTTTAACTTATACCAATAGGTTTTGACAACCAGCCCCAGTGTTGCAAATATCCCTATCAAAGCCGAAAGCAACATGCTGCCAGTACTGGGATCCAAATACGCCTGTACAGAGTCGATAAAACCAAAACTGAGTAATGCAAACCAAAAAACTGAATTTCTTGCATTCTTCGTCATGCCTTGCCCCTTAGATGTTTGTTGCTAATACTAGTCGATTATAAAAAAAAATTGAGAGATTTATCTCAATATTATTGTTCCCTTAATTTAATCATTGGATATATTTCATTCTTAGCTCTTTTTAAATGAACTTCATCATCAATTTCTGCCCAAACCAGATCTTCAAGCACCAAACAATCAATATCAATCTCTTTGCCAGCAGCAACCAGTGCATCGGTTTCGTAATCGTAGAAAAGTGAATGCGCAAACTGATCTTGTGCATGACGTTGCATGCAGGCAAAGAGTTTAGGGCTAAGTTTCACTATCCCCACAAGTTCCCCACTTGGCTTGCTACCAAGTTGACTTTTATCTTTCGACATACAAACCAAGCGGTTATCTTTGGTTTCAACATAAACTTCATCGCCTGATTGGGTAAATCCTGATAGTAAAATACACTCCTCAGATGGAGTATTGATTAGTGCTGTAAGTGCTTTTTGTTCGTAGATAATATCTGATTCAAGCAATAAAAAAGACCCTTTCACATAGTCGCTGACACAGTACAAGGAATACATTGTGCCAGAATTCTCAAACTCAGAATTCCAAATAGTTTGAACACTTCCTGGATATTTCTCAGTCAGGTTTTCAAAATTATGTGGCTGATAACCAGTTACTATCCAGATTTTTTCAACCCCCTGTTTCAATAACTTTCTGACCGACTCTTCTATAATCGGATAACGATCAAAAACAATGAGGCCTTTTGGTTTTCCAGCCATTGCATCAGACAACCGTGTACCCATCCCTGCAGCCAAAATTACGGCTTCTTTAATCATTGTTTATCACGACCCAAGGAATTCATTAAATAAATCACACAGCAGGCTGATCTTTTCTTCGCTAATTTCTCCCATAGTTGAAATCCTAAAAATGGTTTCACTTAAATCACCCTGGCCTTGATAGATAACAAAACCATTGGTTTTGAGGAAATCATGCAACTTTGCAAAGGAAACACCGGTTGGCAAAATATAAGAATAAAGAACTGAAGAAAAGTCTGCAGCTGGAAGCAATGTCTCGACTCCCAACTCTGACAAAGCCTCAGCGATTTTTTTGGCTCTGGAATCAAATAATCGGTTTCTCTGTGGCCAACCACCAGAATCAAAGAACTCATCCAATGCAACTTTAAATGCAAAGGCTACATGGGTGGCAGGAGTAAAAGGGGAAAAACCGTCTGCATACTGAGCATGAAAATAATCAAACAAGTTAAAGTAAACTGTGCTTAGTTCCGTTTGTGTATCCGACCATACATCCGGATGAGCCATCACAAAGGAAATGCCAGGAGCACCATGGAGACATTTGTTGGCGGTTCCTGCCAATGCTGTTAAATTGATGTCTTCTCCCAAGATCTCTTCTGCCCCAAAACTACTAACAGCGTCCAAAAAGAGTCGAACATCATGTTCTTTGCAAACCTCTCCAATTTCAAGAAGTGGATTCAATCGACCGGTAGTGGTTTCATGATGAACTAAAACTAGATTCTCAATTTCCTGGTTTTCATTCAGCTTTTTGTCAATGAGGGCAACATCGATTGGTCTCTGCCAATCAAATTTAAGTATTTGATGTTCACGATTGGATGATTTTAATATCCGCTGCATACGAGCCCCATAAACACCATTATCAATGACTAACGTAGTTGACTCTCTGGGTATGAAACTAGTTAACATTGCCTCTACAGCACCAGTACCAGAAGCTGTTAAAAGTACCGATTGGTAATTGCAATCCGATAATCCAGAATAAACTTCACCCAATCTTTTGTTGATATATTGCACAAGTTTTGCAAATTCTAACTCCCGATGACAAACATCCTTGTCAGAAAGCGCCTCTCGGACCTTTTGACTTAAATTCACAGGACCAGGGTTCAGTAAAATTTCACTTCCAGAGTTATCCATTCAATCAAGTTCCTGTATGTGTGCTCTAAATCTTGATGCCACTTGGGGAGGGGTTACTGTTGGTCTGGGTAAGTTGTTTTCAAGGCCTGGCTCTATGGGGATATAAATGAAAGATAATTTATTTTCCTGACTTGAGAGTTGTTTTCCCAGATCCGATAAGCTAACGTTCTCGACCACATGAGAATACCCAGATGCACTAGCGATCTGAGGAAAATCAATAATATTAGAAACGGTTTTCTGAGAACCTGTGGACTCATATTCATTATTATCCAAGAGGATATGAGTTAAATTATCAGGATTCACATAACAAAGACTGGTTATTGCACCTAAACGCATCAGCAGTGCACCGTCTCCATCAACAACAATCACTCTGGCTTTAGTTTTTATTTTTGCTAGCCCCAACCCAATGCTTACAGCGCAACCCATTGAACCAACCATATAAAAATGATTGGGTCGATCAGCAATAGAGTACAATTCTCTGCCGGTATAACCCGTGGTAGCAATGATCAAGTCGCTATTCCCAGTGCTGTCAACAATGGTTCTTAAAACCCTTTCCCTTTTAAGGCCTGAAGATCTAGATGGGCTATGGTGGTTTGTTTTTTTATTTTTTGGGGTTTGATCTGAATCAGAGCCTATTTGATAAGGATTCACCGAGCCCTTCTTCATCACCAGAGCATGGGATATTCCCCGCTCCATAATTGAAGAAGTTACTGTTTCCAAGGTTTTCTTGATATTTGAATTCTCAGTTGGGAACCACGACCAAGGTATTTTCATTAAATCGAGTAGGTCTGTAGTGATTTCACCCATCAATCGATGCTGCGGTTCATCAGGAGAAACAGAAGGATCGCCTCTTAAGGTAACCACTATGAGAATTGGGATCTCAAATGTTTGCAGTAGAGACGTAATGGGATTAACCGCGTTCCCAAGACAATGGCATCTCCCTCATTTGCAGCAGGAATATAATCGATTTCACTAGAATCATTTATGTAATTAATAAATGATTTCAAGAATGAACAGGGAACACCGGCATAAGTGCTGAACCCATAGCTCTTTGCTTCTTGAATAAACAACTCAGAATCAATCATAGGAAATTCCCAGCCCTCAGCAGGTCTTCTAAAGTATCAATATCAAGCCAATGTCCCGTGGTGTATACAACTTTCACTTTAATTCCCTCGGAAACAAGATGAGTAAACAAATGATGAAACTTGGCTGCATTAAAATCAGTTTCCTTTTGCATTTTATTCATCGATTCATTGATTACTGGAATAATGTTTTTAGAAAACTTTGCTACCCCCATCCATTCACCATCAATTATTTTAGGGTCCAGATTTTCAGCTGATATTTTTAGAAAAATTTCATGGCTATATGAATCTCTGGAATGGGGCTCAGAACAGTGAACATAGTCCGCCGCTCGTTCTTTATTAACAGAATCCTGCCATTGGGTATCAACAACAATGACAATATCGTCTTCAAAGCCATCCATCAACTGCAGCAGATATGGTTTAAACAAAACATCACCAAAAGAAACGAAAAGGTCCTGATTGAGGCTTATACCAACAAGTGCTTTCTGAAAAGAAACTAATTCACTGGTATCCGCATACTCATCATTGTCAACATAGCGGAGACTGGGCAAATCAATGGCTTCTTTTTGAAATCCACGGACAACAGTAATCTCTTTGATGCCATGACTGTTATAGACATCAACAATATGGTTCAAGATTGGTCTTTCCTTTATTTCGAGCATGGATTTAGGTATTTCTTCGGTCAAGCTGCCCATTGCGGAGCCTCTTGAGGCAGCAAGTATGATCGCTGATTTGGTTTTTGATGATTGAGGAAGATACAATTCTTCTGCTTGCAACAACTCAGAGACACCTTGCAGCCTGAAGATCTCACTGACACTGGCTATCCGATCCTCGAGCTTGACCACTGACTGGTCTTGCATAATTGAAGTGGCTGTTTTTTGCATCGCTTCAATTGAACTTCGAATCATATGATTGGCCCAAATGGCAACTGAAAAACCTGCCTGTGCAAAAATTTCTGTCGGGGCAGAGTAATACTTCGTTGGTACTATAATTACAGGCAATCGATCACCCCACTCCTCTTGAAAAGCGAGAATTTCTGAGGGATTGGTCATGGCGCTATGAATTAAAATGGCATCGGAACCTGCCTGTCGATAAGCTTCGGCTCTTTTGATGGCTTCACTCAGTCCCCAACCGGCAATAAATGCCTCCACTCTGGTGACAATTGAGAATAGATCATCTTTTTGTGCATCTTTGCCTGCCTTGATTCGACTGCAAAATTCATCGATGTCTGCCAATTGTTGCTTGTTTCCCCCTATGAAGCTATTGGTTTTTGGATAGAGCTTATCCTCTATGCATACGGCTGCAATTTCCCTTTGCTCAAGTTTTCCGATTAACCGTCGAACATTATTAAAATTTCCATACCCAGTGTCCCCATCAAGCATGATAGGAATAGAAGTTGCATCCGACATGAATTCAAGTACTTCCAATATTTGTGTCCAGCTAGCCTCATTGCTGTCTCGAACACCATACTGTGCCGAAATTGCCAACCCGCCAGCCCATAGGCCCTTGAATCCCGATTCTTCTGCTATTTTTGCACTGATACCATTGTGTGACTCAAGCAAGAATTCTAGAATTTCGCTGTTAAGTAAGGACCTAAATTGACTGGTTTTCTTTTCTTTAGTCATTCGCTCCAAACGATAATCACAATAATCCTTTAAATTTCTCAGCAATTGCCTCAACATCTTCGGCATCAGCATTACTGTATTCAGGATAGGATTGGAATCGTTCTGGAATCTTGATGGTCGCATCAAACCCTATTTGCTCAGATTGAAGGGCAATCCCATGTCGTGGATCTTTTTCCGCGGAAGGATCCATTAAAAAAGCGTGGCCTGATTTGTTGATGATGGAATCTGTGTATGGTTGTACCCTGGTATTGATTGCCCACTCTATTTCAGATAAATCATAAGGGTTGACATCGGGACCAACGACGACGACGACTTTTGCTGTTTTACCCCACCTTCCACTTGCATCCCAAACGGATTGCACAACAAACTTACCAAAATCAGGACGAGGTTTTTGGGCACCATCAACAGATAATTGAACAAAATAACTTAAATTCGGGGTCACAACGACATCTTGAACTTCAGGGATTTTAGACTGCAAATCACTCAACACTTCCCCCTCGATCGGCAAACAAGCCATATAATTGTGATCAAAGGGTGGTTCCATTTCCATTGTCGAATACCATATCGGGTTTTTCCGATGGGTGATGGATTGAATCTCTATCAAAGGAAAAAGTTGTGCATCATCATAGTAACCAACAGGATTGGAGTGCGGACCAATGGCAACGTCGCGTTCTGGTAAAAATGTACCCTCTAGTATCCATTCAGCTTTAGCAGGGACTGCTATATCAATGGTCTCGCAGTCTACTACACCCACTGGTTCGCCTCTCAAGCCTCCTGCAAAATCCATTTCATCCAATCCAAAAGGTATGCTTGTCGCTGCAGCTACTTGTATAACAGGATCAACAACACATGCGATAGCTACTTCAAGAGGCTGATTCATCTCTTGTGCCTTTGCCCAGTGTATTCCAACATCGTTGCCTGGGGGGTTCCAAAAAGAGAAAATTGACAGGCATTTCTTTTGCTCGTCTTCGGAATAAACATCGCCGTGAGGATGTGAAGCATTCCACAACTGGGTTAGACGATAACAACCTGTGTTGAGTGCACCCGTATCTGGATCTTTTGTTATCACTACAGCATTTGTGATATAGGCCGGTCCCTCTTTTCCAAACCACACATGGGGCAGTTGTTTTCCTATATCAATGTCTTTACGATCAATTTTTACCTGTTTACATGGTGCTTTAGAACTTTCAATCTTTCTGGGTTTGTGCCACAAAGATTGATCGGTCAAAACTTCAACATGCCTAAGTTTGCCGTCCAGTGGATTTTCTTTACCCAGAATCATGGATGTTCTTTCACGAGTACCATATGGATTAAACAATACAGGGATATCAGGACAATTGTATCCAGATAAGTTATTAAGCATCAAAGCAGGTCCATTTGAATTGTGTATAAACCTCATCAAGGGTTGCAATTCTGATGTTCCCCTTGCCACATTCAGTTCTATATCAATCTGTTTTAATTGATCTTTGCTCTTGAGTAACTGAATAAACCCTCGCATGTCATCAAATGCAATCATCTTGTCCTAACTCCTAAGTTGCAGCCAATGCTGGATATTTGCAACTATAAAAAATGAATATTATACCAAGATAAACATTAGGATAATTTTTTTGTAAGCTATAGAATAACCCACTGGTTTGTATTTCTGAGGAATGATATGGAACGAAAAGTTGCGATAGTTACCGGTTCGGCAACCGGTGTTGGTGCTGCTACTGCGATTTTGCTTGCTGAAAAAGGATGCAATGTAATTATCAACTACACCAAAAGCAAGAAAGAAGCAGATGAGACAGCAGAAATCATTCGAAATAAAGGAGTTGAGGTTATTGTTTGCCAAGGAGATGTTGCAAACGATGATGATTGCAGAGCAATGGCTCAAGCAGCAGTTGATGCTTGGGGTAGAATTGATTATTTGGTTAACAATGCAGGAAAAACAAAATTCAATCCATTCCCTAATCTGGAAGGTTTAAAGAAAGAGGATTTTCTTGATATCTATGCGGTAAATGTTGTCGGAGCTTATCAAATGATAAGGGCAGTTGAACCGCACATGAGAAAATTAGGCCAAGGTGCCATTGTTAATAATTCTTCCATTGGTGGGGTAACGGGGATTGGTTCTTCAATTGCCTATGCAGCCTCTAAAGCAGCCTTAAATATGATGACTAAATCTCTTGCACACGTTCTTGGGCCTGAAATTAGAATTAACAGTGTTGCTCCGGGGATGATTCAAACAAGATGGCTTAAAGAAGGTCTGCAAGATGAAGCTTATGAAAAAATGCTTCAGCAAGCCCAAAAACAATTGCCACTAAAAGAAGTTGCGACAGCAGAGGATGTAGCCGAATCTCTAGTCTGGTTTTTGGAAGGGGCTAAGCTGGTTACGGGAGAAATATTGATTGTTGATAGTGGTATTCACCTTGGAATACTACCAGGCTATTCAAGAGGTGACGACTGATTATCAAGTCTGTCTATTCTTTTACCAACCAAGTTTGATTCTTAAGTTCAATCTCTTCTTTTGAACCAAAACTCAAAGAATTATCCAACAAGCGAATCCAATCGGGATTAAAGCTGAAAAGACTTATTGAATTAAATTGCTTTGCTATTTTCTTTTCATCATCCGTCTCAGGCAATTCCAAAAGCCGATTAATGGAATCAAATTTTTTCCTGTACGCGTTGAGAATATCCTTACGATGCTGCTCTGGAACTTTGTAAGCAACGCCTTGTAATTGCAAACCTTTGATCTGCATCCAATCGCTGACATCTTGATTAATTGTTGCTGATACCCTTTTGTTCTTTAAAAGACCCTGGATATGTTTGGATTCCTCAAAGGAAATAAAATAAATATTGAGTTTTTCATCGGAAACATAAAAAACACTTGCAGACCATAATTCTCCTTCAGCTGATGTTGCAATTGATATGGTGTGGTGTTTGGAGAGAAATAATTCTATGCGTTTGATTAAATCTTTTAAATGATCATCACTACTCATTTTTTGAGCCAACACCTTGCCATCTTTTCACAACCTCATTATCAAGCCCAATTAAATCCAAGACTCTCCCAACAGTGTGATTAATGATGTCATCAATCGATTCTGGATGATTATAAAAAGCAGGGTTCGGTGGAACAAGGGTTGTCCCCATCAGTGATGCTTTGTAAAGAAGATCGCAATGACCTGTATGCAATGGAGTCTCTCTTGGGACTAGGATCAATTGTCTTTTTTCCTTCAAAACCACATCAGCCGCCCTGACAATGAGATTGTTGGCATAGGAAGTAACTACTCCTGATAAAGTTCTCATCGAGCAAGGGATAATAACCATCGCCTTGGTTTTAAACGAACCACTTGCAATGGTCGCACCTAAATTCCTATTGCTGTGAACAACATCTGCCAACTGCTCAATAGCTTTCAGATCGAAATCGGTTTCAAGAGAAATATTCAATTTACCACCTGGGGTAATTACCAAATGCGTCTCAATGTCTGAAAGATCCTGCAAAATCTGAAGCATGCGAATCCCATAAATGACTCCGCTCGCACCAGAAATTCCAACAATTATCCTGTCCATCATCAGCACATTATAACTTTTAAGCTTAGAGAATCTATTTTAAATGGGTCTTGGTTTCAGTTCTGAGTAATTCAACTTTATACTAGCTATCTAATGAAAAACATAAGAAAAGCCTATGTTGATATTGGCAGTGGTCAAATTCACTACCTTCACTCAAAAGGTCAAGGTATACC
>LUMJ01000678.1_pt1 | contig 15944 bp, 22 predicted proteins | sample 729631 | NCBI WGS metagenome assembly LUMJ01 (sample SAMN03860266, study PRJNA289734) | marine metagenome | biome: seawater column; feature: ocean; material: water; isolation source: Red Sea water column Station 22 - depth 500m | place: Saudi Arabia: Red Sea | collected 2011-10-15 | depth 500 m | reverse complement strand
ACATTTCATCAATACCTACGGCGTTCATACTCTACATGGTAGGGTTTTGACATTTGCTCAGGGTGCAAAAATCGCAAATCCTGAAATGACAATAATTGCAGCTGGCGGAGATGGAGACGGCCTTGGAATTGGGGCTGGTCATTTTGTTGCGGCGGGTAGGCGAAATGTCGATATGACGTATATCATATTTGATAATGCCGTTTACGGATTAACAAAAGGTCAGGCATCACCAACTCTAAAGTTGGGCGAACAAACTAAATCTCTACCAAACCCTAATCCAAATTACAATGTAAATCCCATAGCTCTAGCAATTTCTAGTGGTTTTACATTTGTCGCTAGAAGTTATTCTTATGATGTTAGGCAGTTAAAGGATCTTATTACGGCTGCAGTAAATCATAAGGGTTTAGCATTTATTGATGTTTTACAACCATGTCCCACATATAATGATCTTTACACCAGAGACTGGTTTGGTGGTCTTGATCAAATTAATGAAGAAACAAAAAAACCAACACCTAGAATCTACAACCTAGCAGATACTGACTATGATCCAGCAGTACATTACAGTACTATTGGTGAACTAAATGAGAAATTAGGTCAAGCATTGGAAAAATCACTTGAATGGGACAATAAAATACCAACTGGAGTGTTTTACAAAAATGAATTGATCACACCATACACAAAAAGAATCACTGATAAGATTCCTAACTATCTAGAAAACCCAGCAGCACAACAGAAGATTTCAAAAAATGGGAAACCGACTACTGACATATCAAAACTTCTTGATTCTTTACTTGTCTAATTAGATAATTCATAGAATGGATATTAGATAGTATTCCTAACTTATCTTACAATTGAACATAACTGATGTCAATAAAATTTTCCGAAAATCTATCATTAAAGGTTTTTTTGAAGATGAGCTCCTGAATCTAGATTTTAAGAAAACAAACGTAAAACATCCTACTATTTCTGATGATGGTTTTATGCAATCACGCCTACTCCATATTTTTTTTGACATTGAAACAGGTGCAGATTACCCTGACGGTGATGAATGGTTTATCGCTGATTTTTTATTTCCTTATCATATGAAAATACCTGATTCAATTAAAGGTGTAGATTACTTTACAACAATTCCTACAAAGGACAGTAAAACTTTTTGGCATCACCGAGAAATGATTAGATACAAGTATGGTAAGGCAAAAAAATTAACTGATGCATTAGAATTTTTAGAAGCAAAATATAAGGAACTTCATTCGTTAGTTGAACCATTAGAGAAAGATATCAAGTAACTACATTCCATCCTTTTTTGTGAAGATGTATTTTCATCAATCACGCAAATCATCAATGTAAAAAGTCATTCCTCCATCGAAGGACAAAACATGACCCACATACCATTTACTAGAATGTACGTCATAGTCGTATCTAACTTCCATTAGCTTTTTACAAAACTTTTTCATCTTACTATGATTGAGATGGTACGGAAGCAATTCGACCATGAAATCAATTTTTTCTATTGCACTGTTAAAATTATGATTCTCGCTTGAATCAATTACAAATTTAATGTTTGGATAATCTGGTAATCTTTCATCGTTATCAGATAAAATTGGGTTTTTGCCATCTCGTTTGATGTTATACCATTCTTCGTTTTTAAAGATGATTTCAACTCGGATAGCCTTTCTATTGCCACGTCGTCTCTTCATTTCTTTGATAATATGCTTTACCTTATCCCATGCCCGAAGTTCAAACCATTTGAAAAATTCTTCACTAAACGGCAGTGGTATAGTAATAGTTAATGCACTTACAAACTCCTCGGAATCAGTCCGAAATCCCAAACGCTCTAAGTATTCATCACGTCCAGTTTCCTCTTGAATAACCTCAAATTTTTCATTGAACAAGCTATAGATCACTTCAATTTCCCATGGTGAAATTCCATAGTAGCTTAAAGAAACAGTTTGTGGTTTTTCATTCAATAATTTACAAACTGGAAATTTATAATTAAAGGTTAAAGACGGTAAATTCTAATTCAAAAAACTGTATCAATATATTTCCAAAGATACATCAAACCTACTGTAGAGATAACAAACAGCATGGGCTTCCATGCAAAAACTGGTATATTTGGAGTTTGTAATTTTATTCTATAATTGTCAAAAACAGTCTGAACATATTTTTTGATTCTATTATTCCAAACTTTATACTCGATTTGATATTTTTTTAGCATGCTCTCTATTTCATATATTACAGGTGTTCTTTGCCCAAATAGATGCTGAAGATAATCTCGAGAAATTTCTACCTCTGCATGTATAGCTATAAGTTCTTTTTTGAGTTTTACAAATCTAACGTGCATTTCCCAAGGCTTTTTGAGTTTCAACGAAAGCCCATTACCAATTTGAAACGGCTGTTTGTGTTCAAACTTGATCTTTGTAAAACCTTCCTTTAAGAATATCCTAAATAATTCATCTGCATTTTTTTTTACCACAACATGCAGCTGCTCAACAGAGGAAATATTATTTATCTTTACAATTCCTTTTAGACTACCACAAATTACATCAACAAAAGAAACAGTCTTTGGGTATTTTGTAAGATATTCTACCATTATTTTTACCTCAAAATCCCCCTATATTTAAAACCAATATAGCAAATCAATTAAAATTTTTAAGTACTAGCCTAATTTTTCAAACCTCTAACATAAACACACTCATCAGGTGAAATAGCCATTTCTTGTGGACTAATCTTTCTGTCAGTTATTTTTGCATCAGAGTCTCTAATAATCGCCAGTGGTATAGTTTCATCTCCTTCCCCCATTTTGTGATTTGCAATTGATGCCAAATTATCTGCAGTCGCCTGAAATGTTACTTTTAGTACATTACCATCAAGGTCACTAGTTGCTCGTCGATCCAAAACAGGTTCAATTCCTGAACATGCTATTGCAATACCAATTGTACCTACTCTCGCTGGCATTAATCTACTGTCAACTATTATGATACCTACATGAACATTATAATCTAAAAAGAATTTTCTTTTAATTTGTTCTGCAATTAAATAGGGTTCAGACGGATACAAAATTAGTTTATCCTGCGAATTTGATTTGTCAATACCAGCATTTGGTGCCAGAATATTATCAGTCGATGTAATAATAAACCCAGAAACACCACCAAAGACAACATCAGATTCTCTAATTATTATTTCACTTAATTTATGGTTAATTGAAAATTTTTTTGATAACTTATTTGCTTTTTCAGACGGTTTAATAGAACTATGATTTAGCATCCTACCCTGTGAATTAGAAATATACTTGCTTGAAATAACTAGAATATCCTCTTCCATAATAGCAATGCCATTTTCTCTAATTATTTTTTTCATTTCATTATAAATATCAAAATTACCTTGTTTTCTTGTTGCCTTTACTGGTAATACTTCTAAAGCCACAAAGAATTTTTAACATGCTTCCTTTTTATTATTCTGAAAGGTTTTAATCTAAAGAGGAAGCGATTTTGAATATGAATATTACAGAAAAAATCCTAGCTAGAGCCTCCAATAAGGATAAGCTTGAACCTGGCGACGTAGTATTTGCGAATGTGGATAAAGTAATGCTACATGATGTTTCAGGACCAGGAGTAATTAAGACATTTGAAAAATTGGAAAAAGACGGAGTTATCAAAGTGGATAAGCTTTTTGATCCTTCCATGGTATGGGTTGCAGAAGATCACTTTGTACCTTCAGCTGAAAAAATATCAGCAGAAAATATATCTAAACTCTCCAAGTTTACAAATCAATTTGGTATAAAAAAACACTTCAAGTATGGCTTGGGTCAATATGGAATATGTCACACTTTATCACATGAAGAAGGCCTTGTATCACCAGGTGAGCTGTACATAGGTGGTGATTCTCATACAAATACGACTGGTGCGTTAGGGGCATTTGCTTGTGGATTAGGTCATACCGATGTAGCTTATGTATTATTAAATGGGAATCTTTGGTTCAAAGTTCCACAAACTTTGTATTTCAAAATTAGTGGAAAACTTCCAGACCATGTTATGGCAAAAGATTTGATCTTGAAAATTATTGGTGATATTACTACTGAGGGTGGAGCTGGTTATGCAATGCAGTTTGGAGGAAATGGGATTTCTGAGATGTCTGTAGAATCACGTTTAACGCTAACAAATATGACTACTGAAGCTGGTGCAAAAAATGGAATAATTGCACCTGATCAAAAAGTTTTTGATTATTTAGCAGAACGAGGTGTGACGGAATATAATGCTGTGTATGATGATGATGATGCTCAATATGAAAAAATATACGAATATGATGCGTCAGAACTTGAACCACTTGTTGCTAAACCATTTTCTCCGCAAAATGTTTCAGTTGTTCAGGAAACAACTGGTGTTGAAATTGATAAATCATATATCGGCTCATGTACTGGTGCAAAATATGAGGATTTAGAAGCTGTAGCAAAAATTCTCAAAGGAAGAAAAGTAAAAGTTAGGACAGAAGTTGTCCCAGCAGCAATATCTATTTACAAAAAAGCTGCTGAAAACGGACTAGATAAAATTTTCTTGGATGCTGGAGCAGTAATAGGCGCTCCAACCTGTGGGGCATGTTGCGGTGCACATATGGGTGTTTTAGCTAAAGATGAGGTATGTGTTAGTACGACTAATCGTAATTTTCCTGGAAGGATGGGACATGTTGATTCTAAGACATATCTTACATCGCCACTAGTTGCCGCCGCCTCAGCAGTTACGGGTAAATTGACTGATCCAAGGGATTTGTAATGAAAGGTCGAGTCATAAAATACGAACAGGATAATATAGATACAGATGTAATTCTGCCTGGTCAATATCTAAAATTACATGATCATGCAGAGCTTGGAGAACATGCGATGGAAGGAATGGATCCAGATTTTCATTCTAAAGCAAAGGAGGCCAACATAATTGTAACTGGAAAGAACTTTGGTTGTGGTTCTTCACGTGAACATGCACCAATTGCGATTAGTGCTTGCGGAATAAACGCGGTTTTAGCGTTGTCATTTGCAAGAATATTCTATCGAAACTCAGTTGATGGTGCTTATTTACTTCCAATTGAAATTGATGAAAAAACATATTCTAGAATTTCGGAAAAGGATGAATTGGAGATTGATACAAGTAAAAATGAAATCAAAAATATCACAAAGAATGAAAAATATCCTATGAAACCGTTTCCAGATCTTATTAGTAAAATAATAGAAGCAGGCGGTCTCTTCAAATACAAACCATAATACAAATTACATCTATGGTTTAACGATATGATTTTTGTTTTCTTCCTCTAGCACCAGGGCCACCAAATTTCTTTGGTTCCTTCCTTCTTGCATCTCCCTTTATTAGATATTTATCAAATTCTTCAATCTTCGTTCTTATCTCGTTTCTTTGTGTTTTGGTAAACGGGTGATCTTTTGGCTCCTTTTTGTTTTTAGTCCAACCTGTCAATGCTCGTGATATGGCAGTGGCTACAGCATAAGATTGACCCATAAAACCACCACCCTTAACTCTGACTGATATATTTATTTTATCTCTTAAATCACTAGAAATTTCAAGCGGTACTAACATGACTTCTTGTGCAACCTTAGGCTCAACAATCTCAATAGGCACATTGTTTATTCTCACTCTACCCTCTCCATTAGTAATGTAAACATGCGCACTAGCAGATTTTCTTTTTGCGAAATAAATTTCAGTCTTAGCCATTAATTCCACCCAACATCTTTTCCAAGTTCACTCATAGTTGTATACATTGAACTTGGTTTTCTTATCTTTGCTTTTTCAAACTGAATTCTTTCTAACGATTTTAATTCTTTTGGAATTCCTATATACGCTCTCAATCTTTTTAGTGCTGCCCTGCCAGATGGTTTATCCCTTGGCAGCATGCCTCTTATCATCCTGCTAATGATTGTATCAGGTCTACGAGGATGAAATGGACCATGTTTTGGGTGAAGAATACTTGCAATTTCAAGAAACTCCTTGTATTCATTTACAATACTTCTTTTTCTACCGCTAATCATTATTTTTTCAGAATTCACTATTGATACTCTACTTCCTTTAAGCAATAACTTAGCAACATTAGAAGATAGTCTCCCAGCAATGTGGTCTGTTCCATCTATTACTGTAGGTCTACTAGTTTTATCAACAGGTTTCTCTTTTGGTTTGGCTACAGGTTTTGGTTTGGCTACAGGTTTTGGTTTAGCTAGAGGTTTTGGTTTAGCCAAAAATTGTTACACCTTTTCCTGTTGGATATTTTTTAATCATATCATGAGTACTCATCACATTTCCTCCTGATTTAACAATCTTATTTGCAGCTGTTATAGATATTGAAAATGAACATAATGTAATTTTATGAGATATATTTCCAGTTCCTAGTACTTTACCTGGTACAAAGATAACATCATTGTCTTTTGTGATCTTATTTATTCTTGTCAAGTTTACAACTCGCCTAGAGGATGACGGTTTTAGAGCAAGTTCTGCTAGTTTAGCCCAAATAGATGCATCATTATTTTTTGATGCAATCTTAAGGTCTTTTGCTAGATGCAAAACTATTTGGTTAGTCAATAGATTAATGCCGTTTTGAACCCAAATATAATAGTATGAGCATTATTTGAAGTTTGTAATAGTTTCTTTGAATTCGTCTAGCCTTTTTGCAAGTTCATTAACACCAGCTATAACGATTTCCTTAGGTTCAAGCGCACCTGTTGTTTCCACAGTTAAAACATATTCATTATTTTTGTCAGTATCTGTTAATATTGAAACATTAGCTGAATTCCATTTAGCATGTTCTGTTCCCCTACCAAGGCGTGCATATGCATGCATTATGATTTTTTGCCCCGGTGCTAAATATGCGATAGGAATTTTATCAGAAATTGGCTTAACTACTTCATCCTGTGATAAGAGATCAGCTGAGGTTATTGTTTCAGAAGTTTCCCTATTCCCAGAATCAAGAACTAATCTCACTCTAGAATCAGGTTCATTAAATCTTGAAAGTTCCGTTTTTAGGGGAATCATAGCTAGTCTATGTGCTATGCTTTCATCCATCATAGCAGATGTGTTTTCTACTACCTCCACAGTATCTATCGCAAAAATTGGAACCCCATTTAGGCAAATTCTTCTTAGTGCATTTGCATATTGTAACGGAACGCCCTTCAGCCTCACAGAAATTTTTTTGGTGTCAGTGCTAAGAACCTGAATAGAAGACAAATCTTATTAAAAATTCAAAAATCCAAATAAAAATCTAGCTAGATCAGACTATAGATAAATATCATGCTTGACGCTGTTATCAGCTATGACAGACAAGTATTCGGTAGTAAAATACACGTTTGAGGGTGATAAATTTGAAGTATTAGTTAAACCCGATCCAGCCCTTGACTATAAACTTGGAAAAATTAAGGACATTAATCCAATTCTGGTATCTGATGAAGTCTACTCAGATGCGAGTAAGGGAACTAGAGCATCATCTGAAAAGCTGTTAAAAGTATTCAAAACTGAGGATTCTATAATTATTGCAGAAAAAATATTACAGAAAGGAATACTTAATCTAACCACTGATCAGCGTCGTAAGATGATTACCGAAAAGCGAAAACAGATAATCACATTTATTGTAAAAACATTCGTTGATCCACGCTCTCATTTACCACACCCACCTCTGAGAGTCGAGCAGGCAATGGATGACGCACGTGTAAGCATTGATCCATTCAAAAATAGTGAAGAACAAGTTAAAGATATTGTTGAGAAACTACGTTCAATTATTCCATTAAAATCAGAAAACCTTTTGTTAGAAATTTCTATCCCTGCTCAATATGTAGCACAATCTTACTCTGTCCTAAAATCAACTGGAGTTTTGAAAAAGGAAGATTGGCAACCAAACGGCTCTTTAAAAGCAATACTAGAAATACCAGCAGCGGCAAGACCAAACGTGATTGACAGATTGGGTGCAGTAACAAAAGGTACTGCATTTGTTGAGGTTACAAAATGAGTCAGAATCAAAATCGTTTTGTTCTCCCAGGTGATGTTATTCCAAATGATTCTTCTATTCTAAAACAAAATGTAATACTTGAAGGCGATAAGTTAGTATCTACAACTATTGGATTCACTGAGATCAATGATGGAGAGGTTGAAGTAATTGCTTTGACTGGACTTTATACTTCAGAAGTTGATGATTTGGTTATTGGTAAAATTGTATCACATAACTCATTATCATGGGAAGACAAAAGTTCCTCGGTTGATAGGAAAACACGGTTCTATGATACAATCAATAGAAGAATCTACTGGTGCATCTATTACTATTGGTCAAAACGGTTGGGTTATTTTTAAATCTGATAACCCTATTAGATTAAAAAATGCCATAGCGTCTATCAAATTGGCAGATTTAATGTTACATGAAGATAACCTTGAAGAGAAAATTCAAACTATGTTGGATGAAAATAATTGAAAAATTTTGGATTAAAGAAACGGTTTGTTCTCCCAGGTGACGTTCTTACAACTGCACCACTTAGACTTGAACGAAACGTTGTATTAGAAGGAAAAAAAATTATATCTACAACTATTGGATTATCCAGTGTTTTTAATGACAGTGTAAAAGTTATTCCATTAACTGGAATATACATACCTAGAATTGATGATTTGGTAATAGGTATTATCAAAACAATTTCAGGTAATTCCTGGTTTGCAGATATCAATTCATGTTATCAAGGAATGCTTTTAGGTCAGGATGTATTTGGAAGAGGTTCATATCCTACACTGAACGATATGAGAGAAAGACTTACAAAAGTTCCTCGGTTGATAGGAAAACACGGTTCTATGATACAATCAATAGAAGAATCTACTGGTGCATCTATTACTATTGGTCAAAACGGTTGGGTTGTTGTTTCCTGTGATAAAACAAATGGATTATTAAAGGCAATTATGGCAATTCGAATGGTTGAAGAACAGGCGCATGTTGTTGATTTGACGGATAAAGTGAAAAAAATGTTACAATCTGATGGTGTAAAATAATGGGTGGCAGAAAAACAGACCTAGTTTTATTAGACAAAAATGGAATTCGTTGTGATGGTCGTAAAGTTGATGAAACAAGAAAAGTCACGATAAAAGCAGGTGTATTAAAAAATGCAAGTGGCTCTGCATATATTGAATTTGGTGGAAATAAAATACTTGCCGGCGTTTTTGGTCCAAGAGATGTTCATCCTAAACATATGGCGGATCCAGATACTGGGATTTTGAGAGTTAGATATCACATGGAGCCTTTTTCCGTTGGAGAAAGAAAAAATCCTGCTCCATCACGACGTGAAATAGAGATCAGTAAAGTTGTCAAGGAAGCATTAGAACCTGCTGTCATGCTTAAAAATTTTCCTAGAACTGCAACTGATGTATTTCTTGAAATATTACAGGCGGATGGTGGAACTAGGTGTGCTGCATTAAGTGCTGCTTCAGTAGCATTAGCAGATGCTGGAATTCCAATGAGGGATCTTGTGTGCGGATGTGCTGCAGGAAAAGCTGCTGACACTTTAATTCTAGATGTCAATAATGAAGAGGATCAGGCTGGACAGGCTGATATGCCAATAGGTTATATGCCAAATTTAGGAAAGATTACTCTTTTACAATTAGACGGAGTTCTTACTCCTGATGAATTTAAAAAATGTATTGAACTTGGTATAGTAGGTTGTAAGCAGGTATATGAAATTCAGAAAAAGGCATTACATGAAAAATATTTCTCTAATGGTGGTAATAGTTAATGACAGGCATCTCGATTATAGATAAACTCAAAAAAACTAAAATTCTAGATTTACTTAAAGAGGGAAAAAGAATAGACGGACGTGGGTTAGATGAATTTAGACCTCTACATATTGATACTGGGGTTGTACCACACGCTGATGGTTCTGCACGAGTCAGATTAGGCGATACGGAAATTGTGGCAGGAGTAAAAATTCAACCGGATAAACCTTTTCCTGATATGGGTGATAAAGGAATATTCATCTGTACAGCTGAGATTCTTCCACTAGCACATCCAAATGTAGAAACAGGACCTCCACCACCACCTGTGATAGAATTAGCAAGAGTAGTTGATAGAGGAATACGGGAAAGCGGAATGATTGATTTATCTCAGATGGTTTTAGAGAAAGATAAATCTGTTATTGGCTTGTTTGCTGATAACGTAGTTACTGATCATGATGGTAATTTGTTTGATGCATGTTCGTATGCCTCAGTATCTGCAATAATTACATCCAAGATTCCAAAATGGGAAATAAAAGATGATAAACCTGTATTAGTCGAGGGTGAGTCGTCTGACGCTCCAATTACTACAATTCCTGTGTCAGTTACAATGGGAAGAATAGATGATTTCATAATAGTCGATCCAAATCTTGATGAATGGGAATGTTTAGACGCACGAATAACAATAACAACAAATTCTGACGGAAACGTGGTAGCACTTCAAAAAGGTGGTTCTTCTGGGTTTACTGTTGATCAACTTGTCAAATGTTCTGAATTATCCATTTCTGGAGCAGGTAAAATTAGAGATATTATAAAACAGGCAACTAAAGCGGGTAAATAACATGCCAAAAAAGAAAACATCACTTAAGGGTCTTGGTGCAAGATACGGCATAAAAATTAGAAAAAAATACAGCCAAGTACACAAATCTATGAAGGCTAAAAGAAAGTGCCCTGAATGTGGTTCAATTCAATTTGGCCGACAGGCTGTAGGAATATGGAGTTGTAAAAAATGTGGGTTCAAAATAGCTGGTTTTGCTTATGACATTACGCTTTGATGCCAAAATAGAAATAGATGCAGAAGAAAAAACAAAAGCAATTTTCAAGTCAATCAATATAGATAATAAATTCTATCCAGAAAATCCAACAAAAACTGTAATGTCATATGATGATAAAATTATAATTCAAATTGAATCAAGCCAATTGGCACATATACGCGCAAACCTTAATTCTTGTTTACGTCTTATTCATGCTAGCTACGACTCGATTAAATCAGTAAATATATAATCAATCTAGAATTTTAAGTATAATATGTCACAAAACCAGCAAATTCCTCCTATGGTACAAGAACTGTTAGCAAAGTTCCAACAAACACAACAAAATCTTCAGATGATTCTTGCGCAAAAACAGCAATTAGAATTAGAAAAACTTGAAACAGAAAAGGCATTGGAAGAGCTCAAAAAGGCGAGTGATGACGATGCAGTTTTTAAACAGGCTGGCACCATTTTGATAAAGTCAAACAAAAAGGATCTTCTTGAAGAACTTGAAGAAAAAAAGGAATTATCAGCAACTAAAACTAATCTTTTAGTAAAACAGGAAGAGAAGCTGAAGACTACGTTGAAAGAGCAGGAAGCAAAAATTCAAGAGATTGTAAAAAAATCGTCTACTCCAGGTACACAGCAACCACCAAAGGCATAAACTTCCCAAGAAAATATTAACAAAGGCTATAATATTATTTTGTGAACCTAAAGGAATTACGTATGGTAGTTGACGAGAGAGAAAAAAAAAGTGGTATACCAGATCTCCTTAAAGCAATTGGAATTAATTTAGAAATAAAAACATTACCAATAGGAGACTATATTGTTGCGCCAGAAACTATAATTGAAAGAAAAAGCATATCTGATCTAATTTCATCAATATTTGATGGACGTCTGTTTGATCAGTGTAATAGGCTTAAAGAACATTTTCAATTTCCCATTATACTGGTAGAAGGTGATGTGAATGAAATTGAAAAACTAACAGAAAATCCCCTAGTATTTTATGGTGCAATGTCATCTATCGTACTTGATTTCAAAATTCCAATAATTCCCACCGCTAATGCATCTCATACAGCTAAGTTGCTAGTATCTATGTGCTCTAGAAAGGATGTAACCAATGGGCCATTTATTAAAAAAATTAAAAAATCAAACGATCTTCAAAAACAACAGCTTGCTATTCTTTGTAGCTTACCAAACGTAGGAGAAAAGATTGCTATCAGAATGCTGGAAAAATTTGGAACTCCACTAGAAGTACTAAGCGCATCAACATCTGATCTATCCAAAATTAATGGTCTTGGGTATACACGTGCAAAAAAGATAAAAAAAATGTTACAGATGAAAAGTAAACATTTGAAAAAAACTGGTCAAAAAACACTTCATGATACATGAATTAATTTTTCAGTGGTCTTCTTTTTAATATATTTCCGCAATTAGGGCATTCTGTAATTTTAGAAAAATTTGTTTTACATGCAGGACAGTAATACGTCCAAGTTATAATATCATTTATCCCATCAGTCATTACAGGGATAACTTTTATGCTAAGATTTTTTGCAACGTTTGAAATCGCAAAATCATCGGTCAAAAGTTCTGCTTCTAGTTGAAGACTCAGTGCAATAATCGAAATATCTTCTTCACTAAGATTTGGAAAATCACCTGACTTTTTTGCAGCTTCATTTACAGTAATTGTAAATCTTTGCTCAGGCTCAGAAATTGTTAATCTTTTTGTTTCAATTAAAATCTGAATGGCATCATGATCTTTTTTGATATGCTTAATTTCATCATATACTAGAGATGTGATAAAACATGGTTCACTTGAACTAAATGGGATTCCAGCATAAAATGCACTAGAGTCTAAAACCCTAGAAACCAAGCTTACTCATCTGTCTTAGGCCTTTCTTTTTTAGCCTGACAAAAACTGCCTGTTTTTTGAATTTCTTTATAGTAATAAGATCTTCAAAACTAGCTGATTTTACTGCTTGTGCATCCATTACTATATTGCAATCATGTGAACATTTTATCTCAACTTTCTCGTCAGGAACAACAATGGAAGGTAGTCTATGAACCGGGGCAACTGGTGTTATTATTAGTACGTCTAAACTTTCATGTAGTACAGGTCCGCCAATTGATAAAGAATGACCTGTTGAACCACTAGGTGTTGAAATAATAACACCATCCATTTTTTGTTTTACCGTATCATTCTGAAACTTTATTTCAAATTCAGCAGTTTTTGTCAGATTCTTTCTGTTAACGTATATCTCATTTAATGCAGGTTGAAATACTTCACCGTTACAAGCTGCTACTACTCGCGTTCTTTTGTCAAGCCATATTTCATTCTTCTTTATGTGTTGTATAGCTTTATCAATTTCACTCAAAATTATTTCTGATAAAATTCCTCTATTACCGCCTACATTAATTGCTAGAAGTGGTGTATTGTTCTCCAGACTTCTAAATGTTCTAAGCGTGGTTCCATCTCCACCTAAAGTTATAACGAGATCCAGAGATATTTTATTTAGATCTTCCAAAGAATCTATTTTTTTTGTACCAACTAGAGACACAGGCGCAATGGTGTAAACTCGCGATTTTAATTTTAGTAGTTTCTTGGCTATTTTTATAGCAGCATTCTCAGATTCTTTTGAACCAAATTTACTAACTATCGCAACATTATTGATTTTCAAGCTAATCTCTTTTGAAAATGCTTCATAAAAATTTAATTTTTTTACTATATCCATCCTAAATTTAGGAACAAAGATTTTTAACTGATTTTTGATATAATCAGTTATGTCATTACTTCTTAAGGATCGTATCTATACAATGGAATCTCCCACGGCCAAAAGGGGAGTTTACCCAATGCATGGATACAAACTTGGTCTTTATAGAATACCAATCAAACTTGAAGATCCTGCTGAGATTAAGTCCATCTTTGAAGGAATGAAAAAGACATTTGAGATGGATATGTATGCTGATAGGATCTATGCAACCTACAAATGGACTGAAGAAAATATGCCAGATCCAGATGCTGATGGATATGAACAGGTTGAGCTTAGTGTTACTGTCGAAATTGTAACAGGTGAAGTAATTGACGCAATATACCAGATTTATCCAATTGAAAAATTTGGTGATCCTACATGGGTAGAAGACTATAGATTAAAGGCGGATCATTTTGCTAAGATGATTATTGATACACTCCTTCGTAATACAATACTTTCTGATAAGATGATTGAATCTCTTATCAAATCAGAAAAAATATCTGAAGATAAAGCATTGATAAGATTAGAAGAACTAACACCGCTTGCACAAATTGTACCTGATGCAAAACCAAAACCAGTAAAAGAAAAGCCAAAGAAGCCAGCTGTTCTGCACCATTCAAAACCAAAACAGGTAATATGGTTCAAACTTGGGGACGAGTTGGAACAGATAACAAAGTTATGGGTGTTTGGGGTGAGTTTGTTTCTGTTGACTTTGATATGTGTATTGGGGATGGGGCTTGTATTGATGCGTGTCCTGTAGCTGTTTACGAATTCTTTGACTTTCCGGGAAATGCAGGATCCACAAAAAAACCCCTTCAGATTAACGAGCCAGATTGTATCTTTTGTCTTGCATGTGAAGGCGTCTGCCCGCCACAGGCAATCAAGATTTATCCGCAATAGCGGTTGTAATTCCCAATAAAATTCGTAACTGTTAATATTGCATATTATTTTGACAATATTGTACGATGGAACCATTAACACCAAATCCTTTCACTGGATTAGTTTTTGATATTTTCATAGCCTGCGCGATCATTATAATTGCATATACGTGCAATTTCTATTATCTTGCATTTCTTTCTGGTCGCAAAAAAGAAAACGAGGATGTTGCTATAATAGGAGAACCAACTATTACAATTCATCTCCCGATTTATAACGAAAAATATGTCGCAAAGCGTTTGATAAATTCTGTCTGTGATCTTGATTATCCAAAAGAAAAAATGCGCATAATGGTTCTAGACGACTCTGATGATGATACAACCGAACAAATATCAAATGTTATCCAAAATTACAAGAGCAAGGGTTTCAATATTTCTCATGTTAGGCGTGGTACTAGAGCAGGATACAAAGCTGGAGCGCTAAAATATGCTATGAAATATACAAAGAGCGAATTCGTCGCAATTTTTGACGCGGACTTCATTCCACCAAAATGGTACCTAAAAAAAACAATTCCTTATTTTACTAAACCAAACATAGGACTTGTCCAGTGTAGATGGGGGCATGTAAACGAAAATTACTCTGCATTAACACAAGCGCAGGCACTAAGTTTAGATTTTCATTTCTTAATTGAGCAAAGGGCAAAAAGTAACTCTCACCTGTTCATGAATTTTAATGGAACTGCTGGTATTTGGAGGAAAGAATGTATAGAAGATTCTGGAGGATGGCATACTGCGACGCTTGTTGAGGATTTAGATTTAAGCTATAGAGCACAAATGAAGGGTTGGAAATGTCTTTTCGTACCAGACATAGTTGTAAATGCTGAACTTCCGGTCCAAATGAACGGTGCAAAAAGACAACAGTTTCGCTGGGCTAAGGGCTCCATTCAATGCGCTCTGAAACTTCTTGGCGGGATTCTAGCCAAGCGAAAGATTGCATTTGATGCAAAACTTCAGGCTTTCGTACAGCTTACTCGCCACATTGTATTCCCACTAATGCTGATCCAGTTTCTCACACTTCCAATTCTTTTAGCATCTAATGTAAATCTCTATGTTGTTAGCTTTCTACCGGTGGTAACACTTGCAACGTATTTTGCAATGGGACCTGGAGCATACTTGTTCATAATCCATAATATGTATGATAAGAATTGGAAAGAAAAGGCAAAGACCATGCCATATCTGATAGTTTATTCGATAGGAATGTCGGTTAATAACACTGTAGCTGTGTTAGATGCAGTATTAGGAAAGAAGAATGAATTTCTGCGCACCCCAAAATATGGTATTGTTAAAAATACAGATGATTGGAGAGCCAAAGCTTACAGTCTACCATTCTCTCAAACTACGTTGCTAGAGCTTTTCTTTGGAATTTATGGCATTCTGGGAATTTTCATTGCAATTTACTCTGGAAACCCCATATGGGTTCCAATAATTGCTTTGCAGACAATAGGATTTTTGTATATTGCTTGTTTGAGTTTCTCGCATACAAGATTTAAAAGAGGTAATTCAAAAATT